>Ga0209953_1000836_pt1 | contig 10380 bp, 7 predicted proteins | sample SalPonred_H2O_MG_FD_185713 | JGI IMG/M metagenome (GOLD analysis project Ga0209953, IMG submission 185713) | Salt pond water microbial communities from South San Francisco under conditions of wetland restoration - Salt Pond MetaG... | ecosystem: Environmental > Aquatic > Non-marine Saline and... | reverse complement strand
CACCACGTTGGGATGATTGGCATCCAACTGAAAACTCTTGCCCCTGTTGTGCAAAGAAATGCCTGTGCCGGGCACCACCACACCCGAGCCGAAGCCGGTGAAATTGGATTGGATGTAAGAAATCATGCGTCCTTGTGCATCTGACGCACACAGGTAAATCGTCCCACCCGATTCGGGTTGACCCGCGTCGTAACGTCCCGCCTTGTTAGGATCAATCAGGCTAGCGCGCTGTTTCAGGTAGGCTGGGCTGAGTAATTCAGCCGCTGACACTTTCATCGCCTCAGGAACCGCCACATGGGCATAAAGGTCTGCGAAGGCTGCCCGCATCACCTCGATTTCGAGGTGGGCTCGTTGCGCCGATCTCGGCTTGGTCTCTTCATAAGGCAGGTATTCCAGCATGCCTAAGGCAATCAACGCGGCGATCCCTTGACCATTGGGCGGAATCTCATGAATATGAACACCTTTAAAGGCCAGTGAAATGGGGTCAACCCAACTGGTTTCGTGGGCCGCCAGATCCGCCTCGCTCAAGGCTGCGCCGTGTTCGTGCGCAAAGGCTGCAATCTGCTTGGCCAAACGACCTTCATAAAACGAGCGCCCTTTGGTGCGCGCGATTTCGCGTAGCGTAACGGCTTGATCCGCAAAGCGCCAGATTTCTCCTGCCTTGGGTGCCCGGCCATTGGGCATGAAGGCTTCAAATCCCGGTTGAGGGGCAAGTTCCTCGGCGGAAAGCTCCCATTGCTTGGCAATCACGGGGCTCACGGGAAAGCCGTCCATGGCGTGGCGAATCGCGCTTTCAAATAAGGTCTCAAATGGCAGGGCCCCAAACCTCGCTGACAGGTCTGCCCAGGCGGCCACCTGACCTGGCACGGTTACCGTCTCCCAGCCCCTGAAAGGCATGGCGCTCAGGCCTTTAAATCGATCCAGATTCCAAGCCGCTGGCGAATGTCCGCAACCGTTCATGCCGTGCAATTTATCCCCATCCCACAAGATGGCAAAAGCATCGCCGCCCAAACCGTTCATAGTAGGTTCAACCACGGTCAACGTGATCGCAGCGGCTAACGCCGCGTCAACCGCGTTGCCACCTTTGGCGAATGCCGCCGAGCCGGCTTGCGAGGCCAACGGTTGTGAGGTGGCAATCAGATTCCTGGCAAACACGGGTTTTCGGTTAACCGCATCAAATGTAGAAAGATCCATGATTTGTATTGGGCTTGTTAAGTCAACGAGGTGACTAGCATATGACAGTCGCGCGGGTTGTGCCACTAAGAGGGGTCAGAGGACGAATAAAGGAACAAATAAAGGGGTGCATTGCGTGCTGGCGCGCGTCACAGCGCTACGGTATGCTCAGCCATTACCAAGTGAGGATCGCATGGGCTTTTTATTGGCATTAGATCAGGGCACCACCAGTTCGCGCTCGATTGTGTTTGATGCGCACGGGCAAATCAAAGCCATGGCTCAACAGCCACTGACGCAGCACTTCCCTGCCCCCGGCCATATCGAACACGATCCGATCGAGATTTGGCAAAGTCAGCAACAAACCGCACTCGCGGCCATCACCCAAGCTCAAATCGAACCCGCTGACCTGACGGCCGTGGGCATCACCAATCAACGCGAAACCACTGTGCTTTGGTCGCGTGCCACCGGTCAACCACTGGCCAACGCCATCGTCTGGCAAGACCGTCGCACAGTTGAGCGATGCCTTGCGCTGCGCGCACAAGGCCACGACGAATTGATCATGCGTAAAACGGGCTTGTTGCTAGATGCATACTTCTCTGCCACCAAATTGGCCTGGTTGCTCGATAACGTGCCTGGCGCCCGTCAGCAGGCTGAAAACGGTGAGCTGGCCTTTGGCACCATCGATACCTGGCTCACCTGGCAACTGACTGAGGGCGCTGCCCATGTGACCGATCCAAGCAATGCCAGCCGAACACTGCTCTTCGATATTCACCGGTTGCAATGGGATGAAGAGTTACTGGCGCTCTTTGATATCCCCGCCTCTGTCTTACCGACTGTCGTGCCAAGCGCGCATGTGATTGGCACAAGCACCATTAAAACGCTGGGCGCAAACGTTCCTTTGGCTGCGCGCATTGGCGATCAGCAAGCCGCCACCGTTGGCCAAACATGCTTTACCCCCGGCATGGCCAAAAATACCTACGGCACGGGCTGCTTTTTGTTGATGAACACTGGGGCCACGCCGGCAAAGAGCCGCCACCGACTGCTCACCACTGTGGGATGGCAATTGCCTGAGGACCAGCATCAAGAAGACCGCAAGGGGCTTGCTTACTGCTTGGAAGGTTCGGTTTTTATGGGTGGCGCCACGGTCCAGTGGTTACGCGACGGTTTGGAATTAATTGAAACCGCCTCGGACATCGAAGCGTTGGCGGCTAGCGTGCCTGATACCGGGGACGTGTTTTTGGTGCCAGCGTTAACCGGCCTTGGCGCGCCCATCTGGGATGGCGAGGCGCGCGGCTTACTGGTGGGCATGACCCGCGGGACCACCAAAGCCCACATCGCTCGCGCCGCCCTACAAGGTATTGCCTTACAAGTCGCCGACGTCCTCACCGCCATGCAAGCCGATGCGCAAACCGAGCTCACGCAATTGCGTGTTGACGGTGGCGCGAGTGCCAATAATCTCTTGATGCAAATTCAAGCGGACTTACTTGGCATCGAGGTTGTACGCCCTAAAATAACGGAGACAACGGCACTCGGTGCCGCTTATCTCGCGGGCTTAACCATGGGCGTTTGGGCTGATCATGACGCACTCAGTGAATATTGGACGGTTGATCGCGTGTTTGAACCCACTTGGTCAAGTGACCAGCGTCAAACCATGCTTGATCGCTGGAAGCAAGCCATTGAGCGCTCAAAAGGTTGGAGCAACCCATAGGAGACCTTGATTGACAAGTCCCCATCCTGCATTACCCACAGACAGGGCCAACTTACTGGCTCAAACACAAACCCATGACTCGTATGACTTGGCCATCATCGGTGGGGGTGCCACTGGGGTAGGCATCGCCTTAGACGCGGCCGTGCGCGGCTTTAGTGTCTTGCTGGTTGAGGCAGAAGACTTTGCCAAAGGTACCTCATCAAGATCAACCAAGTTGGTGCATGGCGGTGTGCGGTATTTGGCACAAGGCAATGTGCCGTTGGTGCGCGAGGCGCTGCACGAGCGGGCGGCGATTTTGCATAACGCCCCCCATTTGGCACAACCACTGGCGTTCTTGATGCCGTGCTATAGACGTTGGCAGCTGCCCTTTTACTGGACAGGACTCAAGCTCTACGATGCCTTGGCCGGCAAGCAAGGCTTGGGGCGTACTGAGGTACGTAGTGCGTCGCAAACCCAAGTCGATTTACCCAATGTGCTGCGCTCAGGCCTCTTGGGATCAGTGAAGTATTGGGACGGACAGTTCGATGACGCCCGACTCGCGCTCGCCCTCGCGCGTACCGCTGCTGCCAATGGCGCCCATCTGCTCAATCACTGCCGTGTCACTGAAATCAACCATCGCGATGGCAAGGTTCAAGGATTGCAATTGCAAGACACTGAGGGTCATCAAACGTGGTCGATCAAGGCGCGTTGTGTGGTGAATGCCACCGGCGTTTGGGTCGATGCCCTCAGAGCCCAAGACGACGCCAGCGCACAGCGTGAAACGCAAGCCATGGTCACACCCAGTCAAGGGGTCCATGTGGTTGTTGATCGCGAATTCATGCCCGGTGAGCACGCCCTCATCGTCCCCAAAACTAGCGACGGCCGGGTGCTCTTTGCCGTGCCTTGGTTAGGTAAAGTCATCCTAGGCACCACTGACACCGCACGCCCTCACGCCGATTTGGAGCCGCAACCGCTCAAGGAGGAATTCGACTTCATTTTGCGCGAAGCGAGTGTCCATCTGCAGCGTGCACCAGGACATCAGGACGTGCGCAGCATTTGGGTTGGTTTGCGTCCGTTGGTCAAGCCCGTGACAAGCCATCACAAGGGGCAAGCAACCAAGGGGTTAAGCCGCGAACACACCATCGTGACCAGCGCGAGCGGCATGGTCACGGTCACCGGGGGCAAGTGGACCACGTATCGGGTCATGGCACACGACACACTAGAACACTGTTTCACAGAAGGACTGCTGGCGCGACAAGGCCAAGACAAAACCGCAGACTGGCTACTCATCGGCGCGCAGGCACAGGGACCCGTGACGCGCAAGCTCAGCGAACCACCAAGCTTGGCGCAGTACGGCGACGAGCAAGCCTTCGTGCAAGCGTTGCCCGGGGCTCGAAACTGGCTCACGCCCGAGTTGAGTGAAGCGATGGTGCGTTTTGCGGTGAAACACGAATATGCGCGAACCGTGGAAGACGTCTTGGCAAGACGGCATCGACTCTTGTTTTTAGACGCGCAAGCAGCCGAGCATATCGCACCCGCTGTGGCAGAGATCATTCGCTCGGAAACCGGTCAAGACCCTGATATGCAGGCGTTTCAAATGCTCGCCAAGCAGTACCGGACGCTACCGACGTAAGGTCCATTTGTGTTGACTCTATTGCGGCTTGATCGTGTCTAAACCACCCATGTATGGCCTGAGTGCTTGCGGGATGATCACTGAGCCATCGGCTTGTTGGTAGTTTTCCAGGATGGCGACCAAGGCACGTCCCACGGCCAGTCCAGAGCCATTCAAGGTATGCACATATTCCGGCTTGCCTTTCCCCGGACGAAACCGTGCTTGCATCCGACGCGCTTGAAAGGCCTCGCAGTTCGATATCGACGAGATTTCACGCCAGGTGTTTTGTGCCGGGATCCAGACTTCGAGATCATAGGTTTTGGTGGCACCGAACCCCATGTCACCCGTGCATAGCAGCATCACGCGGTACGGTAAGCCGAGTTTTTGAAGTATGGCCTGCGCGTGACCGAGCATTTCTTCTAAGGCCTCGTAGGACTTATCAGGATGTGTGACCTGTACCATTTCGACTTTATCGAACTGGTGCTGACGAATAAGACCTCGGACATCGCGCCCACCACTGCCGGCCTCCGACCTAAAGCAGGGGGTGTGCGCGGTCAAGCGCAAAGGCAAGGTTTCTGGCGCCACGATACTGTCACGCACAACACTGGTCAGCGTTATTTCAGAGGTGGAGATGAGAAACTGCTCCTCGGCGTCCTCCTCACTGTCACCACCGCGTCCCACTGAGAACATGTCCTCTCGAAACTTGGGTAACTGACCCGTTCCCAAGAGCGTCGAGGCATTCACAATGTACGGGGTATAGCACTCGGTATAGCCATGCTCGGTGGTCTGCACATCGAGCATGAACTGCGACAAAGCACGGTGCAAACGGGCCATTGGCCCTCTTAAAAAACTGAAGCGTGATCCGGATAACTTGATCGCGGTCTCAAAGTCGAGTCCCAAGCGCTCACCAATCGTGACGTGGTCTTGTGCCTCAAATGGCAGAGCCACCGGGTTACCGTTGGCGTCTGCCTGTGGCACGGAGCGACTGATTTCAACATTGTCATCGCTGTCCTCGCCCGGGGGCACGCTCGCGTGCGGCAGGTTCGGTGTGGCCATCAGCAAGGCACTCAAATCAGCTTGAATGCGGTGTAGCTTTTCTTCTAAGCCTTTGAGTTTGGCCGGAATCGCTTGCGATTGCGCCATGATCTCGCTGGCATCCTCACCCTTGCTCTTTAACTGGCCAATTTTCTTGGCCAAGGTGTTGCGTTGGGCCTGCCGTGTTTCGGTTTCAGTTTGTACGCCTTTGCGTTCGGCTTCTAGCGCCTCGAAAGCTTGGCGATCGAACACAACCCCACGGGTTGCCAACCGTTGCACCACGGTATCTAGGTCTTTTCTGAGGAGGACGGGATCAAGCATGATTCAAAGCCACGAGCGAGTCAAACAAGCCCGCATTGTAGCCCCCCGGCTGATCCTGAAACGTTATGGAACGATCGCCCAGCGAATCAGCAAACTGAGCAGATACAGAATAAGAACACTCACACCCCATAGGCCAACAAACCATAACAATCGACGCCACCCCGAGTGGGCGCCATTAGAGGGTTTGGGATCAGACGACTTAGGAGTGGTAGCCACCGGCCGCACCCACCTTGCCTCTAAACACCCAATAGGCATAACCGGTATAGATCAGGATCATGGGGATCAGAACCACGGTGCCAACCAGCAAGAAATGTAGCGACTCATCTGGCGCGGCCGCTTCCCATAACGTGACTGACGAAGGCACGATATAAGGGAAGAAACTGATCACCAAGCCGATGTAAGACAACACAAAGATCCCGACCGTCGACAAGTAAGCTTGCTTGCCCTCACCTTTACGGATGCCTTTAAAAAGTGACCAAGCACAGGCCAACACCAGTAAAGGCACTGGAATCACATAGAGCAAATCCGGCCAGGAGAACCACTTGTCAGCAAAGTGCTCATGTAAAAACGGTGTCCAAAGACTGACAACCACAATCAATAGCAATGTACCTAGACCACTGATTCGAGCGAACTGCAGGGCCTTGCGATGCACTTCACCCTCTGCTTTGAGCACCAACCAAGTTGACCCAAGCAAGGCGTAACCAACCACAAGTGCCACGCCTGTCATCAAGGAAAACGGGGATAGCCAAGCATTCCAATCACCCGCGAACGCCCGGCCATCAATGGGAATGCCTTGCACCAATCCCCCTAGCGCCATGCCTTGTGCAAATGTCGCCACCAGCGAGCCGCCGGCAAACGCCTTATCCCAAAAATTACGCTCACTTTCGACCTTCCAGCGAAATTCAAACGCCACGCCGCGAAACACCAAAGCAAGCAGCATCACAAATAGAGGAATGTAAAGAGCAGGCATGATGATGGCATACGCCAGCGGAAAAACAGCCAGTAAGCCGCCGCCGCCCAGGATCAGCCAGGTTTCATTGCCATCCCAAACGGGGGCAACCGAATTCATCATCTGATCGCGATTCTCTTTGCCCTTCACAAAAGGAAACAAGAGGCCAACGCCTAAATCAAAACCATCGAGCACCACGTAGGCCAACACGGCAAAGACAATCAAAAAGCCCCAAATCAAGGCATAGTCAATCATGATGAACTCCCGCTATCTGGAGCAGGTTGCGGCTGTTTGGCCAGAGACGGTGGCACAAAACCGGCTGCACGCGTGGGCTTATCAAAGGTCATCACGGGTTCGGCGTGCCCCGGGGGTTGCCGCATTTGACGCAATATGTAGATCAACCCTGCTGTAAACAACGTGAAATAAACAACGATGAAGGCGATCAAACTGGCTGCCACCGTAGCCGTTCCGATGGGTGAGACCGAGTCGGCTGTGCGCAATAAGCCGTAAACGGTATAGGGTTGGCGACCCACTTCTGTCACAATCCAACCTGCAATCACCGCCACAAACCCGGACGGCGCCATCAGCACACAGGCTTTGTGTAACAGGGGGGTGTCGTAAAGGCGGCGACGCTTTCTAAGCACCAAACTCCAAATGCCCAAGCCCAGCATCAAAAACCCAATACCGACCATGATACGGAACGCGAAGAAGGGCGGCGCCATTGGCGGCCACTCCTCCTTGGGGAATGCGTTGTAACCTTGGATTTCACCATCCAAGTCGTGACGCAAAATCAAACTACCCAAAACGGGAATCTCTATCTTGTAGTCCATCCGACGCTCGGCCTCGTTCGGTATCCCGAAAAGGATCAAGCCGGCGGGTTTTTCTGATTCAAAATGCCCTTCTAAGGCGGCAATTTTTAATGGCTGATGGGCCAAGGTATTCAATCCTTGCGAATCACCCGCAAATATTTGAATCGGCGTCACAATGGCCGCCATCCACATCGCCATCGAGAACATTTTTTTAATCGCCTCGCGGTTAACGGTCGGATCGTCGCCACGATTTCTCAACTTCAACAAATGGTAGGCAGCCACACCACCCACCACGAAGGCCGTGGTCAGATACGCCGCGAGCACCATATGCACAAAACGGTGTGGAAAGGATGGATTGAAAATGACCTTGAACCAGTCCACGGGAATGAACTGCCCCACTTCGTTGATGGCGTAACCATCCGGCGTTTGCATCCAGCTGTTAACCGCCAAGATCCAGAAGGCTGACAAGAAAGTACCAAACGCCACCATGCCAGTGGCAAACAAGTGCAAGCGCTCACCAACCCGTTGGCGACCGAACAACATCACACCCAAAAAGCCTGCCTCTAAAAAGAACGCGGTCAGTACTTCATACCCGATGATCGGTCCTAAGATTGGTCCAATCTTGTCAGAAAAAACGCTCCAGTTGGTGCCGAACTGGTAGCTCATGACAATGCCCGACACCACGCCCATGGCAAATGACAAGGCGAATATTTTTTTCCAATAGTTGAAAAGGTCGAGGTAGACAGGCTTACGGGTGAAGTGGTGCAGCCCATTGAGTACGAACAAATAGCTGGCCAAGCCAATCGTAAATGCCGGAAAAATGATGTGAAACGCTACCGTAAACGCAAACTGCAGGCGCGCTAAGTTCAGGGCATCGAACCATTCCATGTGCTTAGTCGTCCAAATAGTCAATCAAAAGAGTCTTGATCGATTAAAACATGGGGACGCCGCACTTGTGCGTTCACAGAGCGATTATTTCTGTGGTTTTGTGGTGTGGTTGGCAGTGTGGCTGGCTGAGGGGCTGGCCGAGGTCGCTGCAGGATCGGGGGAGGCACTCGCCGCATCATCCCATTGCTTGAGTTGAGCGAGCTTCTGAGCAATTTTGCTTTCCAAACCACGGTCTGTTGGTTGATACCAACCCGGCGCCGGCATCCCATCAGGGAGGTAAGTCTGACCCGCGGCGTAGGCGTTGGGCTCATTGTGGGCGTGACGATAGCCTTTACCGTGTCCCAAATCTCTCATCAATCCCGTCGGCGCGTTACGCAGGTGGTCAGGCACTGGTCTCGTTTGATCTTGTGCAACGAAAGCCTTGGCTTGATTAAACGCTTTATATCCCGCGTCACTCTTGGCGGCAATGGCCAGGTAGACGGCCGCCTGGCCAAGCGCCAGATCGCCTTCGGGCGAACCCAAGCGATCGTAAGCATCGGCGGCATCATGGACCAGCGCCAAGGCCCGTGGATCGGCCAATCCAATGTCTTCCCAAGCCATGCGGATCAACCGACGCGCCAGATACCGTGCATCAGCACCGCCATCCAACATGCGCATCAGCCAATACAAGGCGGCGTCAGGGTTCGAGCCTCTGACCGATTTGTGAAGAGCTGAAATCTGGTCGTAGAAAACATCGCCGCCCTTGTCGAATCCCCGTTTTGTGGCGCTTAATGTGGCAGCCAACACGGTTTCATCTATTTCAGTGAGCCCTTGTGTTTGCGCGCTTTGTAAAAGAATCTCCAACTGGTTCAGCAACCGCCTGGCATCGCCGTCTGCCGTTAACAACAGCGCACTGTTTGCCCCGGGGGTCAAACTCACGCCTTGGCCATGTTGACTCAAAGCGCGATCAAGCAGTTGCTGCAGGTCTGCTTCGTCGATGGGCTTGAGAACGTGCACCTGAGCACGCGACAACAACGCGCGATTAACCTCAAACGAGGGGTTCTCCGTCGTGGCACCCACAAAGACCACCAACCCAGATTCAACAAACGGTAGCAGTGCATCTTGCTGTGACTTGTTGAAACGGTGAATCTCATCGACAAACAAGAGGGTTTGTTGACCGCTTTGATCGAGCGTATCTTGCGCGGTTTGCATGGCGGCACGGATGTCCTTGACCCCAGCAAAAACCGCCGATATGGCAATAAATGCACAATCAAAGGCATCGGCCATGAGTCGCGCCAAGGTGGTTTTACCGACCCCAGGCGGCCCCCATAGAATCATGGAATGGGGCTGACCCGCTTCAAAAGCCAAGCGCAAGGGTCGGCCTGCGGCGAGAAGCTCGATTTGTCCAATGACCTCGTCAACGTGACCCGGGCGCATGCGCTCAGCCAGTGGCGCTTTGGGATCGCGATGAAAAAGGTCACTCGGCAAGGTCAGTCAAGCCTCACAACATCGGTGTCGGGTGGCACGTCAAACACAAACGTCTTGGCTGGAAAAGCCGATTGTGCACGGATGTCAGACAAATCGATCCGGGTGGTCTGACCAAACCCGTCGACCAATAACAAGCGCGTTGGGTTGCCGTCTCGCAGGCCAATGTCAAGCTGTGAAAGACCCGCATCAGGTTGCTTGGGTACGGCCCGAAACCAGGTCATGCCATCGCTGTCCGGCAGTGCTGAAACATCAAATGCCTCTTCGATCTCACCCGTGCCAAACAAAATGGCGGCTGGCGAACTGCCCATGGCCGCGGCTGCCGTTCGGATACTGACTTGATTAAGATCAGGATCGTATTGGTAGATGCTCTTGCCGTCAGACATCACCAATTGCTCATAGGGTTGGCGAATATCCCAGCGAAATTTCCCAGGTCGAGCAA
>Ga0209953_1000834_pt1 | contig 10391 bp, 6 predicted proteins | sample SalPonred_H2O_MG_FD_185713 | JGI IMG/M metagenome (GOLD analysis project Ga0209953, IMG submission 185713) | Salt pond water microbial communities from South San Francisco under conditions of wetland restoration - Salt Pond MetaG... | ecosystem: Environmental > Aquatic > Non-marine Saline and... | reverse complement strand
AGGAAGATGTAAAAAACTAACAGACTACCTCCGTAATTCGCTTTACGGAGGTGGTTTAAGCGCTGACCAGTACTTTGAGATGTGTGAGCAGATGGGGTGGGAACCGCGAGATGAAGATATACCGATTGACCCGTCCTTTTTAAGCTTAGAGTCACAACAAACTCTTATTGTACTAAATTCACTTCCTGACTTATGGGATGGGATGGGCGGCAATTGGTTAGGCAAAGATTATAGCGGATTAAGTGCTATATTAGATATATATGAGGTAGAAGATCGTAAAACAGTTTTTGAGCTGCTAAAAATAGCTGAGACAGAGCTTAGCAAATTCTATACCCAAAAACGCAAAGAACAAGAATCTATGAGTAAAGCAAAGAGAGCCGGATAATTGGCAGGCACTATTACCAACATTATCAATACTATATTTAGAACAGACGGTGCAGACCGTACTGAGCGTGATACTAATAGGGTAGGCCGTGCACAAACTCGCCTGGGGCAGGCAAGCGCTAGTGCTGGTCGTGAGTTCTCTGCTCAAGCTTCTGGTCTTGGTGGTTTAGTTGCTGCATATGCAGGTACTGCTGCTACAGTTTTTGCTTTACAATCTGCATTCGATGCATTAGCACGAAGTGCTCGTGCTGCTCAAACTCTTGAAGGGCTTAAGAACTTAGCTACAGCTAGCGGAGAATCTAGCGAGACTCTATTAGCTAATGTTCGCGAAATTACTAAAAATCAGCTAAGTTTAACGGAAGCAGCTCAACAAATTAACCTTTCGCTAAGTGCTGGGTTTGACCAGTCACAGATAGAAGGGCTAGCTGATGTAGCTCTTAAAGCTTCTCGTGCTCTTGGTCGTGACCTAACTGACGCTTATACTCGTGTTATTCGTGGTTCTGCTAAGCTTGAAACAGAACTACTTGATGAACTTGGTATCTACACTAAAATTGACCCAGCTACTCGCGCGTATGCTGCTGCTATAGGAAAATCCAGGCTCGAGCTTACAGAGTTTGAGAGACGACAAGCCTTTGTTAACTCAGTTATCGAGGAAGGTCAACGTAAGTTTAGTGCTATTAATACTACTATACCTACTAGTGCTGAAAAAATTGAGGCATTTGGAACTAAGATTGTAGACGTAGGTACCCAACTAGGTATATTATTAGCTGACGCAGTAGCACCTCTAGCAGACTTTTTAACTAACAATTTTGCCGGTAGCCTATCTGCGGTAGCAGCTCTTTTGACCGTTGTAGCACGTACGGCTGTTAACATAGCATCAACAGCTATACAAAGTTTAGGCGATAGAATAGCGGCAACTTCTGCAAGAATAAGCGATAGTATAATTAAGAATGTAGGAGATTTTAGAAACTTATCTGGGGCAGCACAAACAGCTGCTCAAAGTCTTAATATACAGACCAGAGGTATAAACAGAGCCCAACAAGCAGAACTAAGAACTATTAGGGAGCTGTCTCAAGAACGTAAGCTCAATAGCGCAGAACTGACTCGTGGTATTTCTATTTTAGAAACTAGACGTACTAACCTAAAACAAACTAGGCTAGAAACTATAGCTTCTATTAGAGCTGAGCAACAACGAATAAGAGCTCTTAGTGCTTCTGGGGCTTCTACTACAGCTGCTAATGCAGAGCTTGCGCGTTTACAAGCTAGATTAGCCTCTACTACGACATTGCTAAGAGCTACCACTACCCAAATAAATGCATTCAGTGCAGCCTTAGGAACTGCTAGTGTTCGTCTTGCTGCTTTTGCCGCCGGCTTAGTTACTATTGGAGGCGCAGCGCTAAGAGGTATTTTAGCCGCGGGTACCGCGTTGATAAGCTTAGCTTCAGGTATACTAGGACTAGTTGCTATAGTAGGCTTAGTGGGTAGTGCTATAGCATCAGCAGCAGGTAAACAAGAAGAGTTTAATGCTTTACTAGCTAAAGGTAAAGCGTTATTAACAGGCTTTTTTAACCCGGACGGTATTAGATCTACTGAGCAAGCTTTTGTTGATTTAGCTGCTACCTCCCTTAAGAGCTTTGAAAAAGTAGATTCTCAGCTACGAGAGATAGATGAGTTTAAGATTAAAAGTAAAATACTAGGAGTAGATGTAGAACTATCCAAGACTAAAGAGGATCTAGTAAAAGAAGTAGGAGACGCACTTGAGGATGTAGCCAAAGACGCAGCTCCGCGATTTAGCGAGGCTTTTTTACAGAGTGCTGAGTCTAATATAGGTGCTACTATAGGCGCTGTTTTAGGAGGTGCTGTAGGCTCTGTAATACCAGCAGTAGGTACTACTCTAGGAGTTATAGCAGGTACAGCTGCTGGTTCAGCTTTAGGAGCTGCTTTTGCTGGCTCAGAGCTAGAAACTGTGACTACAGAACGAGCAAGAGAGTTATCAACAATATTAGGTGATCCATCTCTAAAGATAGACCTAGTAAATAATGAGCAATTAAGTAAGGCAGTAAATATCTTAGATCAACAATTAGGTGTAGCTGCTGATTTGTCTTTAGAAGGCAGAAAGTATTTAAAAACTCAAATTGAGCTTGCAAGATCTTTACAGAATAGTTTTTCAAATATAGTACAAATACAAATAGCTGCAGAAGCTTTAGGGTTGTCTGCATCACAAATTCAAGAAAAGTTTGCCGTATTAGCCGATGACTTAGGTAACGCTATTATATTAGATAGAGAGTTTGGTATAAGTATAACTATTCAAAACGAGCAAGCACTGTTAAGCAGATTAGATACTATTAAAAATAGAATACTTAATTTGCCATCTATTACCTCAAAATCAGATCAAGAAAGACGTAAAGGCATAGGACCAAAAGATCCAGATATACCTTTAGCAAGAGAAGCTTTGGAAGCCAGAGCTAGATTCTTAGACTCTGCACAGTTATCGAGACAAGATCTAGAAGATTTAGTAGACGTAACAATTAATTTTGCAAGCGTTAATCAAGCTGTTAATAAAGAGCTGTTACTTAGTACTAACTTATTAAAAGATTTTTCTGATTCTGCAGATAGAGGTGCTTTATCTTTAGAGTCTATAACACAAAAACAAAGATCTTTACAAAAAACAGTTAGAAGAGCCTCAGAACTTTATACGGAAGCTTTATTAGAACAAGAAAATATAGCTAAAAGAATAAGTAGTTATGAAGGTATAGAACTAGATCCAGATACCGCAAGTATAGTAGCAAGCTTACGAAAGGAGTTTGCTGACCAGGCTAAAGAGGTAGAAAACGTTGCAAAAGCCCTAGAAAATCTACGTGGCGGATCAGAAGACTTTTTTTCTAATATATTAGGCCCTTTAAAAACTCAACTAGAGATAGAAAAACAAATAACTGATAACTTTAAACAACAGCTATCTTTTAAAACAGACCAAATTGGCTTGTTTAAGCAGTCGGGTGAATTAGCTATTACAGAACTAGATAGAGAAGTTGCTAGAATAGAGTTTTTAAATAAAACTAGGCAGGATGGTATAGGCGCTTTACAAGAAAGAAATAACTTTGAGTCAACTGCTAGAGCTATAGCAAAAGATAATCTATACCTACAACAAGAATTGGTTAGCTTAGTAGGAAGTACAGGAAGAAAAAGGTTAGAAGACTTAAAAGCTTCAGGAGACCTTACTGACGAACAAAAAACTCAAATAGACCAGCTTACGCAATTCACTAATATTTTAGGAGAAAACGGTGCTGCATATGTGGCCTTAGCAGACAACGCTGAGCTTGCTACGCAAGCAGCGTTAGGCTCTATAATTGAGTTTATACAAAAAGTTAATGACGAAACTATACAACTAAAAGTAGAGTCAGATCAAGCACTAGAAGAAATAAAAAAGCTTGAAACTAAAGAGATATTACTAAAAGCCCGTTTTGAATTTGATTTAGCCGAACTTCAGCGAGATGCAGCTATTGCTGCACAAGAGCAAGTAATAAAACGTTTAGAACTAGGAAAAGAGCTAACGGAAGCTAGAGAAGGTAGTGGTAAAATAACTGCTATAGAAAGCGCTACAGAAGTAAACCGTTTAGAGCTTGCTATACTAGATGAGAGAAGAAATCTATTAGATTTAGAAATAGCTCAGAATATAGAAAGATTTGGTCAACAACAAGACCTACTTAGACAAGAGCTAGAGATAGAGCAGAATAGTATTCGTCAACAAGCCGAAATACAGAAAGTAGATATACAAGCTAGAGTAGAGTTGCTTAAAGGACAAATAGAAGGTTATAAAGGCTTATTAAAAGGACTTACCGAGACTAATCAAGCCAACGTAGATTCTCAAACTCAACTATTTAATGATTTTGGTACATCGTTAGCTGGGTTATTTACCTCTGTTGTTTCAGGTTTTGCAAGTGCTGCTAATGTTATATCCACAGCTGCCACTGATGCAGCAAATGTAGCTTTAAAGCCCGGGGCTGCAAGAGGGCGAGCAGCCGTAGCAACAACTACTCCTATTAGCTTTAATGCTATAGCAGCACCTATACTCGCTTCTGCAAAAGCTTTAGCAAGTGAGACTGTCCCTACTCCAGGAGGTATGGTTAAAATACCTGGCGCTTTTGAAAAAGCTATTTCTGGACTTGACACCCAACTAAAAGAAACTAACGCGACTATAGATAAATTAACTAAGAAAAGATTAGAAGCTACTCAAACAGCTTATGATAGAGAAAGTGAACTGTTACTAGAAAACGCTTATAATAGACAACAGCAGTTACTATCTGAACGCGAAAATTTACTTACTAACAGAGAAATACAGGAAGAAACAAACGCCGCTAGACTAGCGGACGCCGCAGGAGCTGGCGGAGGCGCAGGTTCAGGAACTGAACAAGAACTTAGCGAACAAGCAGAGCGTTTAAAAAGTATATATCTATCTGTTTTTGATGGCGTGCAAAGTGCTATAGAAACCTCACTAACAGGAGTAAAAGACTACATTCTATATGGCGAGGGTAATCTTCGTGAAGTATTTGTAAATCTATTACGCTCTATAGGAGATACTATTTTAGAGCAAGGATTTATAAAACCTCTTTCTGAGAACTTAACTGGGACTTTATTTGGCGCGGTAACAGGTATAGAAGGTGGCAGAGCGGGTATTGAAGAAGCATTTAAAAGAGATGGTAGTTCAGTTGATAAAGCACTATATGTTACTTCGGCTGCAGGACCTTTAGCTAGTATAATAGGCGGCGCACCTACCGGAGATGACGCTGCAGCACAAAGTGCTGAAGGCGGAGGATTCTTTTCCACTATATTTGGTAGCATAAAATCAGGATTTACCAAATTATTCGGTGAGGGCGGTATTCTAAGCACACTACTCAGCAATTTTGGTGGTTTTGTGTCTAACATATTTGGCGGTATTCTAAAGTTTGTAGGCTCTATATTCGGACTTGGTTTTGCAAGTGGTGGGCTGGTTCATCGTGCTGGAGGAGGTGCTATACCTCAGCTTGCAAGCGGTGGAGGTCTTCGTGACCGCGTTCCTGCACTTCTAGAGCCGGGTGAGTTTGTTCTTCGTCGTGCTGCGGCTAATAAGATAGGTATGAGCAATCTACAACAAATGAATGCAACTGGTCAAACAGGCGGCGGCGCTCCAGTTATAAATATTGTAAACGAAGGTACTGCAAAAACAGCCGAAGCTTCACAGCCTCGATTTGATGGAGAAAAATACGTGATAGATGTTATAACTCGTGACTTACAAAATAACGGACCAATTAGACGTAGCTTACGAGGTGGTTTATAATGGCTACTTATCCATATGATGCTATACCTAATAGCACTACGATCGCTTTTGCTTCTATGGCAGATAAAAAACCTGACAGAGGTTATAGCTATGACAGAGAGTACAATATAATAACCTTTGAATCGGAAGCCGGCTATGAACGTAGAAGTTTACGTAGTAGACGTCCTAAACGCAGTTACAAGCTTGAGTATACTAACGTAAATGGTTTAGTACGTCAAGCTATTGAGAACTTTTATGTAGCGCGTAGCGGGGCGCTTGAATCTTTTGTGTTAGATTTAGCTCACGTAGGTGACAGCGGAACTATATACGTACGATTTGACGGAGCACTTTCTATAACTGAAGTACGCTCTGGTTTAGGCGCTGCTTCAGATATATACAACATATCTTTTGATTTAATAGAAACATATACTTAAGGAAAAATTGTGGTTACTAGAACTTATGATGTAAAATTAACTGTAGACGACTCTGCCTCTTTTAGCGTTGGAAATACTATTATAGGCAATACTTCTTCTACGGCAGCTTCTATTGTTAGTGTAGAGCCTAACACACTAAAAGTAAAACTATCTAATACGTTATTAGAGTTTTCTAATAGCGAAGAAATACATTCTAATTCAGTTGTAATAAGTGGTAGTGCTTCAGGACAGCTTAATGATGGTTTAGTACCTTTTTTATCTAATACGTATAGTAGCGAAACAACTACAGCTAGTGCTACTATATCTTCAGTAGAGTATAATCGCTTTACTACAGCTAAAAACGCTGACACTCAGAATCCTATAGTTAGACTTATATCTATATACTACCCTGGAGAATGGTATCCGCCTAATGATTATGGTAATCCTTCTGGAGTAGGAGAAGGACGTGCTTGGCCTAGCGGATTTCCTATACAGCTTGCACAGGTAGTAGGTGCTACAAATGAAGATATAAGCTATAACGTTATATTTGACTCAGATGACTTTAGACCTGCACCAATAAATATATCTGGTATAGATCAAGCATCTGACGGTAAAATAAATGAGCTTACATTTGAAATATTTAATGTGGGTAATATTATATCTTCTATAGTTGAGAACCCTTATATATCTGGCAATAATATTTCTAACGCTACTGTAGCTCTTGTTAATGGCGAATATTTACATGGTATAGACCCTAGAACTGTAGACGCTGATCCTGTTGATGTAGGTACTGTAGGGGATGAAGCATATGATACTCTTGTTCGTGCACGCGCTAATGGATTAGTTTATGACGCTAGTGTAGTAAGCGACATATATGGTATAGCAAATGCAGCTTTTTCTTACTCTCAAACACAAGCAGTTGGAGGTACTTGGAGAAACGACACGTTTGATTCAAGAGATCTACTAGGTGCTGTAGTTAACATTAAAACAACTTTTGCTCAGTTTTTAGATTACTGGCCTGAATATAGTATAATAAGTAATGTAGAGGGTAGAGTTGTAACCGTAAAGAACTCAGCTCCTTATAGAGTAGGAGATAACGTTATTTCTCAAGAAGGTACTATTGAAAGCACTATAACTGAGATTAGCGCCGATAACAAGTTATATTTAAGTAATGCGTTAGACGTAGACGATGCTCTCAGCATTGATGAAGCTACATATACTGGTGTAAATTTAGACTCTGTACCAGAATTACAAGATGTTACTTCTGATTTTTCAGTAGACTTTGCTACAGCAGGTCTATCGTCTAGCTGGTCTTCTACGCGAGCTGCACTAAGCTTAGCTACAGGCGGTATTAACTTTAATGCAACTAGTACTGACTCTAATTTGATAATACCTGGAAATGCTAGTAACACTATAAACGGTTCAGATTTTCGTTACATAGAGGTAAAAGGCAAGTACAATGCTGGTACAATGGCTGAGCTAAATTTGTGGTGGTATAACACTGTAGGACATTTTCCTGCAACTGGTGAAAACGCTGTAGCTGATATATACGATACTAGTTATAATGCTATAAGCGCTGGTGATCTTAGTGCTTCTGATGAATTTATACTGATATGGGATATAGCAGATAGTTCAGCTTATGCTACAGAATGGGTTAATCGTACTATTGATGGTTTACGAATTGACTTTGGACAATTAGATGACTTAGATATAGATATATACTCTATTCAAATATCTAACGTTGATGCAGCTAATAGACCTGCACCTCTTACAAACAGCCTCAGAGCAATAACCTTTAATGCTGACGGTACTAAAGCTTACTTAGTCGGTTTTAATATTATATTTCAATATTCACTATCTACCCCTTACTCTTTGCTTAGTGCTTCTTATGACAATATAAGTTTTGACACAGCTAGCCAAGTTACAAACGTTTATGAAACGGTTTTTAATACATACGGTAATAAAATGTATGTAGCAGGTTTGGGTGGTATTATATGTCAATACTCACTAAGCCGTTTGTTTGATATAAGCAGTGCTGTTTACGATGGTATAAGCTTTGATATTAGTACAGAAGAGTCTAGCCTTTTCTCTATGACTTTTAATGATACAGGTACCAAAATGTATATAGTAGGAAATATAAGTGACAGAGTTTTTCAATATTCTTTAAGCACTGCTTTTGATCTTAGTACTGCTTCATATGATAGTTTAAACTTTTTAGTTGCCCAAACACCCAACCCTGTTGATATTGATTTTAGCTATGATGGTAGAAAAATGTATATTCTTGCAGCAGGAAGTGTTATATTTCAATATTCTCTCACTACTCCGTATGATATAACTACTGTATCTTACGATACAGTGTTATATAATACTACTACTCAAGTAGGGGCTGGTAGAGGTTTACGTTTTAATAATGACGGTACTAAGTTTTATATAGCTGCCCAAACTAATACTAAAGTATTTGAATATACCATACCTTACCCCTCAACAGGAACTACACCTGTAGATATACCTCTCTACATAGTAAATGAAGAGGCAGATAGTGAAAGCTATATTGAAGATACCTTCAAAATAGATCAGTTAGAATCTCTAGGCGAACAAGTAGCTAGTTTTGGATTAGTATCTTGGTTACAATATTTTAAAGCTGTGCTACCTCGTCGTCGTTATTACAAAAACACTTGTCAATGGCAGTATAAAGGCGATGAGTGTCAATATCCTAGTGATGGAACAAGTGCAATACCCGGCACGGCTCCTGAAGTAACAGCTAATGGGTTTTTTACTGCCAGTAACGCTAGTACTGCTGACCCTACATTAGACGTTTGCTCTAAATCTTTTACCGCTTGTGAGCTTCGAAACAACACAATCCATTTTGGAGGCTATCCGGGTACTGGGCGCCAAGTCCCAAAGGCTTAAGATTTTTATTTTATATATAAAACTTATGAACATAAATAACTATATTGGACTAAATCATAACTACGGTGAGCTAGATTGCATAACGCTAATAAAATTCTTTTATGAGCACGAACTTGGTATTAGCTTTGATTTACCTGATTATTGTAAGTCTAAGCGGTGGATGTATACCTTTACTGAGCAGGAACTAAACTCTTGGATATGCAAGTATGCTATAAAAACTACTTTGACATCCGCACAAAATTATGATTTAATAGCTTTTAAGTCAAAAAATAATATGATAAATCACTTTGCGATGTTTCTAGCTCCTGCTTCTATACTTCATGTTGAAGAATCTAGTATATCTAAAATAGAAACTTTAAGTGATTACTGGATAGATTCAATATACGCGGTTTATAGACATGAACAATTGGTATGATAAATACACAGGTATACCTTATAAACACCTTGGTAACGATAATAAAGGTATAGACTGTTATAATTTATGTAGGCTAGTTCTCAAACAAGAGTGTGAATTATCAATACCTGAAACTAGCACTGATTTTTGTGATATAATAGATGAAGACTGGTACAATAAAATGACAGTATCACCTTTTGAGCAGCACATAAAACAACAACTAAAAGCAGGAGCCTGCAAAAAAGTTACTGTTCCTTCAAAATTTGATGTTATTATCATGTGTATAGGTTCTACAAATATAACTAACCACTGCGCAATCTATGCAGGCAATAATAAAATACTACAAACAATGATAGATCGTCCTAGCTGGATAGCTACTTATGGAAAATATTATAGGCAATATACTACAGGGATATATAGATGGATAAATATAACAAATTAAAAGAAGATATGGGCAAACACTCTATAGAAAGCTATCCTAATGAGTGTGTGGGTATTGTCACAAAAGATTTTGAGTATATAAAGTGCAAGAACGTAAGTAATGACCCAAAAAATACGTTTATACTAGACCCTGCAGCGTTAGTGGAGTATGACAATCATATCTGGGGAATATTTCATTCGCATCCTGGTTCAGACAATCCTATACCTAGTACAGAAGACAAAGCTAGCGCAGCTTTTAAGCATTACAAGTTTTTAGTAGGCTTTGCAGATAAAATATTTATATACTGGCTAGATACCAATGTAGATGCATTAAAGTTTGAGCCTTTTGAGGAGAAACACGTTGTTAGTGACAATTAAACCTCATTCTAGCTTACAGAGTTATTTTATAGGTGGTGATATAAGTATAAATTTAGATAGTTATAGTGAGGTGTTAGACTACCTAGCAGTAATGCAGCCTGCATTTATATACTATACTAAACAACTTATTGCCGAAGGTCTGCAAGAATCTTTTGTGTTTTTAGATGAAAACTTAAATGAAATACCAAAAGAAGATCTG
>Ga0209953_1000831_pt1 | contig 10414 bp, 13 predicted proteins | sample SalPonred_H2O_MG_FD_185713 | JGI IMG/M metagenome (GOLD analysis project Ga0209953, IMG submission 185713) | Salt pond water microbial communities from South San Francisco under conditions of wetland restoration - Salt Pond MetaG... | ecosystem: Environmental > Aquatic > Non-marine Saline and... | reverse complement strand
TATTTTGAGTTTGACTAATTTGTCGTTATTATCAATACCCAATAATTCAAACTCTATATCGGAGTATTTCTTTCCTTTGTATGTGAGGTTTTTACCTGTGATGAATTTGTGAATTTTACCACCACTTACTGCGTTTGCTTCGTTTATGGATTCACCAAAAATATCGTAAGATATACTACCACTTCCACCCACTATCGGGTTTACATACACATCTTGTTTGTATTTTTTGGAAAGTAGTTTTTCTATTTGTTTAATTTGTTTTGAAGAACTACCACCTAATCTTCTTAGGTCTTTGACAGAATTACCAAATTCTACTTTAATTAAACCATCTTTAGTTTGTTTTACGTTTTTTACAACATTACCGAAAACTGCTTTGAATATTTTTTCTATATCAGGATTGTTATTACCAAATGATTTTAATTCGTTTACAGTTTCATCTAATTTATGTTTTTTATGAACCAATTTTGTATTACCAATAGAAGGTATTAAGTTTGGTGTCTTTGTAAGTGTTGGTTTTAAGTTTCTAAAAACTGTTTTTACCAACTTATCAAACTCATCAACTTCTATACTAATACCTTTACTTTTTAGTATCATAGCAATGTGTTCGGGGAAGTTTATGTAATTTGGTTCACCATATCCAAGTGGGGGTAAAATACCTTTTTTATTACCTGAAATTCTTTTTGGTAATTCTTTTTCTAAATCTTTTACCAAAGAATTCATTTTTACTGCACCGGACTTTATATCACTTACCTCGTTTACTACGGATTCTTTAACACAATTTGGAACTTGTTTACCATTTTTGGTTTTCATTCCAACTTGTTTATACCCATCCCAACATGGGTTTTTATCTTCCGATAATTGTAAATCTCTTTGCGATGCACCCATTTTTTGAAGTGTATCAATAAATTCTTTTTTGTCTTTTGGATTTTTAAACCCATAGTGTAAGATAGATAACTTTGTTGCTCGTTTACCAAATTGTTTATCAAATAACTTTTCAGCTTTTCGTTGAATACGAGCAGATACCTTTACGACATTTTTACCTTTTAAGTTATCTTTATCTTGTGAAAACTTACCAGGGTGGACTTCGTTAAGTATACCTTTTAATTTCATAGTCGTTTTATCTTATCTATAAATATGTTATGATATCTTAATACCATGTTTCTTCAAAAACTTTGGAACTTCATCTGATTGTATGATTATTCCATTTCTTGGCATTTTTACCTTAGTCTCCAACCCTTTCTTTGTAAATTCAACATCTTCTACAAACGCAACTTCTTTTATTTTCATCTGTGCAACAATTATTTCATTCCATGTTGTATCATCATTAGTATCATATCTACCATATGGTTGTAAATACTGTTTACGGAATATATCTTTTCGTTTCAACATTTCCTTTGTTGCGGTATCAATATACATTTTGATATAATCACGTTTTTCCTGTTGGGTAACTTCCTTACCATATTTCTTTTTCTTACGTATTTCTATTGCTTCTTTTGGTAAATAATCATCCACAAAAAACAAATCTCCCTTTTCAAATATATCTGATGTTGCTATCCAATTTCTTCCTTGTCCATCGACTTTGGAATACAAATCTAAATCACTATTAATTAGAATTTTCCCTTCAAGGATTGCGATAACACCACCATCGGTTGCAACACCATATCCTTTTAAAAGTTGGGAAGAACTACCAAGGTCATTAAACGATGAGATACCTTTTTTCTTACCTTGTAATTTTTCTAACTGTTTATACCCTTGGTATGTGGTTACGTGAGCTACTTTGGTGGTTTTTATATTACCAACCATCTTTTTTATAATGGGTATAGAAATAGGAAGATAAGTCTGTGAATAAACAAGTGTGCTGAATAAGTTATCTATCTTATTATAAACTTCATTTACTAAGGGTTTAAGTCGTATCATTACTTACCCCAACGATGTTTGTTTTTCACACTTCCGAAAAAGTTCATGATAGTGAGTGGTCCTGGTTCATCTCTCGTATCAATATCGTTATGTAATAGATTACTACGAGTATCGTATTTCCAATGTCCTTCTTTTTCTCCTTGACGGAATCCCCAAATGAATCTACCCTGTTGTTTGATTCTGTTTTTTGGGTGTAGTTTCTTGTAGTTTCTCATGAATTGTTCTAACTCTGATCCTGGTGCTAAATCCGTATTATAACGGAACATAGATTCTACCAATATGGATGAAAGTTTTACCATGATAAATATAAATATAATACCACTAACTAAAAGTGGCTAGTTGGGTAACGATTTTGATGTCAGGATACTTCCGTTTTAATTTGTTGACAGCATCAATATTTTTTTTACTATCATCAATAAAGTATATGTCGTTATATCCATTCTTTATCATCTTTTCAATATAGTTTGATTTCTTAACAGGATTTGCGTCCGCAAGACCAACCATATTTACACCACTTCGTATTCCGATAGTTTTTAAATATTGTGCAACGGGTTTGATAGATGCTCTTGCTGTCAATACAACAACTTTACGATCACCACCAGCATTTACTAATCTATCTAATACTTTATTGTATTTTCGTATACCTTTTGGAGAAATGAGTTTTGAGAAATCTGAATAATCAAATTTATCACCACGCTTCGGTTCGTAAACCGCAAATTCAGCTGGGGTAAGAGAGAATTGTTTTCCGTTTTTATCTGTTACGTATATTTTTGATTTGGTATGAACTAACGTATCATCAAAGTCCATGACACGTAACTTTTTTTCTTCCAACTTTTTATAACCCGAACCGAAGGGTGATGATTTTCCACTATGATGTGGTATAACATTTTCTTTCATTACTTATCTTCTTTGTTTCCACCACCGAATGCTTTACCAGCTTCAGCGATACCAAAACTACCAAGAGTAATTACTACAAAAGAATTGAAAATTGTATCATCAATGACTAACTCTTGACCTAACAATCCTGTTGTAACATCTGCTCCTGCGAAAATTACCATAACAACAAATGAAAAGAATCCTACTACGGATTTTTCATTAATATCGTTATCGTCTTTGAAAATGGATGGCCATTTCATATGTGTATCCTCTTTGTTTGATTATACACATAAATATAGTTCTATGACTTTTGATTGAGTTTTTCTAATTTCCGACGAGCTTCTTCAATTTCTAACTTTTGTTTAGCGATATCCTCAATCTTATCCAACTTTTCCATCTTATCAACTGCTTCTGTCATAGATGAATGAATCAATTCAAATACATCTGATAATTTAGATAGTTGTTCTTTGACGTTGTTTAATTCATTTTTCATAATTTAATCAGTTCATTTACTTTATTTTCTACTCTATTAATAACTATATGTAAGTTCCCAAGTTTAAATTCACCCACTTCACCACTATCTTGAACAATTTTATTTAGTTGATGAATAAAATGCATATCTTCTTTTTTAAATGTATCCATATCAACCTTTACAATAACATCGTTTGTTAGATTGTCCACAAATTTTTTCGATAAGTCAATAGAGGTATTCACTTGATTATTTTTGATATAAAAATCATGTCCATAATCAGATTTAATGTTATCAAACCAAGGTTCAAGTTGATATAAACTATTACTATCTGTATTTATAATCTCAATACCTCTATCATATCGAGGTGGTATAATAGGGTGTTGATATGGTGTGTTTTCAATCCAACTCCCCCACTTTCGTATATAGTTTATCCTAGCTTTTTCTTCTACCTTTGTAAAGTAATCATCGTTCTTTCCAATTTCTTTTGTCCATCGATGTCCTCTACAAGTCAAATGGTATACAAAACTATCACGACTTTGAACCATCTTATATCCATTTAGTATCCATCGTTGAAAGATATCACTATCTTCATATGGAAATGGTGCAAACAAAGGATCGTGGCCACCAACATCATCAAAATCTGATTTATACAATAACCAAGGTGCGAACATTCCTTTGGTGGTTTTACCTTTGTCTTGTTGTTGTTTGAGTTTACAAAAGTTATTGAACCCACCCCAATCAATCGTATTGTGTTCTAATCCAAAGTCCATCACTATCTTTTCTTTTCCAGCAGGATGTAATGGTGGTTCAACTCTTGTAGCACAGACAACTTTACCTGGCTTTAAGTGTTTTAGTAAGTTCTCTAAATAGTTAGGGCCAATAATCATATCAGCGTGTAATATCCCAACAATCTTCTTATCAGTTAGTTCAATACCTTTATCATATAATATGGTATGTCCAACTCTTTTTTCTGACTTGAAAAGTATAACATTCTCATCTTGTTTTCCAACACTTTCCAACCATTCCCATGTTCCGTCGTCTGAACCATCGTCCATCAAAACAATCTCTACACTATCATAGTATTCTCTAATACTTTTGTATGTGTTTTTGATGTATCGTAAGTTGTTATGCGATGGAACTATTAGTGAAACTTTATCAATCATTTTCCAATCCTATAATCATTCCGTATTCATTGAACTTTGGTAGTGAACCCCATTTACCTAACCACTTTCTGATGTTATCCCGTTCAGCTTTTTGTTGTCTTTCCGATGATTTTCCGTTATTCTCTTCCAATCTATGTGAACCTCTTGCTCCAAAGTGCCATACTACTGATTTAGTTGGTTGAATAAACTTGAACCCCGCGTATTGCATTCGTAAAAACAAATCCATATCATCGTATGATGCGGGTGCAAACAATGGGTCATTTCCACCAACCTCATCCCAATGTTCTTTTTTGATAAGTCCACTAACTCCTTCACCTTTTGGTATAGATTCATCGTTATCTCTAACAAATAGTTTCACCCATTCATCAAATGCATCAGAGTTGAAATCATTGTGATATGCACCAAAGGTTTCTTTTGGAACAATGATAGTTCCTGGTCTTGTTTGTGAGTTAGGGAACATTTGTGGTTCTACTCTCCACGAGTTCACCCATAGTTTTTCATCGATATGTTCATTCATCACTTCTAATAAACGAATGTCCCAATCTTTTGTGACATAAAAATCTGCGTGTAAAAACATGATGTATTCTGTTTCTACTTTTTCCGCACAAAAGTTCATACCGCCCCCGATACCCATAGGATAGTTGGATTTGGTAATATAGTAATCAATATCGTATTCTTGGTAATGAGTTTCCAACCATTCATCTGTTCCATCATCAGAGTTTTCTGACTGAACAATAAAAGGTGCATCTTTAAAATAGCTATTTTTTCTCACACTTTCAACTGCAATCTTCAAGTATGGTAGATTGTTATGTGATGATATACAAAATGTGATTGGTGATTTACTCATAGTTTTGTTTTATGTGATTCCATGTTTGTTCCATAACAGGAAGTCGTTGGTCGTGTGGTATTCCGTTGAACTGCCATACATAACCCATTTGTAGAAATAATCCATTCCGTAATATATCCTTTTTATCTAAATGCATCAAAGAAAAGTTCGGAGTCATAAACTCTACATCAACATTTTGTTGTCTGACAAAAAAGTTGAATGGTGTTTGGTCAAATCCTTTCCGTAATGTTTGATATTGTCGTTTGTTGATTTCATCTTTATTCTCTTCATGAAACTCAATAAAGTCCTTGAATAACTGTCGGTGGGATTTATCAAACTTCATGAATCCTGTTGTAAAGTAATCATACCAGTGTAGTTGTGTATCACCAAACATATCTTGGTATCCGTTGATTCCGTTATGTATCCATTCAAGTGAACCCCAATCCTGAACTGCATATAACTTGTTTTCTCTCATATGTTGAAAGAAGTTAGGTGCATTCCAACTAACCATTGCATCTGCATCTACATACAAGTATTCCCAATAATCAGGGTATCGTTCTATAACTGTATATCGTTCCCAATGTGGTGCCATATCTTCATGGGAAGGTTCGGTGATTATCTTGAAATCATATCCAAACTTTTTACAGTAATGTTCCCATGTTTTTGTTGCATATTCTTGGACATCAAAGTTGATAGCAACAATGTATATTAGTTTTTTCATTTCCAATAACTGTATATTCCTTTTTCTACTTCGTATTTATCCCACTTGAATCTTTTACGATGTGGTTGTTTTTGTGCCCATTCCCACATCTGTTTCAATCCATCATGAAGTGATGTTTTATCTTCATACCCAAGTATTCTGACTGATTTCTCGTATGTTGGAACTGCTTGTTTTACTTCATGTCGTTTTTCCAAATGAACTTTTTCACCATCTCCTATAACATCCCGTAGAACTTGGTTTGCTTCATTAATGGATATGTGGTCTGTTCCACCTACATTGAAGATTTCTTTAGATGCTTCTGGTTGTGTTGCGGCTTTCCACATTGCTTCTAATGTATCATCAATAAATGAGAATGATCGTGTTTGTTCACCATCACCAAATATAGTCATTGGTTCTCCGTTCATATACTGATACATCCAAATACCCAATACATTTCTGTATTTATCCCAAATGTTTTGATTGATTCCGTAAACATTGTGTGGACGGATAATACACCAATCTAATCCATGTTGTTCACCTGCTACTTGTATATCCGTTTCACACGCGTATTTTGCAATACCGTATGGGTCAATCGGTTGTGGTGTATGTTCTTCATCAAATGGGGGATTACCGTGACCATAAACTGCCATTGTTGATGTAAACACCAATCGTTTTACATCGTGATTGATACAGTTGTTGATAATCTTGGATGTTGCTACCAAGTTGTTTTGGTAATTGTAAGAACGGATAAATGGGGATAACCCTTCGGCTGCGTATGCTGCAAAGTGAAAGACATAATCAAAGTCATGTGCTTCAAAGCAGTTTTCGATTGGGTGAGTGACCAAGTCCATTTGCCAAAAATCAACTTCTTTTGGGACGTGTTCTTTGTATCCACCTGATAAGTCATCCATTCCAACTACTTTGTAATCGGTATTATCGATAATCCATTGTGCCATTCTACTACCAAGTAGTCCTGCAACTCCTGTAATTAATACTTTATTTCCCATCTCTTGCTTTTATCCATGTTCTCGTTTTATGATGTTTCAACCAACAATCTTTTACAATAACTGCTTTCATGCCATCTCCAACACAAATACCAAAATACCCTTCTTGTCCTCCCCATTTACCATCACCTCCATTTAATGGGTGGTCGATAGGAAAGAACTCACTTTTGATATACCTAAATCTCTCATAGAATTCTCGTGTGAACGCAAAACTAAATCCGTTCGGTAGATTTGACCAAGAGTTTGGAGTTAGTTGTAGTTCTTTATAACCACTTTCTTTTTGTCTGTAAGTGTTTGGTGAAGGACTTCCACCATTATCACTTGTTGGGCCAAATAATGTTTTGTGTTTTTCATCCCAAGATTCTATAAACTTTATAAAATCATTGATTGATTCATTTAACTCAATATCATCGTTGAAGTTCCAAATGATATCACAACCATCTTCATATGCTCTGTAAATAGCATCGTTCCACGCACCTGTTAATCCTTTTTCAGTTTGGTCATCAATATAGTTTACATTGATATGATGTTCATCGTATGGATAGTCAAACGAAATTGTTGATGCGTTATCACTTACATATACCTCATACTCAAATGATGGTTTTGATTCTTTAAGTGACTTAAAAAAGTTGAATAATAACTGACTTCCGTTCGGTCTGATATCTCGTGACCTATGAGTTGTTATTGTTAATCCTACTTTCATAGAAGTTTACTTTATCCTTAATTTTTTGTAGTTGATGTTGAATATGACTTCTTTTTGGAATATCTTTAAATTCTGGTTGGTTGATAATAAACATATCACTTTGTGATCCTACATCAATAAAGTTTATTGTTGAATATTCATTATGTAGTTCTTTACAAATTACTCTTGCAGCCTGACCACATGATAGTATCACTGAATCAGTGGTTTTTTTGTCCAACAGGTTTCGTAAATCTTCAATAATAGTTTCGGTATGATTAATTGAATCAAATTTTGGTGTCTTCACCCAACCAATATTGTTTCCATAAAACCTATCAAGATATTGATTATAGTATGTTCCAACAAATACATATGATGTATCTTTGAGTTTAGAAAAGAATGAAATAAACTCATCATTATATTTGAAAAATGCGTGTTCTAACGATGATGCTGCAATAGTGTCATTTTGTTTGATAAGTTCCATATTTCTCATAGAAGATGGAACATTATTACCGATATGTTTTACTCCTTCAATATTACAAGGAATACCAACAACAACAGAATCTCCATCAATGTCAAGAGAATCTCTCATCATCTTTTTTGTGGTTGGATTACATTTGTTTTTATTTGCCCGGCCCACTTCACCACTTTCTTTTGTCATCATAATTAAATCAGCATCACCAAATCTTGAAAAAACAAGTCGACCTTGTTCTTCAAATACTTCATTTAGTTTTTTGATTGAGTCAAGATAACTTAATGCTTTCACAACAGATTTTGTTCTTTGAATAGTTTTTCGGTGTAATCCGCTAAATAATATGGATGATATTGTTCAATATAACGATTTTTTAGGTTATTTACAAACTTATGTTGTAGTTCTTCAAAGTTTTCTACTGCGTATTCTATCTTTTCTTCCAAATCACTATAATCGTGTTTACATGGTATGTATGTTTCATCTTCTACATAAATATTAGGGTAGGTATCAACATGGGACATATCTGGTTTAATTAATATGGATCCAATCTGTGCTGATTCCAAATCTCGTGGTGCCATTTCACCATACCCAAAAGGTGCGAGTATTACTTTACTTAACTGAATGTATTTGAAGTATTTGTCCGATGGAACTCTTCTTCCTTTGTATAGTTTTGCTACCATAAAGTCCGAACACTTTAACATATCCAATACAGGTTGTCGGTGTTCGTTGTAGTAAAAATCTTGTGATGGTTGAATCTCAAACTCGTGGCATTCAGGATGTGGATGTTGGAACATTGCGGATACATCAAAGAACTTTTCTATCTTTGTGTAATCAGGCCATTGTAATTCTGGCACCCCAATCCAATTTGTTCCTGATAAATGTATTCTATTGGAGTAGTCATCAAAGTTATCAGGTTTGTAGTTTTGCTCCACAATCCCATAGTCCTCACTCTTACCCCAATAATACCTTCCCCCTACCCAAGGTTCATTATAAAGATTTCTATCCTTTAAAAGGGAATGTTTCAACATAAATAATGCATCACTTTCTTTGAATACCTCAAAACTTCCAATCATAGAATGTGAATCTTGTCCGTCTACTAATATGTATGGGCCTTCTATTTTGGATAAGTAATCAAGTCCCATTTCGGTGGACTTTTGTAGTGATCCTATTTTCTTGTCTTGAAATAGTGAATGTCCAACTAGTGTAATATCATAATCTTTGTCGGTAGGTTGAACGATTTGAATTCCTTTTTCGTATAGTTGATGAAACGATTTTACATATGGATGAAATGTATGAAAGTCGTTTGTAAGTATTCTAACTTTTAACATTATGTTAGTGTTGTAAATATTTTTTCAAATCCTTTATGATGTGTTATTGTCTTTCCAAACTCAAACGATATCTTTGTAGCTATTTGTTTAGAAGCATCAGCGTGGGTGTCATCAACAATAATGGGTTTATCTTTATCAAATAAATCAAGATTGTCTAAAATGTTTACTCTATTAGGGCTTCCTGTCGGGCCGTCTACAATAAGTAAGTCGTAATCGGGAACACCATGTTTTCGTAATACATCATAATCATATTTTCCACCTTTCAATGGAACATGAATATATTGAGCATCGGAAATATTCATATACTTCTTTTCACTTTCCACAGAAATAACATTCCAAAACTTACAGAGTTCTTTTGTCCCCTTACCAGCACCTATTTCAAATATGGTTTTACCTTCTTCGAGGTTCTCAAATAACCATACGAATGCCTCTTCTGAAATAGAATATCCGTTAATATTGGATAAATCCACTCCCTTCTTTTTCAAGTAATCACTCACTGACTGCCCTACCTTTTAGTTGTTCCCAATCTTTTTCTTCACGGACTTCTAAATTGGTTTTCCATCCACCTTCAATGGTATTGAGATTGTTTCCTTTTTGTCTCGCAAAGTTTACAAACGCATTTACATCTTTTGGAAAACAAGTTCCACCATATCCCAACTTACCATCAGGGCCTGGTACGTGAAGGTGTGAATCACCAACTCTTCCATCTGACGCAAATCCATAGAGTGCGTCTTCCCAATTTACACCAATTCGTTTTGCTAACCTATAAAACTCATTCATAATACTGACTTTGGTAGCGAAGTATGTGTTATTCATATACTTAACATATTCCGCAGTAATCGAATCTGTATGAATGATATGTCGGTTCATAAATCGTTGAGTAAACAACTTTTCAACTTTTTCAGTAAACTCTTTACGACCACCTAAAATGATACGAGCTTGAGTTAACATATCAAGTTTTGCTGTCCGTTCGGTTA
>Ga0209953_1000830_pt1 | contig 10431 bp, 8 predicted proteins | sample SalPonred_H2O_MG_FD_185713 | JGI IMG/M metagenome (GOLD analysis project Ga0209953, IMG submission 185713) | Salt pond water microbial communities from South San Francisco under conditions of wetland restoration - Salt Pond MetaG... | ecosystem: Environmental > Aquatic > Non-marine Saline and... | reverse complement strand
CGGCTGGTGGCGAACTCACATGAAGCTATTTTTGAGATTAGATGGAACCGTAACAGGTTCCGTCTGACTGAAACAATCTACATGAAACTTAAACATTATGACTTACGTCATAATGCGTTTCATATAATATATCACTTCTATCACGCATAATCAATTACGAAGTAAACAGTTTGAGCGACAGCGATAACTAATATCTACGAAGTAGATATTCAAAACGAAATAAATAATATATAACAATTTCGAACATATGGATAGTCGCAATGAAAATTGATCAAATACTAGATGAAAAACAACAGCTGGACGAAGTACCAGCTGGTGCTTTAGGACAAATGGCAAAGAAAGTTGGATCTCGTGTGCTCAACAAAGTTCCTGGTGCTACTGCAAAGTCCAAAGCTGGTAATCTAGCTGGGCAAGCTGATCTAGGTGATACTGCAAATACTTTACACAAAGAATTCAACACATACCTTGGCACACAAGGAAAAAAGATGGCACAAGCAACAGGCGAAGATCTAAGTGCTTTCTTAAAAACAAAAAAACATAAAACCAAATCAAAAATTCCAAGTGGCATTCTTCAAAAAAAGCAGTTGGATGATATTTTGATGTCAGTGAGCAAGGAAGCACTGGCTGGTGCCGGCGGCACTGCGTCAAAACAGAACAAACCAACTGACGCCAACAAAGACGGCAAAGACGACAACACTGGCAAGCCTATTTCAAAAGATGTTGATCAACAAGAAATTAAAAAGCGTGTGCCTGCAAAATTATATGCTGCACTGGCAAAGCTTACACCTGAAGAAAAGAAACAATTGGCAGAACTACTATGAGATTGAACGAAGTCGGTATAAAACAATATCAGTCAGCTACCATCCTAAATGAAAGTTGGCAAGAGCTTAGTGAAGCACAACAAGTATATGTAGGTAGTTGGGAAAGAGAAGTATGGCCACTGGTAGAGCAATACAGCAAACTACTAGAAAAAGAACTCTCGGCAGCACAGATACAAAAAATCTTTACAAGTGCAGAACAAGTTGCCAAAGCAACAGGCAAAAATACCACTGCGCTGGGTAAAGCAGGCAAAGTAACTGCTGAAGTTACTGGCAAAATGAAAGCTGAGATTGAAAAGCTAATGAATTCTGCTCAAGATTCAGGTCCTATTAAAAATATGGATCAACAGTTTGACAAGATTCGTAGCCAACTTGCTAACAAACTCAAAGGCAATCCTGCTGGACAAAAGATACTACAAGGTGTGGACAAATGGAAAGGGTTTGCAGAAGAAAATCCTGCTAAGAGTGCATTTATTATTGGTGCAATGACAAGTATACTGGCTTTTGCAAGCGGTGGCATAGTAAGTGGTGCTGCAATTGGTTTCTTCTTAAAACTTGCTAACAACACTATCAAAGGCGACAAACTATCAACTGCATTAGCAAAAGGTGTCAAAGGCGCAGCAATTGGTGCAGTAGCAGGTGCTCTTGGAAGTACTGTTGCAGGATTAGATCTTGGAGAACCTGAATTTGAAGGCGGTCCTGCAGATGTAGATATTACATCATCGTCAGATGAAATTGCAAGCGCAGGCGGCGAAGAAGCTGCTCAGGCATTAGCCGACATGACTGAAGAACAGTTTAAGGAAGCATATGCACGAGAACTTTTAGAAAAACAAGCTGAAAAGTTTAATATGCCTGTAACAGATGAAATGGTACAAAAGATAGCGGATAATATAGATATTACAGGCAATTATCCAGACGACTATGACGCAAACTTTGAAGGAACATTTGTACGCGGTACAACTTATCTTACCCCAGATGAAGCACAAGAATACTCACGCATAGTACAATCTAATGGCGGCGGCATGCAAGGACACTTCAGTAAAGAAGCAAACGAATTTATTAAAGATGTTGGCGGCGAAGGACCTAATGTTGTTCCAGACACTCCAGACGATGATCTTGACGCTGCAATTGGAGGAGATAATGACCCTGACGCAGACACAACAAGTGATACAAGTACTGAAGCAAGTCCGGGATATACTTCTGAAAACGGAATTGAATATACAGATGAAGATATCAACAATCTAATTGATCAAGCAAAGGAACAAGGTGTTACTCCATCAGAACTAATTAGTAATTTAGTAGATAGTAAAGATGTAGATGCTGGTATCTATAGCGACGAAGTATCTATGTTAGAGTTAACATTTAGAGAACTAGGATATGATCCATTAAAGATTCCAGAATCAATTGAAGAGCAACTTTGGTCAGCACTTGACGCTTACGAACTACGTGAAGCACCTAACTTCATGGCAGCACTAGGTGGTGCAGCCAAAGGCATAGGCAAAGCAGCAAGCAAGACAGCAGACGTAGTAGGCAAAGCAGCAGCCAAAGGAGCTGCCAAAGCAGGAGCAGCAGCTAAGAGTGCAGGCAATGAACTAGGCAACATAGTTACTGCAAAGAAATTGAATCGACTTTGGAACAAAGCAGGCAAGCCAACTGACATGGGCAGTGTTGTAAACATTCTCAATCAAGCAGGTGTAAGTGATGAACAAATAGGCACTGTAGGCAAACAAGCAAAAGTAGAGTTGTCCAAGCCCAAAGGTGCCAATGAAGTCGATCCAAAACTGCAATCACTTGCTAATCAAATCATAGATTTAGATTTGTCCGACATACTAAAACCTGCACTAGTAGACGGCTAAAAGAAAGGCATTCCTGACTTTTTGGTTGTTTCCAAATTGTCTTTGACAATGTCACCTATTAGACTGCGTTCTTCCCATGATAAGCAAAAAGCTTCGTCTAGTGTGACTCCACCTCTCATGTACCAACAGATTTTTAATAGTTCACTCTTGGCTTCTTTTTGTTCGTTTTCTAATTTTTTTACTTCTCCGAGGATCTCACCCATGCTTAGAGGCAAGATCCTCATGCGAAAAAATTTGATTGATCAAACGTAATAGGTACAGTGTAGGTTTCTGGTGCGCCTTTCTCGATGTCTTCTTCGGTCGATTGAACTTGCAAAGGTTCAAGTGCAAATTTTTCTTTTTGTAGATCCAAGTGTTCCACAATATAAGTGTAAAAAGACTTGTCAGCGTTTTTCATAAATTCGTCTATGTGAGTTTGATTGGTTACTTCTGTATCGCCCACTGAAATTTTTGAAATCGATCTGCTCATGGTGTCAACTGTGAGATCGGTTAGTTTTAGAAAACTTTCATTGAACCTTGCAAGTTTTTCTTCTTCTTTTACAGTATCGTCATTGACTAGAGCAAAAATTCTTTGTTCTTCGAATGTTTTCATGCTGGCTTCTGTGAACTCTTGATAGGTCAATGGACGCAAAGTGATATCCATGTTGTCTATTTGTAGTTTGTTTTCGTATTCAACACTCACCAATTTGTTGAGCAGTTGTCGTAGATCAACATCGAATTTCTTATCTTCGCCTGTGTTTGGAACTTTGACTTCGATTTCCATGGTTTCACCATATGTGGCAATGCGTATGGCAATCAACAGTGCATCCAAATCAATGCTGGGCATTTTCCATGCATCTTTGATATTTGGCACACAACTTTGTATCACACTCACAGTGGCTTGTCCGTTTAACAGTGCATCTGGAGTTTTCATAGTGAGTTCGTCTTTGGCTGTCATAGCAAAAACAGGTAGTTCGCCGTTTTCCGGCATTTCAATTGCGCCGTCGGGATAGTACTCTCCTTTGCTGGGTAATGTGATGTATACTTTAGGTTGTCTAAAGTACTTTTGTAGAGGATTAGTTTCATAACTCTCTGGGTTAAAATCAACCATGTTTTTCTCCGTATAAATACAATGTATAACTATGTATCACTATTATTTATGTGCGCATATAACTGGGACAATTGACTTTGGCTGATGAAGTAGAAATTGGTAATGTAGGCGGTGAAGGCGGTGTTGCCAGCGAAGCAACACTGGCCAGTCTCACGCGGGCAATAGAAAAACTAGCTGCTAGCACAGGCAGAGATCCTAAAAAAGAAGCAGGAAAACTACAGCAACAATACAATGAAGCTGTAAAAAGCGGTATAACTGTTTCAACAAAAAATCGTGATGCACTAGAAAAACGCACTGACGCTACAAAAAAAGCAACTGCTGCAACCAACAAATACTCAAGAGCATTGATCAGTGCTGCTGGAGGAGTAATAGGCAACGTTGCTGTAGGGCTTAAAAACATGGGCGAAGCACTGTTGGATGGCAAAAACAATCTAACAGATTTTGCAAAACATGTTCCACTGGTAGGCAATTACTTGAGTGTTCTCACTGGAGTTATTGACGCTAACATTGAAAACTTTAGAGCACTCAGTCAAGTTGGTGCAGTATTCGGTGACGGCTTGAACGATATAAGAGCGACTGCTGCACAAGCTGGTATGCCTCTAGGCGATTTTGTAGATCTAGTTAGTCAGAACAGCGAATCTATGAAATTGTTTGGCGCAAGCACGGCCGCCGGCGCTAAGAATTTTGCTGCTATGAGCAAAGAACTTAGACAAGGCCCAGGCAAAACGCTGATGAATCTTGGATTTACTAGCGGCGAACTCAACGAACTATTAATAGATTATGCTGAAATGCAGAGCATGGCATTTACTAGGGACAGAATCCAAGGCAGAGTTAGTGCTGAAAATGCTGCTGCGTTTGGTGAAGAAATGGTGAAGATCACCGCCATAACCGGTAAGAGAAGAGACCAAATCGAAGCCGAACTCAAACAGCAGAGCGGTGATATACGCATGCGAGCAGCAATGGCTAGCATGGAAGGCGATGAACGCGATAGGTTTAGATTGAACATTGCTGACATAAGTGGAGAATCGCAAGCACTAGCAAACGCACTGATAGATTTCCAAGACGGAATACCCAGTGACGAAGTTACACGTCGATTAATGGGTTATAGTAAAACTTTTGAACAATTTGGTGCAGATGTATCCAACATGAGCCCCGATGAATTAAATCAATTTGTTGTAGATGTGCGCCAAGATTTAGAAAATTTTGCAGGTGGAAACAAAGAAGTCTTGCAAGAACTAATGGCTAGCATACCTGGCATGTCAGAAGCATTTGGTATTGTAGGAGAGACAGCCAAACGAAGTATACCAACTGAGCAAGAAAAGAAAGATAGAAAAGCTGCAATGGAGTTAGAAAAAACCCGTAACGAAGGTTTGAAGAATTTCAATGAAACAATCAACAAAGTATTAGCAGACTTGACTATGGCCTTTATTACTTCAGGTGCTCTGGAGTTAATTCAAACAGAAATAGAAAGTGTAGCAACTATGTTTTCGGAGTTTGTAAAAGGTGACAAGTTCCAAGAAACAATCAAAGAAGCAGCAGAAACTGTGAGAAAGTTCATCGAAAACTTCAAAAACTTTGATCTTAAAACTGCATTGTTTGGCGGAAAAAGAACAGTTACTGAAGTCGACGAAGGCGACGGCTCAATATACACAAGGGAAGTTGATGTTGAAGGTTTACTCCCCGACGACATGTTCTCAGGCATTGGAGATTACATTGGCAGTGCGCTCACATCTGCTATAACAAGTCCTACTGTGCTAGCAGCGGTTGCAGGTATATTCCTAGCACCCAAACTATTGAATGCATTTACCAGTGGCATAGGATCGTTATTCGGTGGTGGAGGAGAAAGTTCTCCTAAAAGTAGAGCTAATGCAGGCAAAGGCGCAGGTAATGCAATAGGTAATATTGGCAGTGGTATTGGCAAAGGACTGGGCGGAATACTCAAAGGACTTGCAGCTGGAATCAAAGCTTTTGCAAGTCCAAAAATTGCTCTAGGTGCTGCTGGACTTGCAGCAGCAATTGCACTCATAGGCGGGGCAATTGCTGGCGCTACATGGATGGTAGGCGCAGCATTGCCTACCATGTCCGAAGGCTTGAAATCTTTTGAAGATTTAGACGCTACAAAATTAATCGACGCTGGAGAAGGAATGAAATCTTTGGCTGGAGGTTTAGCAGCTCTTGGCGGCGGCACTATTGTTTCTGGAATAGGAAGTTTATTCCAAGGCGAAGATGGCTTCAACAGTATACTTGAACAATTAACAGAATTCCAAAACTATGACATAGATTCAGAACGTGTAAGAAGAAATGCACAAGCTATGTCTGCATTCGGGGAAGCAATGAGTGCTCAAGGTGCAGGAGCAATATCAAGTGGCATAGGCAGCTTGGTAGGAGCTATCAGTGACTTTTTCGGCGGAGATACACCATTCGAACAAGTACAAGAATTTGGAAATCTTGAAATAAATGCAGAAGGTGTAAGAGCTAACGCCCAGGCAATGGCATCAATGTCACGGGCACTGTCCACACTTTCTGGCATAGATGTAGGCGATGTTGATATTCCAAGAAGACTAGTAAACAGACTGACAGAATTAAGTGAGATGCCCGGTGGTGGATTGACTGCTACTGCACAAGGCATGACTGCTATTGCAAATGTACAAGGCCTACAAACCAATCTAGATATCTTAAACACAGGACTTGACATAGACAAAGTCAGAGACTATAATGAAGTAATGGAAAATCTTGTAGAAACACTGGGAGAACTGAATGAAGTTCTTGCAGAAGACAATGAAGGACTGCTCGGAGGCGGCACTGGAGTTGCATCAGCAGATGTTCTTGGACAGATCAACACATCCAGTGCTGGTAGTGCGGAAGGCATGAATCGATTAAATAGTTTGATGTCACAAGTTTTACTAGTGCTACAAGAAATTGCAACAGATGCAGATCAAATTGAAAGAAATACAGCATCAGCAGGAAGTAATCTTGCCAATGGCAGAGTTACAGCTATTCGCTGATAGGAGTTAATGAATGAGTTGGAAAAAGTACTTTACACCAGTACAAACAGGAAATAATCCAAATGGCAGCTATTCGCCTTTTACTAATGCAAAAAATGGCGGGAATATGGCTGGTCCAGCCCGTTCTAATTATTCCAGTTATTTGCCAGATGTTTATGTGGGTACGCCCAATCGTGTAGAACGTTACGGACAGTATAATACCATGGATCAAGACAGCGAAGTTAATGCTGCTCTTGACATCCTTGCAGAGTTTTGTACGCAAAAGAACAAACAAAACAACACTCCTTTTATCACAGAATACAAAACCAAAGCTACCAATAGCGAAATCACTATTATTCAGCAATACCTACAGCAGTGGTGCAAACTCCAAGAATTTGAAACAAAAATATTTAAAATTTTGAGAAACGTGTTCAAATACGGTGATCAATTTTTTGTACGTGATCCAGAAACCAAACGTTGGTTCCATGCTGATCCTGCAAACGTAACTCGAATTATTGTAAACGAAAGCGAAGGCAAAGTACCAGAGCAATATGTAATCAAAAACATCAATTGGAACTTTGTGGAAGGTGTAGCTACTACTCCATATCAAACCAATGGTAATATCACTGGCGGCGGCGGCAGTCAATACGAACCTACAGGCGGCGCCAGAGGCATGGTCGGACAGCCACAACAAAGCATGAGTGGCAGTCGTTTTCAGACAGATCAAAACGAATGGACTGTTGACGCAGATCATGTTGTACATCTCAGTTTGAGCGAAGGTTTGGACAACAACTATCCGTTTGGCAACAGTTTATTAGAAACAATTTTTAAAGTTTACAAACAAAAAGAATTACTTGAAGATGCAATTATCATCTATCGAGTACAACGTGCGCCTGAGCGCAGAGTATTCTACGTTGATGTGGGTAACATGCCAAGTCACTTGGCTATGCAATTTGTTGAACGTGTTAAGACGGAAATACATCAAAGACGTATCCCATCGTCAACAGGCGGAGGTCAAAATGTCATAGACAGTTCTTACAATCCCCTGTCAATCAACGAAGATTACTTCTTCCCTCAAACAGCAGAAGGTAGAGGCTCAAAAGTTGAAACACTTCCAGGCGGCACTAACTTAGGAGAAATTGATGATCTCAGATATTTCACAAATAAACTTGTTAGAGGTCTTCGCATTCCTAGCAGCTATCTACCAACTGGCGCCGACGATAGTGCCGCGCAGTATAATGATGGCAGAGTGGGCACTGCTTACATTCAAGAATTGCGTTTCAACACCTACTGCGAAAGACTGCAAAACCTAATTGTAGAACAGTTTGATCAAGAATTCAAAAGATATCTTTTGGAAAAAGGCATAAACGTTGACACTTCAATGTTTGATCTTAAATTCCAGCCACCACAAAACTTTGCAGCATATCGTCAAAGCGAAATTGATAATGCTCGTGTACCTACATACACGCAGATGGCGCAGATTCCGTATATGTCAAACAGATTTGCACTAAAACGATTCCTTGGACTCACAGACGAAGAAATTGCAGAAAACGAACGTCTATGGAGAGAAGAAAACGACGAGAATCTAGATCCAATACCAGGATCAGCTGCTGCTGAAATGCGCGATGCAGGAATAAGTGGAGCAGGTATAGAAGGTGATCTTGGCGGCATTGAAGATGAAGCTGAAGGTGGAGAAGCTCCAATCGAAGGCGGCGATACAGAAGGTCCAGAAACTATTACTGGGGAAGAGCCAGGCGCAGCAGCGTCAGGCGCAGAGCAGACCATATAAGCATAAATAATACTATGATACTACGTGAACTATTTTATTTTGATCCAGAAACTGTTGAGCCTGTAGATGACAAACGCTACGAACCAGCAGATGATGACTCGCCTATGAAGAAAAAAGACACACGTAAAACAAGACTATCGCTACATCAAATCAATCGAATCCGCAAAGCAAGTGAGCTACATACAGAAGAGAAACGCAAAGAATTAGAGTTTATCAAACAAATGTATGGTATAGCAGCAAACGCAGAAGCTGGCGGAGTTTAATTATTGAAAAAAATAGCATTTGTGCTAGGCAATGGCACTAGCCGAAAATCTATAGATCCAATAGAACTTAGAAACAAAGGAACTATATACGGATGCAATGCACTGTATAGAGAATTTTCCCCTGATTATTTAATCGCTGTTGATACTAAAATGATAATTGAAATCAATAAATCAAAATATCAGACAACAAATCAAGTGTGGACCAATCCTAACAAAGCATATAGTAAATTTGTAGGATTTAATTATTTCAATCCAAGTAAAGGATGGAGTTCAGGACCTACTGCACTTTGGCTAGCCAGTAATCATAGCAATGATGAAATATACATATTAGGCTTTGATTATCAAGGTATAGGCAAACAAAATGATAAAATTAACAATGTTTATGCTGATACACACAACTATAAAAAAAGTAACGATAGAGCAACTTATTACGGCAATTGGCTCAAACAAACTGTAACTACAATTCAAAAATTTTCTAAAAAGAGATATATAAGAGTAGTTGAAGAAGATTGTTTTGTTCCAAAAGAATTTTCAAAACTTCAAAATTTGACACATATTTCAACGGAAGAATTCAAAAAATCCTTCCATATTTCTTAATGTGTAAAGAAAACGGCTCGTTTTGAGCCTATTTCTACGCACTTTTTTCCTTTTTTGTTAAATATTATATGACAGCCCCACACCTAAGCGTGTGACAAACATTTATAGGAGTTTAAAATGGCAGATCAAAATAAATTTGAACAGATGCTAGAGCTACTCGTAAACGAGGACCGCCAAGCAGCAGAAGAATTATTCCACGAGATTGTAGTAGAAAAATCACGTGATATCTATGAGTCACTACTTGAAGACGAAGACGATGTTGAAGAAGCAGCAGACGAAGAAGTTGATGAGTCAGACGAAGATCTAGACGAAGCAGCTGACGAAGATGAAGACGAAGACGACGACGAAGGCAAAGAGATGGAAGAAGGTTTCGATCTTGACGAATTCGAAGTAGAAGCAGATGACGACATGGGCGGCGATCCAACAGACGACATGATGAAAGATTTAGGCATGGACGACGAAGGTGAAGAAGGCGACGACATGGACGGCGAAGACGGCGATGTTGAAGATCGTGTTGAAGACCTAGAAGATGCGCTAGAAGACCTAAAAGCAGAATTTGAAAAAATGATGGGCGACGAAGGCGACGACATGGACGACGAAGACGACGAAGGTGAAGAAGGCGACGACATGGGAGACATGGACGACGACGAAGAAAAAGAAGAAGCTTTTGCGTTTGAATCAGATGACGAAGAAGTTGAAGAAGCAGAAGAAGAAACTGACGAATCAACAAAAAGCGCAGGCGAGCAAATGCGTGAGTATGTAGAAAAAGTATCAGCAACAATGGGCGACAACGGTGCAAACACCAAGTCATCTGTAGCTGGTCCAAACGACATGGGCGGCACTGCTGGTAATTTGAATCAAAGTGCAGTAGCCAATGACGGCGAAGCAGGCGCAGGAAGCACAATGAAAGGATCTGCACTAAGTGACACTGGTGCAAAAGATATGTCAACTGGTAACGTAAATGTTCCAGGAGGCAAGGCTTCAAAATCAATGAAGTCACAACCTGGCCACGGCGCTGAGAAAAAGGGCAAGCC
>Ga0209953_1000829_pt1 | contig 10445 bp, 13 predicted proteins | sample SalPonred_H2O_MG_FD_185713 | JGI IMG/M metagenome (GOLD analysis project Ga0209953, IMG submission 185713) | Salt pond water microbial communities from South San Francisco under conditions of wetland restoration - Salt Pond MetaG... | ecosystem: Environmental > Aquatic > Non-marine Saline and... | reverse complement strand
GCTGGATATTGGGGTTCCAGCGCCGCTTGGTGCGCCGATGCGAGTGGGAGATGTTGTGCCCGAAACCGGGACCCTTGCCGCAGACATCGCAGGTGGCAGCCACGGTGCACTCCTTGATTTCCAGCCCGAAGAGCAGTTGCTCTCCGGTTCGAGACGTTCGATGCGGCTGCACCGAGTCGGTGACAGCCGCATAAGGGTAGCCGACACCCCTGGCGCCAGCATGCGTGACCCCGCCGCCTGCGCCTTCGGCCCGGTAGCGTCCACGCCGTGACGTCGCAGGGCGTATGGGACACCAAACTCCGCGGGCTCCTCGGTGGTCGAACCGCCGGGGCCCTGGAGCGCGGTCTGGGTCTGGTGACGGTGCGGGATCTGTTGCGTCACTACCCACGGCGCTACGCGGAGCGCGGTGAGCTCACCGCCATCGCCAGCCTGGTCGATAAGGACCATGTGACGGTCGTGGCCGATATCGCCTCGGTCACCGCCCGCCGGATGCGTCAAAAGAAGGGTTCGATCCTGGAAGTCCTGGTGACCGACGGGACTGACTCCCTGGTCATCACCTTCTTCAACCAAGCCTGGCGCGAACGCGAACTGCGGGTCGGTCAGCGAGGACTTTTCGCCGGCACCGTGAGTACCTATCGGGAACGACGTCAACTCGCGCACCCGCAGTACGTGATGCTGGACGAGGCCTCGGAGGAACGCGCTGCGGGTTTTGCCGGTGCGATCATCCCGGTGTACCCGTCGAGCAAGTCGGTGACCACGTGGCAGATCCAGACCTCCGTGGGAGTGGTGCTCGATGCCTTCGGCAGTGAGTTGCTTGAACTCGATCCGCTTGAGCCGAGCCTTCGGGAACAGGCCGGTGTGTGCGATCTACGCACGGCGCTGGAAGGCATCCATCGCCCGACCACGCGCGAACAGATCGAACAAGCGCGTCACCGATTGGCCTTCGAAGAAGCGCTTGTGTTGCAGGCCGCGCTGGTTGAACGTCGGTTGATCGCCCAGGGACACCGGGCCCAGCCGCGCACGGACGAAGGCTCGCAGCTGCGGCAGGCGTTCGATGCAGCGTTGCCGTTCGCGTTGACCGATGGGCAACGAGAGGTCGGTGCCCAGATCAGTGCGGACATCGCTCGGGACATCCCGATGCAGCGACTACTGCAAGGCGATGTCGGTAGCGGCAAGACGGTGGTGGCAGTCCGGGCAATGCTCGATGTGGTGGCCGACGGCGGCCAGGCGGTGCTGCTGGCACCAACCGAGGTGCTCGCATCGCAGCACGCTGCTGGCATCCGTGCGCTCCTTGGACCCCTCGGTCAAGCGGGGACGTTGTTGGAGGCAAGCGGCGTCGATGGAGTGAACGGAACGCAAGTTGTTCTACTCACTGGGTCGGCTCGTTCCCGGGAGCGCCGTGAAGCCCTCGAGGCGATCGCCAGTGGTCGCGCAGGGCTCATCGTCGGCACGCACGCCCTCCTGGAGGAATCGGTGGAGTTCGCCGATCTTGGGCTCGTGGTCATCGACGAGCAGCACCGGTTCGGTGTAGAGCAACGTGCGGCGCTTGCCCGCCGCGCCCCCGACGGCACCCATCCGCACGTGTTGGTCATGACGGCCACACCGATTCCGCGGACCGTGGCGATGACCGTTTTCGGTGACCTCGATGTTTCGACGTTGGCCGAAGTGCCCTCCGGTCGAGCGGATGTCGCCACGCATGTGGTCGATCCGACCCATCAACCCGCGCACGTTGGTCGGTTGTGGCAACGCGCTGGTGAGGAGATCGAGGCAGGTCACCGGGTGTTCATCGTGTGCCCGCGCATCGATGCCCAAGATCCCGATGATGATTCGCAATCGGGGCCCACAGCGGCAGCGACGGTCGAGGATGTTCTCGAGGAAGCACGACGCCGGCTGCCGGAGGCGAACATCGCTGCATTGCACGGTCGGATGTCGGGGGAAGAAAAGGACGCAGTGATGACCGGCCTGGCAACTGGGAATGTGGATCTGGCTGTCTCGACGACGGTGATCGAGGTCGGTGTGGACGTACCCGACGCGACCATGATGGTCGTGTTCGATGCTGACCGCTTCGGGATCTCGCAACTGCATCAGTTGCGCGGTCGGATCGGGCGAGGTTCATTGCCGGGCGTGTGCCTCTTGGTCAGTTCCGCGCCGAGCGGGTCGCCGGCGAGGGAGCGGCTCGATGCGGTGGCCGCGACTCGGGATGGATTCGAGTTGGCTAGGCGCGACCTGGAAATCAGGCGCGAAGGTGATGTGCTCGGGGGATCGCAGTCCGGTGTTCGGTCCTCGTTGCGCCTGCTGCGCGTTGTGCAAGACGCCGATGTGATCATCGAAGCTCGCGCGCTCGCCGAATCGCTACTGTCGCAAGATCCGTCGTTGGGTGAACATCCAGCGCTACGGGCGGCAATAGCCGCGCTCGATAACGAGCAGGCCGAGTTCTTGGACAAGACGTGACACGCATCATCGCGGGTACCGCGCGCGGACGCCGGTTGACCATTCCCGCCTCCGGTACCCGGCCCACCTCGGATCGAGTGCGCGAAGCCATGTTCGCCAGCATCGAGGCGCGGTTGGCCGCCGAAGGTCGGTCCTGGGGTCAGGTAGCCGTCTGCGACCTGTGGTCCGGTTCCGGGGCGATCGCGCTGGAGGCGTGGAGCCGCGGCGCAACGCGGGTGTTGGCGGTGGATCGTGCACTTGGAGCGGTCCGAGCCATCGAGGCCAACATCGCGCAACTCAATGCCCAAGGGGTTGCCGTCTTGCGCGCCGAGGCAGGACGAGCGTTGATGTCAGCGCCACCCGGGGGCGCCTTCGATGTGGTGATCGCCGATCCGCCGTATGACGACGACGCCACCAACGTGGAACAGGTCCTGACCAGTGGACTCGCGGCCGGGTGGTTTGCAGCTGATGCGATCGTGGTCGTGGAGCGCGACAAGCGAGGGGAGTGCCCGTTCCCACGTTCTATCGAGACCACCGACGAACGCACCTACGGAGACACCGCGCTTTGGTACGGTCGAGCCATCGACGGGCGGGAGGAACTACCGCGATGAGGGCGATCTGCCCGGGGTCCTTCGACCCCGTCACCAATGGACATCTCGATGTCTTCATTCGAGCCGCGCGCCTCGCCGACGAAGTAACCGTTGCCGTTCTGGTGAATCGGAACAAAGCCGGCATGTTCAGCGTCGAAGAGCGAATGGACCTCCTTCGCGAGGTGACCGCGGACCTGCCCAACGTCCGGATCGATTCCTTCCACGGCCTGCTGGTGGACTACTGCCGTGAGCACGGCATCGAGGCGATCGTGAAGGGCCTGCGGGCGGTCAGCGACTTCGACTATGAGCTGCAGATGGCCCAGATGAACCACCGGCTCGCGGAGATCGAGACCTTGTTCGTCTCCACCAACCCCCAATACAGCTACCTGTCCTCCAGCCTGATCAAGGAAGTGGCCCGCCACGGTGGGGACGTCACCGGGTTGGTGCCCCAGGCCGTGTTGGATCGCTTCCCTGAGAAGTTCTCCGACACAATGTGAGAAGGGCCCGCAGGCGGCGGGGCTGGACCAACAGGAGGCCTAGGAGTGGACATCCAAGAACGGCTCGATGAGTTGACCGTGCTCGTCGAGGATGCCAAGTCCATGCCGTTGTCGGCATCGTGCGTCATCAACCGCTCCCAGGTGCTCGACCTCATCGACGAGATCCGCCAACTGTTGCCGGATTCGGTGCAGCGGGCTGATGAGCTGCTCGCGGACCGCGAGGCGGTTGTGCAAGACGGTAGGCGCGAGGCCGACCGCATCTTGGAACGGGCTCGCACCGAAGCCGACAAGATGGTCTCCGAGCACGAGGTGTACCTCGCGGCCGTCGCCGAAGCCGAGGCCCTTCGCGGCGAGACGGTCACGGACACTGCGCGCATGCGACAGGAAACCGACGATTACATCGACGCCAAACTCGCGAGCTTTGAGATCACCTTGCAAAAGACCCTGCAAACGGTGGACCGTGGCCGCGAACGCATTCGCAGCCAGATGTACGAGGACCTCGCGCCGGTAGAAGGTGGCGGGGAGTTCTTCGACGCCGAGGCGCGCGAGGAGTACTGAGCATGTCCGACGTCGCCGCGACGGCGATCGACGTCTCACGGTTGCCACGTTCACCGGGAAGTGTGCTCGAGGTCGCCCGGGAGATTCCAGCACCGGCGGACCTTTCGGTTGCTATGGCCCGCGTCGCCCCGGAATCACCGATCGATATCGACATCACGCTGGAGTCGGTGGTCGAGGGCATCTGGATGAGCGGCACCGCCGACGTCGATGTGACCGCCGAGTGCTCGCGGTGCCTTGATCCGATCGAGTGGGCCGAGACCGTGGAACTCGAGCAGTTGTTCGTCTACCCGGCTACCGATGCTTCGGGTGCGATTGTGAGGGGCGCAGCCGACGACGACGCCACCGGCGATGCCGAGGAACCCGAGCCCGAAGTGCACGACGACACCATCGATATCGAGGGGCCGTTGCGCGATGCCGTCGTGCTTTCGCTGCCGCTGGCACCTTTGTGCTCCCCGGACTGCGCCGGTATCTGCCCCCAGTGCGGCGAGCGGCTGGAATCCCTCGATACCCCGCACGATCACCCCGACACCGATCCGCGCTGGGCCGCCCTGGAGGCCCTGTTGGAAGACGCCGGCAAGGGGGCCAGCGAGGACGATCAAGAGCGGTAGGGGATGATAGGCGCCGCCTGAGTTGAGCAGACGCCCACAAAGCGCCTGCACACCCGAGAGAAGGAACCACCGTGCCTGTCCCCAAGCGCAAGATGTCCCGTTCGAACACCCGCAGTCGGCGTTCGCAGTGGAAAGCCAGCGCGCCGACCCTCGTGACCTGCGCACGGTGCAAGGAGAAGCGGCCGTCCCACACCGCCTGCCCGAACTGCGGCACCTACGCCAAGCGACGCGTTCTGGACGTGTAGTCAATGCCCCGGGTCGCCATCGACTTCTTCGGAGGCGATGCCGGACCGGAGGTCGTCGCGGACGCCGTTGCGGCCTACCTGCACGATTCCGACGACCATCAGGTGAACCTGTGCATCGTCGGTCCCCGCGAGCAAGCCCAGGAACTTCTGCATCAACGTGGAGTGGACCTCACCGAAGCTGGCGGGCACCGAGTCATGCATGCCGATTCGTGCGTGCCGATGACAGCAACCTCGCACGACACCCTTGCCCTGCTGCGTGAGCGCGAGGCGGTAGCGAGCAATGTGGGAATCCGCGCCGTTCGCGATGGGCAGGCCGATGCCTTCGTTTCCATCGGACACACCGGAGCGACCGTCGCCGCTAGCGTCCTGAGCCTCGGTCGACTTCCGGGTATGGGCAGGCCCGGGCTCGCCGTTGAACTACCGAGTGCACGGGGTCCGGTCGTACTGGTGGATTGCGGGGCCGCGCCGTTCGCAACCGAGCACGATCTCGTCCGCTTCGCGGCCTGTGGCCTGGCCTACGCCGAGGCGCGAGGCATCAAGCAGCCGAGCGTGGGGTTGTTGAGCATCGGATCCGAGCGCGGCAAGGGCGACAGATTGCGCAAGAACACCGACATCCAACTCGAGCAGCACTTCGCCGAGCGTTACGTGGGTGCAGTCGAAGGTCACGATCTCTTGGGTGAATGCCCGGCTGATGTTGTGGTCGTGGACGGTTTCACCGGCAATGTTGCCTTGAAGTCCATGGAGGGCGCCCTGCGCTGGTCGGTCGCAGCGATGTCGCATGTCTACAACGACCCTGAACCCGCGCAGGGTGTGCTGCGCACGTCGCACTTCCTATCCGGTGGTGTGCTGCTGGGCGTTCCCGGCGCTGTCGTGGTGGGCCATGGTGCCTCTGGGCGGGATGAGATCGTTGCCTGCATCAACCGAGCTGTGCAGTTGCTCGATGCTGCGGTCATCGATCGACTTCGAGGATCGCTGCGTGACTTCTCGTCGTTGGACGCCCGTGGTGAACCGGAAAGCGAGTAGCGCGTGAACGACATCGTCGATCCAGAGGACGTCGTTGTGGTTGCGCGCGCACTGAATGTCGATCCGCAAACAGTGCGATCGGACACTCCGCTGAGTTCTTTGGGTTGGTCGGGCACAGCGGGGGAGTGGGCGGTCGTCAGCGACCATCTCGGGTACCCGATCGATAGTGATCCACCACAGGACGCGCAACCGGCGACGATCGGTGAACTTGTCGCTATCGTCGTGTCCATCCACGAACGATCGGTGTCGACAAACAGCGCCCCGGACGACACCATGCGAACGAAAGGGTGAGCGAGATGACCTCGTCGGGTGTCGACGAATCGTTGGGGCAATTGATGACCGCACTGGGTCAGTCGATGGATCCGGCTTTGCTGCGTCAGGCACTGACTCACCGTTCCTACGCCTACGAGAACGGTGGCTTGCCGACCAACGAACGCCTGGAGTTCCTCGGCGATTCGGTTCTCGGCATCGTCGTTACCGAGCGCTTGTACCGAGACTTTCCGGACGAACCGGAGGGACAACTCGCGAAACTTCGGGCCGCGGTAGTGAACGCCCAGGCGCTCGCTGGGGTTGCCCGCGCCCTGGGTCTTGGTGACTATCTGCTCCTCGGCAAGGGGGAGGAGAGCACCGGAGGCCACGACAAGTCCTCGATACTCGCCGACGCCATGGAAGCGGTGATCGGCGCGATGTACATGTCGACCGACTTGGAGAGCACCCGCTCGTTCATCGAACGAATTTTCGGGCCGTTGATCGCAACATCTGCGAACCTCGGTGCCGGCCTGGATTGGAAGACTTCCTTGCAGGAGCGAGCCGCGGAGACCGACAGCGGGGTTCCGGAATACCGGGTCAGCGACACCGGACCAGACCATGCGAAGGAGTTCACCGCGGAGGTGATCGTGGGCGGTCGAGTGCTGGGATCCGGCCACGGCCGCAGCAAGAAGGTCGCAGAGCAGGAGGCCGCCGCTCAGGCCTACGCCGCCCTCGGCGGCGATGCCTGAACTTCCCGAGGTAGAGGTCGTCCGGCGGGGAATCGACCGGTGGGCAACTGCCCGCACGATCGCCGAGGTAGAGGTGCTCTATCCGCGATCCATTCGCCGTAGTCCCGGCGGAGCCGCTGCCATCGAAGGCGCGCTCACCGGTGACTCGTTCCGGTGCGCTAGCCGGCGCGGCAAGTACCTGTGGCTGCCGTTGACCAGCAAGGACGAATTCGCCCTCGTGGTGCATCTGGGGATGAGTGGCCAGGTGCTCATGCAACCGGTGGCTGCCGACGATGAAAAGCACCTGCGGGTGCGGATCGCCTTCGCCGACCACGAGCGAGAGATGCGTTTCGTGGATCAGCGGACCTTCGGTGGCGTCTATCTCGACGAACTGCGCGGCGGCCTGCCGCGGAGCATCGAGCACATTGCTCGCGACCCACTTGATCCGCGATTCGATGCCACGGCAACCGCGCGGTTGATCCGACGCAAAGACACCGAGATCAAGCGGGTCCTGCTGGATCAGTCGGTTGTGTCCGGGATCGGCAACATCTACGCCGACGAAGCACTCTGGCGCTCGAGGCTGCATGGGCGAAGGCCCACGGGCAAGCTCAGCCAGGCGCGAGTACTCGAGTTGCTCGCACATTCGCAAGATGTCATGGACGCCGCCCTTGCCCAAGGGGGGACGAGCTTCGACTCGCTATACGTGAACGTCAACGGCGAATCGGGCTACTTCGATCGGTCGCTCGATGCCTACGGTCGCGAAGGCGAGCCGTGCCACCGGTGCGGGTCTCCCATGCGCCGCGAGGCATTCATGAACCGCTCGAGTTTCTCGTGCCCCCGCTGCCAGCGCACCCCGCGCCGCCACCCCACCCCCTGAGCGTTTCCCCCGGAATCCGGGGGGTTCGCTCCGTTTCCCCCGGCCAGCCGGGGGAAACGAGTCACTTCCCCCGGATTCCGGGGGAAACGCCTAGCGCGTGGGGGTTAGGCGACGACGATGCCGTCGGCGCGCGTGGTGCGGATCGGGGCGCCGACCGCCTCTTCGAAGAGCCGGAACGGGCTCATCTCGCCGGCGTGATCGCCATGCGTGACGCGTGACTCCTCGAAGTACGCGTCGACCACCCGGGAGAGCGCAGAGGGCACCTGTAGTTCGTCGGCGAGTGCAACAGTTAGCCGCGAGTCCTTGCACGCCAGCGCCATCGCGAAGGTATCGTCGTAGTCGGAATCGAACAGGATCCGGGTCAGTCCTTGTTCGTGGAAGAACGACGTAGCCGGGCTGCCGGCGATCGCCGAATGCAGAACACCGGCATCGACGCCGCTTTTGACGCCAAGGGCCATCATCTCGCCGAGGGCGACGGTGTGGCTGAACCACAGCTGGTTGATGATCAGTTTCACCACGTAGCCGGCGCCGCGCGGTCCGACATGGAAAATGCGCTCGGGGTTTCCCATCACCTGCAGCAGCGGAAGCATGTCCTCGAAGTCTTCCGCGCTGGCACCGACGAAGAACTCCAGCGTGCCGTTGCGCGCGCCATGGGACATGCCGGTGACCGGAGCCTCGGCGTATCGCACCCCGCGAGCATCGAGAACCGCTTCGACCTCCAGCAAGACCGAGCGGATGGATGTCGAGGTGTCGATCCAGATCGACCCGGGCTTCATGGATGCGGCCACGTTCGCGTTGAGCATCACCTCACATGTGATCCACGGAGTCGGCAGCATGGTGATCACGTAGTCGGTATGCGTTACCGCTTCAGCCGCGCTGGCAGCCGGGTATGCGCCGAGTACGACAAGTTCATCGATGCGCTCGGAATTGACGTCGAACACCGTCGTGGTGAAACCGCTCTCGATGAGGTGGGCGGCCATCGCGCCACCCATGTTGCCCAGCCCGATGACCGCAACGGACTTCGTTGTCGGTGGAGCGGCGTCGTGTGAATGCAGGTCTGTGACGTTGGTGTCGGGAATGTCGGTCATGGCTACTCCGGTGCGGTGAAGAAGGGGTTGCTGGCAGGTAGTGCTTCGCCGATTTCGGCAGCGGTGGGCTCGCCGCGAGCACCGCGGCTGAGTGCGATGAACGCGGCCTCGGCGTTGTTGCGGTAGATCGCCTCGGCGTCATCGGCGGCGGGGTTGACCCACACCGCGCAGATCAACGCGAGATCCGTGGGGTCGCCAATGACGCCTTCTCGCACGGCGCGGGTCACTCCGGTGGCCACCCCCGCTTGGGCCGGCCCCCAGTGCAACAGGCCGTGATCGTCGCTCGCGAAGGTCGCCTTGTTGACGAACAAGGTCGGCGGTTGCACGGGAACGCCTGGGCGCACGATCACCGCGAAGCGCTGGTGCCCGGGCGTGGGGGTGGCCAGGGCTGTCGCCCACGCGGTGCCCGCTGGGCCGTCGCGGTGGCCCAGCACGGTGTTGATGTGGGCGGCGTTGGGGCCGCTGCTGATGAATGCCTCGCCTATTTGCATGTACAACTCCTCAGATACCGATCGCCTCGCGGCGGGAAGATTCCTGGCCGCCAGGACGCGAGCGCAAGAGGTCTTGCGCATATGGCAATTCCTGGGGAACGATTCGCTGTTGTGGCACGCACCAACGCCAGTGGGCTGGCCAGGGACATCGCGATCGTGGAGTTGCTCGCGGACTCCGCCGAGCCGTTGGGTGTCTCGACGATCGCCCGTCAGTTGAACCGGGACCTCACGCAAACCTCGCGCGCTTTGAGCACGCTGGCGCAGGCCGGGATCGTGCACCGTGACCCGGTGACCCGCGGTTACCGCCCCGGATGGCGGCTTGCGGCTATCGGTGCCCGCAGCATGGAGTCCAGGCTCGCGGAAGTGGCCCGACCGCATCTTCGCAACCTCGCTTCGACGCTGAATGAGACGGCGATGCTCGCCGTCGTGCGCTCGAGTCAGACGATCGTGATCGCAGCGCAGATCAGCCCGCATGGCCTCGGTGCCTACGCACGCATCGGCAGCAGCTACCCGGCCGCTAGTTCCTCCACGGCGCGCGCGGTGCTTGCCGGTGAGCCAGAGGACTCTTGGGAAGAGTGGTTCACCCCGGATCGACTCGATGAGGCCGGGGAGCGGTGTGCCCCACGCACTCCCGAGGAGTGGGTCGCGCAGTTGCACCAGGTGCAGCAGATCGGGGCAGCGGTGACGTGGGGGGAGTACGAGGAGGGCGTGGTCAACATCTCGGCCGCCGTTCGTGGACCCATCGGACGGCCCGTCGCTGCGGTATCGGTCAGTGCCCCCGAATTCCGGTTCGCCGATCAGGTCGATACCGGGATTCGATTAGTCAAGCGCGCGGCGATGCGTGTGACCGAGGCCCTGACCTGGCGGGACTAGTCGCCGGTCGCGGGATGCGATCTTGGCGCGCCGCGTGGTGAGGCTGAACGAGGCCACTGCCTGGGTAGCATCGGGCTGCGCCTTCCCCGCACCCGATCCCCACCCACGTGGGGACGTCACCGAATGGAGATGTCCGGCCCGTGCACCTGAAGACGCTCACCTTGAAGGGTTTCAAGTCCTTCGCCTCG
>Ga0209953_1000827_pt1 | contig 10476 bp, 11 predicted proteins | sample SalPonred_H2O_MG_FD_185713 | JGI IMG/M metagenome (GOLD analysis project Ga0209953, IMG submission 185713) | Salt pond water microbial communities from South San Francisco under conditions of wetland restoration - Salt Pond MetaG... | ecosystem: Environmental > Aquatic > Non-marine Saline and... | reverse complement strand
TCTGGCTGATGCCCGCGGCTGCTGTTCTGTTGACTGCTTCGTTCTTCGTGCCAGGTGGTGCGACCGCCGCAGGCTGGACGCTCTATGCGCCGCTGTCATTGCAAATGGGCCCAGGCATGGATCTGGCGATTTTTGCGATCCACATCATGGGTGCTTCGTCCATCATGGGTGCGATCAACATCATCGTGACCATTCTGAACATGCGCGCACCTGGCATGACGCTCATGAAGATGCCTTTGTTCTGCTGGACATGGCTGATTACCGCTTATTTGTTGATTGCTGTGATGCCCGTGTTGGCCGCCGCTGTCACCATGATTCTGACTGACCGTCACTTTGGAACAGGGTTCTTTAATGCGGCCATGGGCGGTGACCCCGTGCTCTACCAGCACATCTTCTGGTTCTTCGGTCACCCAGAGGTTTACATCATGATTCTCCCGGCGTTTGGCATCATTTCTGCCATCGTTCCGGCGTTTGCCCGTAAGCCTCTGTTTGGTTATGCCTCCATGGTGTACGCCACGGCGTCGATTGCGATTCTGTCGTTCATCGTTTGGGCGCACCACATGTTCACAACGGGTATGCCTGTGACAGCACAGCTGTACTTCATGTACGCGACCATGTTGATCTCGATTCCGACCGGCGTGAAGGTCTTTAATTGGGTAGCAACGATGTGGAAAGGCTCCATGACGTTTGAAACCCCGATGCTGTTTGCCATTGGCTTTATCTTCGTGTTCACCATTGGCGGCTTTACCGGCTTGATCTTGTCGGTGGCTCCAATTGACATCCAAGTCCACGATACCTATTACGTGGTGGCACACTTCCACTACGTGCTGGTGGCAGGCTCGCTGTTTGCGCTGTTTGCTGGTGCTTACTACTGGATTCCAAAGTGGACCGGCCGTATGTACGACGAGAAACTTGGTAAGTGGCACTTCTGGATGACCATGATCTCGTTTAACGTGACATTCTTCCCGATGCACTTCCTGGGCTTGGCCGGTATGCCACGTCGCTATGCTGACTACGCCACACAGTTCACCGATTTCCACATGATTGCCACGATCGGTGCCTTCTGGTTCGGTCTGTCGCAGCTGATCTTCATGTACCTTGTGCTTAAGGCTTACGCCGGCAAAGGCGAAGCAGCGCCAGCTAAGCCATGGGAAGCCGCTGAAGGTCTGGAGTGGACTGTGCCATCACCCGCACCATTCCACACATTCGAGACACCACCGGTGGTGAAGTAAGTCCATCAGTCGTAGATTGTTTTAAACATTGTTAGTAGATTTAAATGACACCTGAACAACGCCGCAAGAACAAAAGAACTGGTTTGATTTTTCTCGTTTTCGTGATTGCGGTGTTTGTTTGGGTCATATATCGGCAGTTGGCAGGTGGTCAACTCGGATGACCACAGAGCAGGAACAAGATGGTTTGCGTGAGTCGAGTCAGCGCAAGCTGAATTTCCCACAAACTGTCAAAGCGGTGCTTTGGGCGATGTTTGGTGTTCGCAAGGGCGCTGGCCTTAAAGATGACATCGGCAAACTGAACCCGGTCTATGTGATCTTGACTGGCATTTTGTTTGGTGTGTTTTTCGTAGGCTCACTCGTGTTGTTGGTTCAGTGGGTCGTAGGTAGTGCCGTTAGTTAACGCTGCGGCGCGTTATTAAGCAAATCAGAAAAAAGCAGGACTCAGGAGAACAACAATGAGTGCAAGCCACTCCGGCACAGGTCAAGAGGCACCATACTATTACGTCCCCCCAGACTCGCCACATCCCGTCAGAGCGAGTGTGACGTTGCTAGTCATGATGGTCGGTATGTCTCTCTGGGTTAATCAAATTGCCATTGGCATGTGGACGACACTGGCCGGTATGCTGGCATTTTTTGTGGTGTTGTGGCAGTGGTTCGGTGATGCGATTCGCGAGAAGGAGGCTGGTCTGAACAGCCAACGTATCGACGTATCCTACCGATGGAGCATGGGTTGGTTCATTTTCTCAGAAGTGATGTTCTTTGCTGCTCTGTTTGGGGCGCTTTGGTACACACGCGCCGTGACAACACCCTGGCTTGGCGATATTGATCACCAACTGATGCTGTGGCCTGACTTTAATGCGGTGTGGCCAAACTTGGGGCCTGCAGGTATCGTTGAGCAGTTTCAGGTGATGGGTCCCTTCTGGTTGCCCACGATCAACACGTCGCTGTTGTTAGCATCTGGCGTAACACTCACAATCTCTCATCATGCTTTGCGTGAAAGCCATATTGGCAAAGCCAAATTCTGGTTGTTGGCGACCATCGTCTTGGGTTTGATCTTTGTGTCATGCCAAGCCTATGAGTACTACTACGCCTATACCGGCTTGAACTTACGCTTTGATTCCGGTGCGTTTGGTTCGCTGTTCTTTATGTTGACCGGGTTCCATGGGTTCCACGTAATTCTGGGTGCCATCATGTTGGCGGTCATGCTCGGGCGCATGATGAAAGGTCACTTCACGGCCGACAATCACTTCGGATTTGAAGGCGCCGCTTGGTATTGGCACTTCGTTGACGTGGTGTGGCTGGGCCTGTACATCTTTGTATATTGGTTCTGACAGCACTGAAAACTCAATAAAAAGGGCCGGTAACGGCCCTTTTTATTCATCACTGTGGTTCTTTGCTTTGATCGATCACTTTAGTTCATTGGTTTGATTCGCTAGTGTGATTTTCTCTCGACATCAAACCAGAGCCGGCAGGAAATCAAACACCATCAGGGTGTGAAGCCTGTGGTTTTGATCCATCCCATGTGGTGCGCAAGCAAAAGCAGTAAAAATAGGGCGACCGATAAGCCAATTCGAACGGTTAACGCATTAACGGTGCGATTGGTACCGCCCTTGTCTTTCATCAAGTAAAAAAGGGCCGAACCCAAGCTGGCGATAATGCCGATAAATACGAGTGCGACAAAAATTCGCATGAAAGCCTCGCAACATAAAACGCCCTGAATAGGGCGTGTTTTTAGTGATCAACAAGAGCGCATTATGGCAGACCAACGGCAAAACGGCGAGGATTCCCTTTCTTCTGATAAGCGTAACAAGCGTCGCATGCTCACCGCTGCGCTCTTGTTAACCATTCTTGGCGCCCTATTCGTCAGTCTCGGAAACTGGCAGTTAAACCGGGCAGATGAGCGGCGCCAGATCGCTCAAAGCATTGAGCAAGGCCGGCAGTCTGCGCCTATCCGTCTAGGATCCAATGTAGACACAACGCAACTTAAGCCTTGGCAGTCTGCAGATGTCTCAGGCACATGGGACCCACAGTGGAGCGTGTTACTCGATAATCGCAACCTCGATGGCAAGCCCGGCTACTGGTTGGCCACTCCCCTGCGTCTAGATCAGACGCAAGCAATTCTGGTGTTACGCGGCTGGGTAGCCCGTCCGATCGGCCAATTCAACCCTTTCCCGGCGATTGAACAGTCATTAGATCCGGTGACCCTCAGTGGTGAGGTTGCTATGCGGGTACCGCGACTTTATGAAATCGCCGACACACAGACGCTTGTGTTTGACAGCACCGCCAAAGTGGCGTCCAACCGCACGAGTAGCACAATTGATTTGAACCAGTTACCCCAATTACAGAACGTTTCTGTCGATCAACTGTCCAACGCGACTGGCATACAATTCCTGCCTATCGTGTTGTTACAAACCAACCCGACCGATGGAGAGCACTTAGTGCGTCAGTGGCCAACCCCATCTATCGACGCCGACACCAACATGGGGTATGCGATGCAGTGGTTTAGTTTTGCCGCTATTGCCTTTGGTGCCATGGGCGTATTGCTATGGCGTGCATGGCGACATGCGAAAATCTCGCAGTAATTTAGAGAATACAGATGACGACTCCTGAGCCCAAACCTCGTTCAATTAAACCGCTTTTACTGGTCCTGTTCATTAGTGTCGCACCAGTGATTCTGGCTTTTATCGTTTATTACAACCCGTCACTGCAGCCAACCGGCTCGACCAATTACGGCACCTTGGTAGAACCGCAACGGCCGCTACCGACCAACAATGAGCTCAAACTCACCACCCTTGATGGCCAACCGTTTGATATCGATGAGCTCAGGGGTCAATGGCTTTTGATGGCGGCTGACCAGGCCGCTTGCCCAGAGGAATGCGCCAAAAAGTTGTTTATTTTACGCAATGTGCACGCAATGACCGGCAAAAACGTCAAACGTGTTAGTCGAGTCTGGTTTATCACGGACGATGCGCCTGTGCCACAAAAGGTGTTGGATGCTTACGCAGGCACCATCATGTTGCGTGCAAATCCAGAACAACTCGATGAGTTTCTAGCTGGCCACGACCTTGACAGTCAGAACCAAGGCGAATTGCTCAACCCCATCTGGCTCGTCGATCCGTTGGGTAACTTGATGATGCAGTTCCCTGAAGACCCAGACCCTCTGAAAGTCCGTAAAGATCTGGGCAAACTTTTGCACAACTCACAAATCGGCTAGCCGCTCACAGGATGATCAGGATATGAGTGACTCTGCATTAAGTCCCGTCGATCAAAAAAGACGTCAGCGTTATCGCCGCTTGGTGTTCTTGACTTGGTTTCTGACGCTCGATCTCATCATGTTTGGCGCATTCGTGCGTCTGACGGATTCTGGTCTTGGCTGTCCCGATTGGCCCGGGTGCTACAGCAAAATCACACCCATTGGCGCAATGGCTGACATTCGTGCCGCCGAACAGGTCCTGCCAGACGGTCCGGTGACAGTGGCAAAAGCTTGGATCGAGATGATTCATCGCTACGTCGCAGTCGCGCTTGGACTGATGATCATAGGCATTATGGTCATGGCTTGGCGCTGGCGAGACCTCATTGGTCGCACGCCTTGGTTAGCTACCATGACATTTTTTGCGGTTTGCCTACAAGGCGCCTTTGGCGCCTGGACAGTGACGTTAAAACTCATGCCCATCATTGTGACAATCCACCTGCTGGGCGGCATGGGGTTACTGGCATTAATGACCTGGTTAGCGGCGCGAGAGCGATATCACATCCCGATCAATCCCGATAACCACCGGTATAAACCGTGGGTCGCCTTTGGACTGATACTGTTATTTATGCAGATCGGATTGGGCGGCTGGGTTAGTACGAATTATGCGGCCCTGGCGTGTATGGACTTCCCAACCTGTAACGGTCAGTGGATCCCCCCGATGAATTTTGAGGAGGGGTTCTCGCTCGTGCGCGGGCTGGGTGTCTTGCCCAATGGCGAAGCGATTTCCCAACTGGCGCTGGTGGCCATCCACTGGGTACACCGCAACTTTGCATGGGTAATATTTGCCTATATGGGCTTTCTGGTGTGGCGCTTGCGCGGCGATCCCGGCCTACGCGGTCCTTGTCATCTGATCGCACTTTTACTGGTGGCACAACTGTTTACCGGACTGACCACGATCTTCTTTGAATGGCCTTTGCTGATCGCTGTCTTGCATAACGGTGGCGCCGCGGGCCTGACTTTGGCCACGGTTACGTTGCTTGTAAGAGTCACTGGCATGCAACCAGCGCAGGTAAGACGTGCGAATGTGCCTCAGTTTGCCTAAAATACGAATATGACAACCGCAACCGCACACAACAACCCTTCGCTTTGGCGCCAATACATGGTGCTAACCAAGCCGCGTGTCACGCAGCTTGCTGTGTTCTGTGCGGTCATTGGCATGTTCCTGGCAACGCCAACCATACCTTCGCTACAAACCCTGGTGGCCGGCACGGCTGGGATCTGGTTATTGGCAGCGGCCGCGTTTGCCGTGAACTGTCTGATTGAGCAGCAGATTGACGCCAAGATGTTACGCACGTCTCGCCGCGCCACGGCGACTGGCACCATTTCCTCTCAACAAGTGATTTTATTGTCGGGTTTGGTTGGTGGTGCCGGCATGTTTGTGCTCTACCAATGGGTCAACCCCCTGACCATGTGGCTGACGTTTGCCACGTTCGTTGGCTACGCCATTATCTACACCATGATCCTCAAGCCGCGCACGCCACAGAACATTGTGATCGGCGGTTTGTCTGGCGCCATGCCGCCCGCACTTGGATGGGCCGCTGTAGCCAACAACGTCCCGGCCGAAGCTTGGCTGCTGGTGTTGATTATCTTTATCTGGACCCCACCACACTTTTGGGCGTTGGCCTTGTATCGCAATAAGGATTATGAGAAGTCTGGTTTGCCGATGTTGCCCGTGACACATGGTCAAAGCTTTACCCGCTTACACATTTTGCTATACAGCATTGCCTTGCTTGGCACGACATTGCTGCCTTTCGCGGTGCGCATGAGTGGTTGGCTGTATTTGGCGTGTGCGGTTGTGCTCGGATTACGTTTTATACAAATCAGCTGGCAGCTTTATCAGGCCTACAGCGACGACAAGGCCCGTCAGTTGTTCAAATACTCCATCCTTTACCTAGCACTTTTGTTTGGCAGCTTACTAGCTGATCACTGGCTTATTGCCTTAAGTGCACGCGCCTAAGGCGCCATTGTGGGGAAATCATTTTGATGTCGCGTTTTCGTGTTTGGCTCTTGGTATTGAGTCTTGGCTTTCTTACCGCCTGCTCAGACCAGACGGACTTTTTAGGTAGCGATATCTCTGGTGGCGACATCGGGCGGGGATGGACCCTGACTGACCACCACGGCCAGCCAGCCTCGATCGATCGGTTTAACGACAAAGTCACGTTGGTGTTTTTTGGGTTTACCCAATGCCCAGACGTTTGTCCGGCTTCATTGTCTGAAGTCCACAACGCGCTGGCACAGTTGGGTGATGAGGCCAAAGACGTACAAGTGCTGATGGTGACTGTTGACCCGGAACGCGATACGCCGGCGGTCATCGAAGAGTACCTCGGCGCCTTCAGTGATGGTTTGCCAACTGAATTCTTAGGATTAACCGGCAGCCCTGAGCAAATCAGAAAAGCTGCCCAGACCTTCCGTGCCTACTACGCGAAAGTGCCCACTGAAGATGGTAGTTACACCATGGATCACAGCGCATCGTACTATCTGTTCGACCCCTCAGGCCAAGCCCGTGTGCTCGTGAGTAATCAGGCTGGGCCAGATGCGTTGGCACATGACATCAAACAGCTATTGCCCTAACGCACGCTGCCATTGATCGAAGGCCTCTTGCGCTACGCTATCAAGGTTTGCGAAATCGACCTCACCCCTATGCGTCATAATGAGCATCGCATACGGTTCAGCCAAGGCGGCAGCCAATCGATTTAAACGTAACTCCTCGCCTTGGGCGGGGTGGGTCTGGCGCCAATAATTAATCGCTGCTTCAATATCGGTAATCGAAATGTGTTTCGTCATGCACGCATTGTTGCAGAATATCTCTTATGATGAACACTAAGCCCGACCACCAAAGAGGGAGACAAGCATGAGCCAAGACAGCCACAACCCTTTCGCCATTCCCGGCATGAACGCGGCGTTCATGAGCAGTCCCAACAACCCCTTGTTAGCTAGCATGGACATGATGCGCCAAGCCATGGGCAATATGGGTAACATGGGCTATGGCACCAAAGCTGCTACCGGTGAGTCCATGCCGAACCCGATGGCCCCAGAAGAGCTCGAAAAACGGATTGCCGAGCTGCGTGTGGTCGAGAACTGGTTGAAACTCAACCTGTCGATGCTTAGCAGCACGATCCAAGGCATGGAAGTGCAGCACGCAACTGTCAAAACACTGCAGTCATTTGTGGCGATGGGACAGGCTGGCACGACTCAAACCGATTCAGCTGCTTCGCCGTTGGAGGTTGCCTTGGGCCTAAAACCGGCGCCAAAGGGCAAAGCGGCTGCACCCCAGCCCGATCCGACCCCGCCCGCCTCAGACGCCTCGAGCGCGCCATCTGACGCTAGCGAGAGTCCGCAACAAGCGGCCGCGCAAGGCTGGTGGAACATGCTGGAAAACCAGTTTGCACAAATTGCCGCGGCCACAGCTACCGCAGCCAAGGCAAACAACGAACACCTGCAAAAGGCTGCTGCCATGCAACAGCCGAAAAAACCGGTGGCGTCCAAGGCGGCCACCAAACGCACAGCCAAGAAAACCACCCGTACAACACAAGCTCAGAAAAAATCTTCGTCGTAAACGTATGTTGAATATTGTTATTTTGGCTGCCGGCATGGGCAAGCGCATGCAATCGAGCCAACCTAAAGTCTTACAGACCATTGGTGGGCAGTCCATGTTGTCGCGGGTAATCAATACGGCCCGATCCTTGTCACCGGACCGGTTAGTCATTGTCGTGGGGCATGGTGAAGAGTTGATTCGCCAATCCCTCGACGGTCAAACCGACGTGCATTTCGTTTCACAATGGCCACAGCTTGGTACTGGCCATGCGGTGGCACAAACATCGGCCTGGCTTAAAGACGGCCCAGAAAACAATGCCACCATGGTGCTATACGGTGATGTGCCTCTGGTGCAGACCGACACCTTGCAGGCACTGCTCGCGGCTTGTGACAATGGTTTGGCCTTGCTAACTGAGGACCTCGATTTCCCGCATGGTTATGGTCGGATTGTGCGAGACGCACAAAACCGCGTGCAAACCATTGTCGAAGAAAAAGACGCTACAGCGGCGCAGCGGCAAATAACAGAGGTCAATACCGGCATGCTAGTAGCGCCCACCGGCAAACTCGTGCAGTGGCTTGAGCAACTGAACAACAACAATGCGCAAGGTGAGTATTACCTGACCGATATTGTGGCCATGGCCGCCAAAGATGGGGTGTCGATTAACACCGTCGCACCCCAAGCCTCGTATGAAACCCAAGGTGTTAATAGCAGGCAGCAACAAGCCGAGCTTGAGCGACTCTGGCAACAAGAACTAGCGACACGGCAATTGCGCAATGGTGTAGCGCTTGCTGACCCAGCGCGGTTTGATCAACGCGGTGAATTAATGTGCGGTCAAGACGTATTCATTGACGTGGGATGTGTGTTCGAAGGTATGGTGGTCTTGGGTGATGGGGTGACCATTGGAGCCCATTGCGTCTTAAAAGACGTGACGGTTGGTGCTGGCACGCAGATCCTGCCGTTTAGTCATTTGCAACAGGCTGATATCGGCAAGGGCGCACAGATCGGGCCCTACGCGCGCATTCGGCCAGGCACACGGCTTGACGACGAAGTGCATATCGGCAACTTTGTGGAAATCAAAAACACCCATATCGAGGCGCAAAGCAAGGTCAATCATCTGGCCTATGTGGGTGACGCCGACATCGGCCAACGTGTCAATGTGGGCGCAGGCACGATTACATGTAATTACGATGGCGCCAACAAACACCGAACCGTCATTGAAGATGACGCATTCATCGGTTCAGATACACAGCTTGTCGCACCGGTCAAAGTGGGCAAGGGTGCCACCTTGGCTGCCGGCACGACGTTGACCAAAGATGCGCCACCCCATAAGCTGACCATGTCTCGATCTTCGCAGAAAACCCTTGAAAACTGGCAGCGCCCCGTCAAATCCCCCCCAAAAAAACCCTGACACACCCGAGGGCAGTGCCATGGCTGATGGCCTGCCTGCGCCGAGACGCTATTGGGCAGCGCTGACGATCCTACTTGGCATCGGCATCTGTGTACTGGATGCCGCCATGATCAACGTGGCTTTGCCAACCATTGCTGCATCACTGCAGGTCGAGGCATCTACTGTGATCTGGGTCGTCAACGCCTACGGTCTGACAGTTGTCGTGACTTTATTGCCATTTGCCAGCATGGCAGAGCGCATTGGCTTCAAACGGGTCTTTGCGGGTGGTTTAACTGTGTTTGCCATTGGGGCACTCGCAAGTGCCTTGGCACCAACCATCGAACTGCTTATCTTGGCGCGCATGACACAGGGTCTAGGCGCAGCTGCCATCATGTGCCTGTTTGGCGGGCTGATGCGCCACGTCTATCCGTCCCGTCTGTTGGCGCGCGGCATCGCGTTAAATGCGATGAGCGTGGCCGTCAATGCCGTGATTGGCCCAACCATCGGCTCAACCATCCTGTCAGTCGCTGACTGGCGCTGGATGTTCGTCTCGTTGCTGCCTTTGGTACTGGTCACCGCACTTGTGATGCGCCACCTGCCAAACATACCCACGGTAGAGAGCCGATTTGATGTAAGAGCCGCCTTGCTCAGTGCCAGCGCCATCGGGTTGTTTATTGTCGGGCTCGATTATTTAGCAGCCTACCCGCTTTACGCTACCGCCTGCATGGCAGCCAGCGTCGTATTAGGGTTCTGGATGGTCAGACGATCGGCTGGCCAGACTCGACCTCTGGTACCAGTTGATCTATTTCGCATTGCCGCGCTGCGCTCGGCCTTAGCAGCCTCGGTCAGTTCGTTCGCAGCCCAGATGGCGACCTTTGTTTCGCTGCCGTTTTATTTGCAAACGGTATACGGTCATGACCTGTTGACCGTTGGCTGGCTCATGGCGAGCTGGCCGCTCGGTGCGGCCATCATGGCAATAGTGGCAGGACGCTTGACTGACAAAGTGCCAGTGGCCGTCATGTGCGCCATTGGTGCGGGTGCCATGGCCCTGGCTACGTTGCTGATTGTG
>Ga0209953_1000826_pt1 | contig 10485 bp, 16 predicted proteins | sample SalPonred_H2O_MG_FD_185713 | JGI IMG/M metagenome (GOLD analysis project Ga0209953, IMG submission 185713) | Salt pond water microbial communities from South San Francisco under conditions of wetland restoration - Salt Pond MetaG... | ecosystem: Environmental > Aquatic > Non-marine Saline and... | reverse complement strand
CTTAAATCGTTTCTTCTTCTTATTGACCTGACGAGTCTTGCGAAACGTGAAGTTCTTTTTACCGATGTACGATCGACCGTTCGCCAGATTCTCAATAAGATACACGAACCCTTGATAAGGAAACGCCTTGTCCGTCACCTCGATCTCGGGTTCGTACACCTCACCATTGTATATCCAATATTCCATAGACGATATTTATATCGCCTACAGACCATCCTCTTCTTCGTCGTAGATAAAGTCTGCCGAGGCAGAGAAGTCGTCGATCAGTTCAACATCATCGATCGCCTCTTGACCGCAGTGAGGGCAGAAGCGGACATCTGCGTCGGCCTCTTCAAACTCAACAGTGAATGACACACCGCAAGCAAAACACTTCGTCATGACATACCCTCCTTCATATACTTCTGGAGTTCAGTGAATCCGCCGACATACTCGCCTTCCATAAAGATCTGTGGAACAGTCTTCGCATTGGGAACTGCCTCGATCATCTGTTCACGAGTCCAGTCTCCCGACTGAATGTTCCGTTCTTCGTACTCGACTCCAGAGATCTCAAGCAGATGTTTTGTCATATGACAGTAGAAACATTCGTCTTTTGACCATACGATTGTACTCATATCTTATGCCTCGCAAGCAACGCAAGTGATGTCTCGGACAAGTTCCTGAGAAGGATTTGCCGAACGCTGGTAGTATAGTGTCTTCACACCTGTTGACCAAGCCTCGATGATCACAGCATTGACGTCCTTGATCGGCGCCTCTGGTGGAATCAACAGATTCAAAGACTGCGCCTGATCGATGTACTGCTGTCTCGCTGCGGCCTGCTGAACAATCATCATCGGTGTGATCTCGTCAAACGTCTTGAACACTGCCTTCTCTGTCTCACCAAGAAACTCAAGATGTTGAACAGAACCACCATTCTTGAGAATCGACAACCACGTCTCTTCATTGTTCTGGTCATACGATTCAAGAACACGAGCAAGATAAGGATTCTTGAATGTGAACTGGCCCTTGGCCAGATCCTTGGTGAAGTAGTTTGAACGCAGAGGTTCGATCGAAGGAGATACCTGACCGAGAATAAAACTCGATGATGTCGTTGGTGCGATTGCGCAACGCGTCAGATTTCGCACACCATATCCAATCAAACCATCGGGTTCACCGTACCGTTCTGCCATCTCTCGACTCGCCTTGAGCGACTCCTCGTCGATATGTTTAGAGATCTCTGTCGCAAGAGAGATCGCATTGAACGACTCGAACGGAATCATCTTGTACTGAAGATACGTATGCCAACCGAGTTGTCCGATACCAAGCGCGCGCCAGTTCTTTGCGAACCTATGCGAGGCTTCCATATACGGAATCTCGGCCGTCTTATTGAGATAGTCGGTCATGACTGCGTCAAGAAAGTATGTGAGAATCTTTACCGCATCGGTATTCTTCCACTCGTCGTATGTGTGTAGGTTCATCGACGCAAGGTTACAGACAAACGACTCGTCTTCTGATGATGGGAGACAAATTTCTGAGCAAAGATTCGAGGCATAGATCGGGAGATTGCGATCCTTGAGTACTTGAGGTTTATTGTTATTGACGTTGTCCTTAAAAAACAGATACGGATATCCCGACTCCTTACGCTTACGCATTACACGAGCCCAGAGTTGAAGTTTCTTTGCATCGTTAGGGGCAAGTTCCTTCGCCTTGACTGACTCACCTTCTGCGATCATTGCCTCCATCCATTCATCACCGATGCAGATACCGATTGACATGTTATGAATCGAGTGACCGACTTCACGAATCTCAAGAAACTCCTCGATGTCAGGATGTTCGATGTCGAGATATGCAGCGAATGAACCACGTCTCACATTACCCTGTGAAATGATATCAGTATTTGTCTCAAAGATATTCATGAAGTGAACAGGACCATCAGCCGTACCGCCAGTCTTAATCTTTGATCCACGTGGGCGAATGTCACCAAAGTAACCTGATGTACCTGCACCGTGTTTTGTTTGCATACCGACTTCGGCCGACTTGCCAAGAATCTGAGAGATCTCGTCTCCGATATAGACACCGTTACAAGAGATCGGAAGACCGCGAGTATTACCAAAGTTTGACCATACTGGTGATGAGAGTGAGTAGAATCCACGACCCATGTAGTCATAGAACTTATCTGAGAATCCGTCAATGTCCAGCAGTTCCTCTGCCTTGTTACCGATCTCGCGAATTCGATCCTCTGCCGATTGCCCCTTCGACAGATAACCGCGCGAGAGAAACGTCCGCGCGTCTTTGTTTAGCCAATCAAAGCTCATTGATATCTCCGTTGTGTAAAAATTAAAATAGTTCATCCGCTGAGATGCCCTGCCCTTTTGAATATTCAACCGGTGTCTTCTGAAAGAAGTCCGTCATAGTGTAACCAAGAGTCGACTCATCGAACCAGAACGTTTCGTCGGCCAACTTCTTGTCGTATTTAATCTCACTCGAATCAAAACCGATCTGATCAAGTGAGTCTTTCATTCGCTTCGTAACGAATGCTTTCAGTATTTCTGCACTAAGACCATCGACCGCGTAGTCGCCCATGATCCAATCAATGACCTTTGACTCAGCCTTGATCGACTCGAGGCACTCGTGTTGAATACGAGCAACCAACTCGTCGTCGAACAACTCAGGGTACTCTCCTTTCAGAGTCTGAATCAACTTGATACCGACCTGTGAGTGCAACATCTCTTCGTTGCGAGTATACTGAACCTGCTGAGCGACGTCCTTGAGCACTGCGCGATTACGATTAAAGTGCATGATGATATAGAACTGTGAGAACAGACTCACGTTCTCGACGAATAGTGTAAAGAGTGCGATCGCATAGATGTACTGCTTACGATCATCCTCATAGATTTTTTCGTTATACTTCTTAAGGTAGTTGACACGACCACGAATGACTTCTTCGTTCAGGTTTTCTTCGAACACATGAGTCATATGAAGCACGTCAAGCAACTTCTCGTATGCAAGATTATGAATGACCTCTGAGTTGGCCATCGCATATCCGAGATCCTTGATTGACGGATGTGGAAGATGTTTGCCTACGTCTGCCCAGAAAGATTTGACCGCAACCTCGATCTGACCGATTGCCGAAAGAGTGCGAACGATGACCTGTTGTTCCTGATCGGTAAGGTCAGTCTTGAATTGTGAGTAATCAGATCGAAAGTTGAACTCGTCTGGAGTCCAGAATCCTTTCCATATCGTATCAATGAATTCCTTAGTCCATGGATATCGGTCGGGTTTGCGAGAGAGTTGTTCTTCAAATAGCATTTCTTTCCCACTTCTTGTGAATTGATTTAATTTAGAGTCTATTATACTACAAACACAAGGTGTTTGTATATAGGAGAGATAGATTTATTAATCAGAAGATTTAGAAGACGACGACTCGCCTTCGTAATATATCTTATACTGCAACAGTATGCGACGTTGAGTATTTATATGATTCCGAATCTCTGACATGTTCATTGAGAGATCTTCGTAGTCCGAAGGTGTTATGCCGAAGACTACAAGATTATTACCAGACTGTTCAAGCATGTCCATGATATTATCGACGTTGTCTGGTGTAACGACGATCCATTCGATTGATTTAAGATCTACCGGATCGGCTGGATCGATATTAAGAGGTGTTCTCTCGGTTGGTGTAGATACTGTTTCGACACGATCGACATTCGAACAACCAGCAAGAAGAAACAAACTAACCGTCAGAAAAATAAGAGGGATTTGCAAGCGACGGACACTCTGAATTAATCTGACTCTTTCTGATAGCATTGCGTTCTTCCTCTGTAATTTCTGCGCCTGATGCAATCTCGATGCATCGCATCGCATCATTGCTGGATTTTGTTATAATGTTACTCACGAGACCCGGCCTTCTACTTGCAAGATCACCAATGTCGCGGTTATCTCCTGCGGAATTCTCATTAAATCGATCTTCCAGTGCCGCAGACTCTTCTCTTTGTTGTTTTCTCAATCTATCGAGATCATCACGAAGACTCGATATCAGTTCTTGATCGCGTTTCATCTGTTCGATGAGATTTTGTTGTTCGTCTATACTTGATTCAAGAGTCCTTACATTCTGTTGTGACTCTTGAAGATCCGCGCGTAGACCAGAGACATACCAGAAAGTTCCAGTTACAACTATGACCGCACCCGTGAGCACGGTTATCTTGATTGCGGTTAAAGCCTTAACTATCACTATTACCTCTCTTGATCGCTTCAGGCACGTTCTTAAGACCAAGAGATCTTTTATACATTTTGTATGTATCATATCTCGATCTTCTGTCAAGTTTACGAGTACGACCAGTTGGATTCATGTTGACACCCGGCCCACCCGATGTGTTAAGAGGAGATTCCTCTTCCATATAGTCCTTAAAACTCTTCATCTCTTGATGTCCTTTGCTGTCACATATACTTCTTGATGAGTGTCGACATGACGAACACGATATATCGATGCGCCGAATATAGAATCAATCGGTGTGGTGTTCTCATCGACAATCACTCGATTAGTTGGATATCCAATAATCTCGCCAGTCATCGGTGATACGACTTCGTTGATTAATTCATATCTTCCGGGCGCGATCTGTTTGTTTTCTCGCATAACAAACCAAGGGAGTTCTTCAACCGCCTCGGTGAGTTGCATCTCGTTTACATCGAGGCCGACTTTTTCAAAGATGACTTCAAGTTGTTTGTCCGACATGCCGGTCTCTTCCTTAATGAGAAAGAGTGCTGCGGCGTATGATGCGGCTGCGGTCCGACCGCCGGGTAGTTTCTGAAGAATACGTTTAATGCCAAAAACCAGTCGATGAAAAAATGTATACGCAGACTTTTCTTCACTCGTTCTTAGAGTGCGCGCCTTACGCAGAACATTACCCTCATCATCAATGATTCCGAGTTCGTATGCGTCCATGTCTTCCCAGTCGGTAGAGAGGATCTTAATGAATCGATATGCATAGTATGTGTCTGCTGCTCTGCTTATGATTCCCATTAAAGTTTCCTTAGTCTGTCGACGACTGTTTGATCGAGTGAAATCTCAATTAATTCTCGTTCATCGAGATAGTTCAAAAAGATCAGAAACGTCTTGATAACTGGCCAATACTCTTTATCCATTTGATAGAACATCATGCGATTGGCCGCTTGAATTCCAAAGACGTTATAAAGAACCACTATATGATTCAATATTAATCTTTCCTGAAGATCCTCATTCTGAATGTATCTTTTAAACAATCTCTTAAGATACTTGAATCGATGAAGATCATGATAAAACTCCTCAACACTCATGCACTGTGGATTGTCGTAATTCCGCGATGCGAAGAGAACAAAATTCTCTTCATTCAATTCATCAAATAACTGCATTCCTGAGTACTACCTTTATCATATTTAATAACTCACACTATTGTCGATAAAGGTATTTATATCAGAGTATCAGTTACTCGACATCATCTGTTTAATACGTGCAAAAGATGGAGAAACTTCTGCTCTCGGAGGAGTCGTTGCCGTCGGCTCAGTTGCCTTCATGACTTTATCAGTACCATCGTCGTATTCGCCCGCAAGAGGATCGAACACTTCGATTCTATGACGGTCTGCCCATGCTCTTTCCGCAGGCGCACGTGGTTCATAGGTTTCTTGACCCTCAGGATCCACTCCCTGTTGCGCTTGATCTGAGTAACTTATCGATTCCTCAAGAATTCCCTTTACGTGATCGGCTGAACCGCCGGCAATCTCGATTGCTTCAGCGACTTGTTCCCATGTATACTTTTTCATATCTACCTCATCTTCCTAGTTTTGGTTCACTGATGTTATTGTTATTATGAACAACACTTGTTTTTGAAATACTCGTTCGTGTACGATTCACTAATGCTTCGGATCCCATGTATGCACCAACGACGCCTGCCTGTGCGATGTAAAACAGACTCGCGATTTCTGTAAGAATCTGTACTCGAGAATCATCAATGAACGGCATAAAGAGTACGACGGTATATACAATCATTGAGGCGATTGCAACCCATGCCATCCGCTTTTGATTATCTTGACGAGCATCGATTCTTTTTTGTTCAAGAATTACTAACTCGTTATCTGTCAAGTTGCCATCCGAATACAATTTTTCTCGCATTATTATGCGCCCATTAGATTCATCAATCCCGTTGCTACGCCGACAGAGATGGCGCCAGTTAATGTCCAAAAAAACTTTGCCAGATTACTCAAGCCATTCTTATTCTGTTCAACATCTACCTCGAGCTGGTGAATTCGATTCACGTGTTGATGCAGTGTCTGTTTTATTTCACGAGTGTCCTCAATAAGTACTGCAATTTTTTCCTCTGCACGGGCGATCGACACAACCGCATCCGTCAGCTGATTCAATTTACGCTCGATGCGATCCATTCGATCTTCATAGTGTTCGTCAAACTTTCTATGAAGATCATCGAGTTCACGCTGAGTTACGTTGGTAATCTGTTTTTCGTCGGACATCGCGTTTACTTTCCTTTTTCTTCTTTATCCGATATCTTCTGTGCCCATTCAACACCGGCGTCTCCACCCCAGCCGAGCCATGCCACGTAACCATTATCCTTCCATGGTTCGTCCTTGTGTTCAGGCGAGATCTTGGCGTTCTTTTTATGACGAGCAAATGCCGCCATTCTTTTTACCGTATCGAGTGACAGTTCTTCTCGATTTGCAAGTTGATTCGCACGAGTCCAACCCGTACGAGTCATTGCCTTTACTTCATCACCATGTTCGTCTTTCCACTTAAGAGCCTTCTTTGCATTTGCCGCAGCAGCCGCTGGTGGTTTGTAGGTCTCTTCATTTTCCTTGAGATACTGCGTAAATGATTTCATACTTTACACCTTTATAACTGGTCCACTTGTCTTGAAATCTTTCTTACGCATGATTGTTTTGGCAATCACATCGAACTCGTCTTTAGTCTTGTCATATTCAATCGCAAAAGGAATGTTCACGTTATTGCGAACATCCTTCAAGACAACTTCCATGTCAGGCCATCGAGAGAATATCTTTCTACCCTGTTTTCTACTCATGTATATTCGATTGAATAAATTTTTGAGTTCCTGAAATGTGATACAAGGTTTGTTTCGCGAGTCAGACGCACGATCCGCAAAGTGACGTGTGAATCTGAAATCGATGTCAAACTGATCAAACTTCTTATCGAACTCTTTCTCGAGTTCACGAATATCATTGAATGTGATTAAATCACACGCGTTATCCTCAAGAAGAATGAACTGGGCGAATGATTTCATTATCCCATGTCTGCCTTTTCTTGCCACTCGTAAGATACTTCGTCCTCTGTGATCGGTCCACCTTTCGCCCATGTACGACAGGTACGAGCGGAGTGACACTTGAAGTGATGCATCCAGCAGTAACCGAGATCGCCGTCATCATCTGACGTGGGACCAGGCATACATTCGAGCATACGTTTCGAGATATCAAAAGCGACGCAGTTACCACACAGCGACTTCTTTGCGGCCTCGACAGTGGTATCCCAGTGATCCGCAATATCTTCCCAGTAGTCACCGGGCTCGTTTACATTAAGCGGACCATACTTAATCGTCTCTGATTGAATTGCAGCATCACGATTCTTCGTATTCAACTCGACATCTTTGGTCGCTGGCGGACAATCCATGTTCTGTTCTTTGATGAACTTAAAAAAAGATTTCATATACCATCACTCGTTAGGATTGGGTTCGACGTCATAACCCGCTTCACGACGGGCCTCGAGCCACGCGGCAACTGCCATCTCACGACGTTCTTCTTTGGACTTGCCTTTGAACTGAGGAGCATCTGATCCATAGAAGTCTTCGATCCACTTTGAGACATCGTCTGAAGGTTTCAGAACTTCGTTGATATACGCTTCTGACATATCGCCAGATGACTCTTTGTCAGACTTCCAGTTCTTGTCGATGTAGTTGTAGAACTCTTTCTCTTTGTCACCTTCGAGTTCAGCAGGTGACTTGACGCCGAACTTCTTGAGTGCCTTGTCAAAGAACTTGCGATACGCCTCTTTGTCGCCCTCTTTGGCTTCTGTCAGAGTCTCAACTTCTTCTTTGAAGATTCCTTTACGCTTTGCATCACCAATAATCTTTGCGATTTGATCTCGCGACATACGTTTGTATTTTGGCATAGACATCAGAACGTCGATAATCGCACTATCTTTTTTGCCCTGTGATTTCATCTTCTCATAATCTTTCATCAAGTTTTTGTTTTCGTCAAGTTCAACTTCTTCTGCGTACATACCCGGCGAGTAACGACGTGACATTGCCTTGGCCTTCTTGCCCTTCATGTATGACAGAAGACCCTCGACCTCACCCTCGACCTTCGCGAGTTTGTTCTGATACCACTCAGGCATCACGCAACCCGACTCAAGACAACCGATAATCTCATCCGCGGCATACTTGATGAAGTGTAACTGAGTCATCTTCATCTCTGACGCACCGACAGAACCATAGTCTGGATAGTCGTAGTAACCCTCGGATAGAGTCTGCTCGTTAACTGATTCTTTCATTGCTCTGGTCAAAACGCTAGCAATATCTTCAGAGTCTAGATGACGTTTTACTGACCAAGTATCAGCAAGTTTTTTGGGTAAGTCTTTTCTTCCAACACTAGGTTTGAAACCAACTTGTTTCACTACCCACTTAATTTGTTTATCTGATAGTCTATCAACTAAAGATTTTATAATCTTTTCACCTGTTCCACCGCGGTCCTGATCTCGCAACAACATGTCAACTAACTTATCTTCTGATGGAATTTCATTAAGTAAACGTTCATTCATCTGTTTCTTGGCTTCTTCCATCGGCACACAGTTCGGCACTTCTTTGCCGTTCTTCATCTTGGTGCCTAACTGGACATATCCAGCCCAACATGGATCATCTGAGTCCTTCTCGACATCATCCATCATGAGATCAGGAATCTCAACATCTTTTGCCGAGACATCTTTCTGACCGTCAGGAAACTTGACTGTGACCTTTGATCCCTTCATCCCATAGAACATACCCATCTTGCCGTTGACCATGACATCATCGCCACGATTTAGATCCTTGAGTTCTTTAGAGGATGCTTCGTTCAGTTGTTCTTTGAACTTGAAAAAATCGACCATGATTATTTCCTACCTTTATTTGCAAAGTCTTTGAATGATTTGACTGATTCAGTCTGTTGTTCTTCTTCGTCGTCTTCCTGTTCGGCTTCTGAACGAGGAGTCTCTTCTTCGTCCTCTATCTCATCGCGGCGTTCTGCATCTTCAAGTTCTCTCTCAAATCTTGCATCAAGCGCCTCGATCTCTTGTTCAGCGCGTTCCCTATCTCTTTCGATGCGACGAAGTAACGCCTCTTTTGCTTCTTCGTATTCTTCTTTTGTTCGATCTACGTTCTCGCCTTCCATAAGATTCATCTCACCAAGAACCTTGTTGACGGACTTCTCTAGATTGCGATAGTCGAGGGCATACATCTGCGCAATCTTGCGAAGATCATATTTGTTCGAACCGAGGTATGTCTTGACGGCAGCGGCATACTTCTTTCGATTGACAACTCTGTCGATTACACGATCCCACTTGGGATCCATCGTAATTGATTTAACATCGTCTTCGAGTCGTTCGACATCGGAGATCCACTTACGATACTTTTTACCTTCAGTGGTCTCGACGATAACATAGTTCGCGCCAAGGAATGACACCGTGCCCACCTCTTCGGTACTCATGATGACAACAGAGTCACCCTCTTCAAATAACTCGCCAGAGACGTATGCCTCGCGTTCTTCAGAGACCGACTGCAACTGAATGTGTGTACGAAAGTCGTGCGACTCATTCAGACCCATTCCCTTACGCACATCGTTAAAGAGATCTCGTGCTTCTTTGAATCCTGAAGGCATACCCTTCATAAACGTCTGAAGATCATTTGCTGCGGCTGCGGAACGTAACTTCGATGCAGACATACCGGCAACGCCCTCAGCATCTGGATCGCGTTCACCTGCGGAAATTACGTTGACTCCGCCCTCGAAGTTATAGAATCCGTGGCGACCCTTGACACCGTTGTACTTATTCGTAATCGTTTCAAACTCAGAGATACGATCGGAACCAACGACCATATTGACCTGATTAAATCCCTCTTCGTACAGTTTAGTGAGTACGTCAAAGATGTTACGGATGTCTGTATCGAGTATAACCGACCGAGCATGTTTTGGAAACATCTTGCGAATGTACTTGACTTTGGTTCGATAGTCGAGCGGATTCTTTTTAGGATTCTGTGACTGAGAGACGTAGATACGATACGGTCCGCCGGATGCGACTCGAGCAACGGAGTCGAGAAGTTTACCGTGTCCGATTGTGGGTGGATTGAGACGACCAAAGGTCACCGTAATCTCTTTGCGAGACTCGGTGATATACTGTGAAAATGACTTAAAACTCTTTTGCATTACTTTTACACTTTCCCATGAGGATCGAATAGTATAATATTATCTATTCAGCCTATAATCTAA
>Ga0209953_1000825_pt1 | contig 10489 bp, 7 predicted proteins | sample SalPonred_H2O_MG_FD_185713 | JGI IMG/M metagenome (GOLD analysis project Ga0209953, IMG submission 185713) | Salt pond water microbial communities from South San Francisco under conditions of wetland restoration - Salt Pond MetaG... | ecosystem: Environmental > Aquatic > Non-marine Saline and... | reverse complement strand
CAGTAGGACCTAGCACGACAACCCAGGTCGCGAGCGGCTCCGATGTTTATGTCGCGATTCTGCAGCAGAACTCTCAATGCGTATTGACCGGATCAACGCCCGGTGGAGGTTCCCTTGCGCCGGCTACATTCACTTACTCCCTCACCAGCCCGATCAATTACGACGCGATCACGTTGAACGTGGCGGCGCTTGGTGATCAGAGCTACGGGGTCGGCGCCGTTTACTGGTGCGATGACCAGGATGCACCGTGCGGCTTCTCCAGCCCTCCCAAGAACCCGGTACAGTTGCCTCATCAGGAGTCGATCAAGGCGACGTTGTTCACGAGTTCGAATAATCCAGCCAACTTCTCCGTGACAGGTAACTGCGCGGTCGGCAGCGATGAGTTCGATCCGAGCAGCACTCCGTCGACAACCGCGCAGGTGGCCGCCGGAGGGAACGTCTATGTGACGGCGTTGACCGGCTCCGGCCAGTGTGTGATGACCGGGACTACGCCCGGCGGCGGTTCGCTGGTGCCGGGCAGCTACACCTACACCATCGACCTGGTGCCGGCCGATCAACAGCCGAACGCGACTCTGCCGAGTCGCAAGCGCATGCGCGTGGGTCAGCGCCTGCGCCTGCAAGGGGCCGATGGCATTCAAACCAACGCCGGTCAAGATATTTCTTGGCGCGTGCTCAAGCGCAGCCGAGACAACTGTCGGGTGATCGAGCGCAAGAACGGTGCCGCGGTGTTGCGGGCGACCTCGCGCGGGCAGTGCCGAGTTGTGGCCAGGGCCCCGGGTGTTGCGGGCGAGTGGAACCGGTTCTCCCAGCGGATCACCATCCGCGTTCGCTGAGGCGTCAGCAACGGACTGCTCTCGACTGGGAACAACTGCCCACACCTGGCAACACCTGCTAGTAGTAGAGGTGCGGGCTATCGGGTCAAACCAGGGAAGAAGTTCGCGAGCGATACAAGTATCGAACCGATAGCGATAGCGAGCAGCAGTAACCCGAAGACGCGCGTGATGACATCAATGCCTTCTTTGCGAAGGAACATCCCGATCGGATTCGCGAAGAGCAAGATGATCACGGACAGCACCGAGACGATCAAGATGATCGCGATGTCCTCGAGGATGAACTCGGTCGGGTCGGACTCGCCTAGGGCAATGACGACAGCCATCGCGCCTGGACCGGCCAACCACGGAATCGACAGCGGGATCAAGGCCGGATTGCGGTTGTCGGTGCCGGCAGCGGTCGCGGCGCTACCGAACACCATTTTCCAGCCGATCGAGGCAATGATGAGCCCACCGGCCATCCGGAAGGCGTCCATCTCGATTTCGAATGCGGCCAGGATCAAGTCCCCGACGAAGAACGATGTGACCAGGATGGCGAAAGTAATGAGGCCGGCTTTGAGTGCTGTCTTCCGCCGCACCGCGGGGTCGTCGGGTGTGAGGGCCAGGAACAGCGGAATCGCTCCGAGTGGAGCCATGACGGCGAACAGGGCGAGGAAGACTTGAATGTCATGTTCCCAGTGCACGAGTGGACCTCCCTGCCTACCTCGCTAACGAGGATGCCCGGGAGGCGCTGCCAGCGCGATGCCCTTTCGGCTCGCTAAGCCGTCGGTGTTCGGTTTTTACACACGTCCGTCTATCCCAAGCCCACCGTTGCCAGCACCATGTTGTGATCCGATGCTTGGAAAGCCGGATCCACATGCCCATCGGGTGTGGTGCGCACGAATACCTCGTAGTTCTCGACCTCGGTTCCCGGGCTGGTGAAGATGTAATCGATCCGGGTGCCTTCACCGTCGGGGTTGTTCTTCGTCTTCCGGCCCATCAACGGCTTGTCCGGGAACCCGTTTCCGTCGTCGAGGTCCTTGGCGTGCGAGACGGTGTAGAAGCGGGCACCGACGCGATCTGGCGCGGTGGCGGCATCAACCCAGCCGTTGGCGCGAAGTACCTGCTGGATCCCGTCGGGATTGCGGTTGTCGAAACTGTTCAGATCACCGGCGATGATCACGGGGGTATCGGCCGGGTAGCCGGCTTCACTGAGGAGTTGCCCGGTCCAGGGGCCGATCGCTTGGCCGATCGTGACTCGATCCGCCTCGGCCGCGGCGGTCTTGGAGTTGGTGGTGTGCACGCTCACGGCGAGAACATCGTGTCCACGTGCATTCAGGAAGGACCATGCGACGTTGCGAGATGCCGACTCCGGTCCGACGGTTGCGCCCGGTAGCCCTTCGTCGACAACAGTGGAGGTGAGCGCGTTTCCCGCGGTCGGCGTGCCGTTCGGTGTTGTCACCACTTGGTGGGTGGTTGCAGCATTGAACGCCAACTCGGTTGTGTTGGTGCAGGGGTTGGGGCCGGCGAGTTCGCCGTTTGCGTCGCGCGGCCGAACGCATTGATCCGCGGCTGAGGTGTCGGCGACCTGGTAGCCGATGCCGGCAAGCAGATCCTCAACGTCCGCCTTCATCGTGGGTGCCCCGTTAGGGGTGGGGTTGTTGGTGATCTCCTGAAGTGCCAACACATCCGGGGAAGCCGCGCTGATCGTGTTCGCAACTCGATCCCGGCGAATCGTCCAGGATGGAGCTGGCGCCGCGCACGCGGCAGAGGTCCCATCCGGTCCGCCCTTGCAGACGTTAAAGGTGGCAACGCTCACCGGTGTTGTTGTGGAGGCTTGCGCAGCCGGGGCAACCAAGGTCCCCACCATCAGCAGGGAACCGGCAACGGCTGCGAACCCGGCACCCCTTCTCGCCTTGCCCATGAGCCACCTCCCGGTCTCTCAGCGGGCGCTTCGCCTGCGCTCAAGGGGGGTATTCCCGTTGACCTCCCAACTCAAACATCGGCGAATTCGCGAGGCGTGCGTCAGTTCCAGGACGGGAGGTAGGGCGCAGCGCTCGACAACTGGTGCTCTCGGGGGCGGATACCCGAACTTTCCGGCCGTCCTGTGTGTCCTGGCTTGTGATGCTGACCCCTGATATCCCGGACTCCAAGGGGGAGTTAGCCCGACATGTTCCGTACTCGAAGAGCCGCGCTGGCGCTTGCAGCGACCTCCGCCTTGATCGGCGGCCTGCTCGCCGCGCCATTTTCAGCCGCCGCCGACGGCACGGGTACCTATGCAACATGGACATTCCCTACCAACACATCGGGATCGCTGCTGATCAACCCGGATCCAGCTTGGCCGACTGCTTCGGTCAGTGTGACCGGAGGAACCGCAAGCGCACCTTCAGGGGCATCGGCGTACTTGAATGACGAGACTCCGATTGGTCAGGTCTATGGGTCATCAAGGAATCAGACCTACGCAAGCGTAGGGACATCATCCACATCAGTAACCACGATCACTTTCGGCACCCCGACCCCGGCGAGTGGATGGGCGTTTGCTTTGGGTGATGTTGACGTTGAGGATGTCACCATCACCGCGAGTGACCAATCGGGCAACGCTATTGACGTCAGTTCCTGGTTCGCGAGCACCTTTAACTATTGCGTGAACTCGGGAACGAAGCCAAGTACTTGCTCGGGAAAAGCGACTAACGAACCGACCTGGTCATCGCCCACACTTTCAGCCAAGAGAACGAGTGGCGCGGTGAGTGATACCGCTGGTGCTTCAGCGTGGTTTGAGCCAGATTCAGCCGTAAAGACGCTCACTCTTTCCTCGACTGATGCCTCGGGTGTGATCTCTGCTGCGTACCAGATTTGGATCGCGTCATTCCCGGTACCTGCCGTACCGACGCCGGCTCCGCAAATCATCACCCTGGACATTGATCCCAATGAAGGAACGTGCTCGACAGCGAAGCTCACTGGCGAGGTTGGCACGTGGGCGAATCTTCCTGGCGAGGATGCCTGTACGCGCGAGGGTTATGAGTTCCTGGGCTTCGCACCATCTGCTGATGCAACCCAGGAGCAGTTCGCACCTGGCGCTCCGGTCAATCTCACTTTCGATGGCAGGCTCTTCGCGATCTACAAGGAGATCGTGCCCGAGCCGTTCCTGTGCACTCCGGATCTCATCCAGGTGTCCGGCACCGGTGGTGGCGTGCTGTATGTCTACGATCCGACCCGCAACACCATGGACTTGATTCCGGACGGTGGTGGACCGGACAAGGCACCGGGTGCGAATGCCACGGGCTATAACCCGGCTGATGATTTCATTTACGGCGTCGCACCCAATGGTGCCAATCGGCATCTGTGGAAGTTCGGTTCGAATGGTGTCTACGAAGACCTTGGGGCGATCATCGACAGTGGGACCGGAGCTCCGGTGCAGAACCTGAGCCTGATTTCCGGGGATTTCATCGCCGATGATGTCCTTCTGGCTATCCAGACACCGAATCGGATGCTGACGATCGATGTGGCACCTACGCGCAGTGGTCAGCCGGCGCAAGCCACGTTGCAGGCGCTTCCCCGCGGTGTGTGGGGCGCTGCGGATATCGCTTTCACTTCGGATCGCACTGTGGGGTACGGAATAAGCGGTACCAACTTGTTCATCGCGACCCTGCCCGGTGGAGATGCGGCCGGCCAGGTGGCCGCGGTGGGTCAACGGTCCACGTTCACGCGCAAGACGGTGTTGGGTGCGCCGACACGTGGAACCTACGGCGCTGCCTACCTCGATCAGAACAACAACGCGTACTTCTATAACAATCAAGAACGACGCATCTACTTGATCACCACCGAGGAGCTGGCGAAGGACCAGCCGCGGGCGACGCCGCTGGGAACCGAGCGCGCCTTCGTGTTGGGCACCGATCAGACACTGCAAGTTCCCACCGACGGCGCGAGTTGCCCCACGGCACCGATCGTGACCGTCACCTTGACCTACGACATCAACGGCGGCACCGGGGATACCCCTGGTGATCAAAGCGGTTTCGTCGATCAGGAAGTGACCGTGGCAGACGGCACTGGCTTCGAAAAGGAAGACGCCGTCTTCGCCGGTTGGAACACCGCCCCCGATGGCTCCGGTGCAAACTACACCCCCGGCGCCCTGTTCGATCTTGGTGCGAGTGGCGGGAAGTTGTACGCGATGTGGGCGCCGGTGGAGCCGGCGCCGCCTGTGCCGCCGGAGAACATCCTCGAACCGGTCACCGAACCGGAGCCGCCGATCGATGAGGGCGACGAAGTGGTCTTCACCCCGATCGATGATCTGCCGGCACCGCCGAATGATCCGTGGCAGCCGTCGTCGTTGGTCTTGATCGATCCGGATGGCGGGAACCCGACGCCGGCAGTGCGTGACGACTCTGGCGACTGGTCGGTGAACAACCGCATCGGCACGGTGACATACACCCCCGATCCGGTGTTCTCCGGACCCGCGCAAATAACGGTGCAGCTGCAAACTGAGAGCGGTGCGCGCTATCAGTCGACCCTGCAAACGCAGGTTCCCTCCTGCGAGGTTGGGGAACGCGTCCGCGCCACGGTCTACTTCGATGTGTTGTCTTCGCAGCTGGATGCGAAGTCGCGTCGTACCTTGAACCGCCTGGTGCGCGAGGCGAACTCCCGCGGAGTGCCGACTTGTTCTGTGGTGGTCGGCTTCGTGCAACCCACCCCGAACCGGTCGAACGATTCCTCCTTGTCCACCTCGCGCGCGGAATCGGTGGCTGACTACCTCGATGATCGCGGGATCAACCGGATCATCCGGACCGAGGGGCTCGGCCGGGCCGACCAGCAGGGGGCCAAGGCACGTCGGGCAACGGCCACGATCTACCTCGCACCGCCGCCTCCCGCTACCCCAGTCGATCAGTAAGGATCGCGCAGCTGACCGAACAGATCTGCCAAATTGTAAGGTAGAAATCCGACATTTTGTAAAGTAGCGGGCCGACAAATTGCCTAGTTCGTCTACTCCCGGCCCCTGTGGATTGCCGTTTGCGCCGCGCTATTGCTAACTAGCAATATCGAAAAATGCGGGACAACGACGACGACCCCACGACCCACGTCACGACCGACACCAACGACGACGAGTGGCCCGAGCCGCCGGATCCGTTTCGCGGGGTGTTGGACGTCGATCCGTGGGCGGCCAACGGTCGGGACCCTCGAACCGGGCGCACCATCCACCCACTTGGTCCCGCGCACGTGTGCCGGCAACTACCCGACGGCTCGTACGAACTGCGTCCACAAATCGCCCACCGGCTTGCCTGGTGGCTGAGCGGTATGCGCCTTCGGGCGGGATTCACGCAAACCGATCTCGCGGAGCGACTCAAGACGACCCAGCCGGCAATCGCGAAGTGGGAGACGGGGCGAACCCTGATCACCCTCGATCGACTAGCCCAGTTCTCGGATGCGACCGGCTTTCCGGTTGCGCTGTATTTCGATTACGGAGGGTCGCCGCGTCATCGCGGGATGTGGCTCTAGTTGCGCCCGGCTGCCCAGATGTGCTCGCGAATCTCATCTCGCGCGTGCGTGAAGTCTTCGACGACCGCATGCGGACGGTGCTGCGCAAGTTCGTCCATCGAATAGATGCCCGTGGCCACCGCGATCACCGGAATGCCCGATGCATGACCAGCCAGGATGTCAAGTGGCGTATCGCCGATGATCACCGGGCGCACACCATCCTGAAGCGACAGACGCTGGGCAGCGTAGGCGACCAACTCCATCCGCGTGGAATGAATGTGACCGTAGAAGCCCGAATCGAAATCGATGTGCTCGGCCAGACCCGCGGCCTCGAGTTTCAAGCACGCGCGCCGAGGACTGTTGCCGGTGAGAACCGAATGCTCAGCACCCGTAGTGGCGAGTTCGATCAACGCCTCGCGGGTTCCATCGATCGCGGTAGATGGCGCAGTGATCATGTCCTGCGCAGTGACGTCGTCGATCACCGCGAACGCCTGCTCGATCTCGGCGTCGCTGGGGAGGTGATCGGCGAATAGTTCGACCAGTATCTGCCGATCGGTCTTGCCGATCCCGGCGGGAAGTCGCTCCACTTCCCGCCCCAGGACTGTGGAGACCGCATGCGCGTGACGATCGCGCGGCGATGGAGCGTGCGTGACGAGGGTGCCGTCGATGTCCCACAGGACGAGAACGCCGGAGAGATCGGTCACGAAAGAACGGTAGTCACTCGCAGAACCCGCCGTCGCAGCACGGCTGGATGTAATAGCAACTCGGGCAGAAGTCCTTGCCGCCGCGACGCTCGAGGTCGGACTTCTCGCAGGCCGGGCACGGGCCGGGGTGTCCCATCACGACCCCGAGTATGCCGAAATTCCTACTCGCTCCAAATGGGGTAGAGGTTCGTGTCGCCGGTCTCGTGGTTAGCGAGCACGGTCACTCACCGATGACGGGATACAGTGCATTGGAGTCCGACAGGAATGTGGTGCCACCAGCCGGAATGAATACCGCCGTCATTTGACCATCGTCATCGAACGACTCGTACGCGCCCCAATCGTTGTTGACTTGCCGTTGTGCGATACCGACAGGAAAGTCCTCGATCGTTGCCCACCCCAACACCTTCTTGTCAGGTTCATCAGTTACCGAGCAATCGTCACTTCCAGGAAGGGTGATCCAACTACCCAGACTGCCCCCGAGCGACTTACTGCTGCAGGTGACTCCATCAGGCGTCTGCAATTCCAGGGACTCAGGCTCCATAACTGCACTTGGCTCCCCGCTGGATTCCGACGAACCGCTGTCAGCGCCTGCTACCACTCTGACAATGACGATCCCATTGACCCCCGAAGAGTTGTTATCGGTGGTCGTCGCATTGCCTCCAGCGCCGATAGCCGTGGCCGCTGCGTTACCAGCAAATCCGCAAGTTTTTCCGCCGGCTCCACCGGGAGCGTACAGAACTGACGTCCCGCTGATGTCATCTTGAATTCCCGCGCCCCCGGACGTCTTTGTTGCACCGCCGTCATCACCAGGGCCCCCTGCGCCACCTCCCCCAGCTCCAAAGCGGGCGCAGCCACCACTCGGTGAGGAGTCTCCTCCGTCGTTGCCCTGATCGACTTGACTAGCGCCACCAGTTCCTCCGCCGGTAGCAGCAGCGCCCCCGCCGGAACCACCGGGTCGACCGTCGAGTGCGCTTCCGGTTCCGAATCCCTCGCCGCCACCTCCACCCCCTACGGCAGTGAGCGCAGCAAAGACTGAATCGTCCCCGTCTTCGCTCAAAACGGTGGCGCCAGCTCCGACTGTGATCGTGACTGAGGCTCCCGGCACCACGGAATAGGACGCCTTCTGTATGGCGCCCCCGGCACCACCCCCACCTCCACCCTGGCCTGTGCCTTCCTTACCAGCGGCACCACCACCAGCAACAATCAAGAGTCGAACAAAGCCGGCATCAGTTGGCACCGTCCAGGTGCACGTTCCAACAGTGGAGAAGGTGTACACCTCTTGACCGTCGACCGTAGTTTCGGTAGGTGTACAGGCTGCCGCGTTTGCTGGTGGTGCAACGCCAATCAATCCGCCAACGGTGAACGCCGCAACTGCTACCAGAGACCATGATCTCAAATCAGGAACTTGCGTGTGCGCCATACCATCCACTCCCTACGTTGACCACAGATGTGGCCTGGGCAGTTTCACCTGCAGCCATCATGAGCCGCCACTGAAAATGCTGATGGAGAGCAATGTGTCCGGTTAACCGGACACTTGCACTGAAATGCATTGAATGCACGACTAGATGTGTCATCGGTATCGGCAGCGCGGCATAGTGACGCTATGACGTCCGTGCTCGTCGTGGAGGACGATTCCTTTGTCCGCGCGACCGTGACGACGGCATTAAAGTTCCACGACTTCGCCGTAGTTGACAGCGTTGGGACTTCGGTCGCGGCGATGGATGCTTTCCGTGAGCACTTGCCGGATGTTGCTTTGCTTGATCTCGACTTGGGTGGCGGCCCGACGGGCGCGGACCTCGCGGTGGGCATGCGGCGTTTGAAACCGGACCTTGGCATCGTGTTCTTGACCTCGTTCGAGGATCCGCGGCTACTGGATTCGCGTCTGACCAACATGCCCGAGCGGTGCGGGTATGTGGTCAAGCAGTCCTTGCAGGACACCGAGTTCCTGGCGGCAGCTATCCGCGGAAGCGATGATCCCGGAGAGATTCCCCGGGTGAACCTGACCGCATCACAAGCCGAAACGCTGCGCTTAGTGGCCGCTGGTTTGTCGAACGCGGAGATCGCTCGGATCCGAGTGGTCGAGGTGTCAGCAGTGGAGAAAGCCATCCGCCGTGCTGCCGACGTCTTGGGAATCGAATCCGACGTCACGGTCAATCAGCGGGTAGCCCTTGCGCGGGCGTACTACCGCATGGCGGGATTGGGTCGTGGACCTACCTAAGCCGCCGCGCACGGTGCTGGGGTTGACCTGGCGCGAACACATCGGTGGGCGCTGGGCGGTCAGCGCGCTCGGCTTCGCGATCTCGGCACCGATCGCCTTCCTAGCCGTCTTCGTGAACGTGCAGCGCTTCGATACAGCGGAACTAGGACTGTGGGCTATTGCCTCGGCGGTGTCCCTCGCGGTGATGGGCGGGGTCTGGTGGCTGGCGTCCGTCACGGTGTTGCGCAACCGCCGCACGTCCCCGGCTCCGGTGTTGTTGGTGGTGCTCGTTGGCTTCCTCTCCGGCGCGATCCGTTCGGTGGTCGCAACCGTCCTCACCGTCGAGTGGGGACTGTTTCCCGCCCCCCAAGGACTTCCCGAGTTGCTGATAGCGCGTGCCGGGATTGGCGGCGCACAAGGTGCGGTCGGACTCCCGGTCCTCGCGATGAGCCTGTCCGTGATCAACCGGTATCGAAGCGAGCGGGCTCGGCTCCTTTCCCAACTGGCCGGTGTTCGACAAAGACGAGCGGAGGAAGCCGGCGCGGCCGCGGCGTTGCGCGATGCGTTGTCGGGGCCTGTGCAAACCCGCCTTCGGGAACTCGCCGACCGCCTCGGTCAGGACGCCGAGCAGATCGGCATGGTGGCTAGCGATGTCCGGAGCCAGGCGCATGAACTGTGGTCGCGCTCGCAGGTGGTCAGCGATCCGCCGCGCGTGCGCATCCGGGACGTGCTGCGGATCAGCCTGTCCATCAAGCCGCTGCCCTTGTTCGCCATCTGGGCCGTGTGGTTTCCCTCCGCCGCGCTGACGTTGATGACCCGCAACTCCATCGGTGTCGCGTTCGGACAGGTTGCCGTCGGTGTACTGGTTCTCACCGGTGCCTACCTGATCGGGGGCGCACTCGCGCGCCGGCTCCCAGCCATCGCCCCGGGGGCCTTCATTCTCGGGACACTAGGAGGCGGAGCACTCGCCGGGCTTTCCATGCTCGTGCTTGTGGGCGGACGCCTCACCGACGGAAATATCGCGCTGATCGTCGTCTCGACGGTGTGGTTGGTGGGCGTGACGCTGGTGGTTAGCGTCGTTGAATCGGCTGTTCGGCGATCCGAGCAGGTGCTCACCGAGTTGGAGACGACGATCGACTCGGATGAAGTCTCCTTGCATCTTCAAGAGCAAGCCCGGGGTGAACTCGCGCAGGAAGTGGCAAGTGTGTTGCATGGTGTGGTGCAAGGCAGGTTGGCGGTTGCGCAGCGCAGCAACGATCAGCCCGTTGCACTCGCCAGACAAGCCTTGGACGAGGGAATCGAACTCCTGA
>Ga0209953_1000822_pt1 | contig 10520 bp, 10 predicted proteins | sample SalPonred_H2O_MG_FD_185713 | JGI IMG/M metagenome (GOLD analysis project Ga0209953, IMG submission 185713) | Salt pond water microbial communities from South San Francisco under conditions of wetland restoration - Salt Pond MetaG... | ecosystem: Environmental > Aquatic > Non-marine Saline and... | reverse complement strand
GTTGTCTCCACCCGTTCCTAGACTAGGATCTAGACTTACTAGATATGTGGCTCGCGGATCAACGTCTTTATACCAGCGAGTCTGTCCCATATTCATTGTAGGTTCTTTGCCTTCAAGTTCTGCTAGTTTTACAGCATTGATTAGAGTTTCGTCATAGATCAAGAATTCGCAATTCTTAACTAGTACATCGTTGGCATAAAATCTATGGTTATTTTTTACATTAAATACATCGTAGGTTTGTTCTTCAGGAATGCTAGAGATTTCAATGACTGTGTCAAAACCGTAAGAAGTATACACTTCATCTCCTATACTTAAATCTTTAGCTTCCTTATTTGAAAGATTTTGTAAAAAAATTTTATGATCAGGTGTACATTTTATTTCTGTTTTTGATAGTTTTATATGTAACAATTTTCTTATTGATTTAACAAGTAATCCATCAAAATTACTAAATCCTGTATCAGTAAGTACTTTTAATCCCAGTTTATTTTTTAATAGTTCTGCCACGCTTCCATCCTTCGGGTTGGTTATTTTCTCTGAATTGTCTTGATTCATCTCCGTTTGTATACCAAAGCAGTCCTTTTTTTCCGTTCGATTGTTTTTTTAATCTTCCTTTAGTGAAACCTTCTGGACAGTTAAACTGGTATGTTTCTGTTACTCCGTTGTTATACCAAGACTTTCCTAGTGCTGACCCTCTGCAACCTTTTTTAGATTCGCTTATTTTCTTTCTTCTTTCTTCTGTTCGACAAAAATCGTAATAACCTTCGGAGGATCTAATTCCCATAATTTTTTCTCGAGTTTCAGGTGACCAACGTATACCTTTAGGTCTTCCTCCAATTCCGGGCCGCTTTGTTCCTTTATTTGCGGCGGCCTTTCCTTTTCTTATTTTACTCCAATGCTGTTTTATTTGATCTGAATGCTTGTGTCCTGATGTACCCTGTCCGCCGTCTGTTAAATTAGTTAAATATCCTAAATTGTCAATCATCTTTCCGTACTTTTTAATATAAAAAATTTCTCTATTTAAAATATAGTTTTCGTCATCTGATTCTTCTAATATATCAATAACAGGGATTTCTCCTGCTTTATATATTTTTTGTATTACACCATGCTTCAAATGATTTGCTACTTTTTCTGTTTTTTCAGTTAGATGATCAAATTTTCTACGGCCTTTGCCTTTTCCTATATAAAAATATTCGTTCTGAGGAATAGTTTCAGACATAGAATTAATTTCAATGTCAACAGGAGTGCGGTATGCATAGATATAATATTTCATATAATATTTATATTATTTCGTCAAAAACTATAAATTAGGATAATAATGTTTTTAATTCGTTTATAGTTACCGATTCAATAGTTCCATCTTGGTGTTGAATTGTTATTATAGACTCTCCGCTTATGCACTCAAACTCACGACGAAAGCGTTCATCACCAATTTTAGAACGTTCGAGTCTAGCCCACTCGTCATCACGATGAGGATTTTCACTCCAGTGTGCAAAGTATGGGAAGAAACCGTTTAGTCCCAGAAGTTGTTCGTTGCCATGTTCGTCAAACCTCTTGTTGGCTTCTGTCCATATTAGGGCAAACTGATCCTCGTCACTATTAGGTGTTGATGTGATAATACACTTACCGCCTGTTGACAGAGTAGGACTTAAAGCAGTCCAGAATTCCTTGGCTTTTTCTGGTGGTTGGACAAATGCGAATTCGTCGCAATAAATCAGTGATAAGGATTTACCACGTCCAGTATTTTCTGTAGTAGTAGTTGCCTGTATACGTGTTCCGTTGTCGAATTCAATAGTGTTACGATTATAAGTGTAAACGCCTGCGCGAACAAAGTCAGGCAAATTCTCATAAGCAAAACGATATCGATCCATGATATCGCGGGCACCTTCATATTTGTGTGCTGCAATCAGCACCTGTGCATCATTGACAAACATTGTGTACCATAATAGGTAAGCAACAGCGCAAGTGGTTTTTCCCATCTGTCTCGGAAGCATGGCAATACACTGTTTATTTTCAGTATAAGATTTTATTAGTTCTTCTTGATAGCCATAAGGTTCAAATGGCATACTGCCGTGTACAGGGTGTTGTATCTTAATAAAGTTTTTAGCAAAGTAAAGGGGACCGGTTATAGGTTCCATGCAGGCTTCTAAATGCTTGACTTCCTCTAACGAATAGCGTTGAGGAGCGTGAGCTTTTTTTACTAAATTCCCCTCCAAACTTTTAGCCATGTGTTATCTCCATACCTTTATTTACTGAAAAAAATAGGCTCCGTAGAGCCTATTTGGAAAACAAATAAAGCCTAAATTAAGGATTAATTACAGTTGTTCCATCAACCAGTGTCACTGCTGTGTCAGCGTAGACATTTGCGGCTGTATCTGGTGTTGTCACTGTCAACTGCTCTTGACGCTCTTCACCTAATGCAGGATCAAAAACTCTTAGAAATTTTACATAATTGACTCGTGAAATGCCCTGCACTACAAGTTGACGAACTGCTTTGACTGTGGTATCAACTTCGCTGCCGGCAGCATCATCAAAATCACCATTGGCTGAAAACAGTTCGTTGCGTAGACTTGGCAGTACGTTGGTGTCTCTATCATAACGGACAGTAAATTTAACTTCTGTAGGTTGATTGTCTGCTACTGTATCACCTGCACTGGTAAATTCAATATCTACAATCTGTGCATCAGCATACTTGCTGACTTCTTCTACAATGGCTAAGAAACGTTGATGCCCACGAGCAACACGCTTGCCGATAACCGATGTTGTTGGCTTTGTGGTGAATTGACTGTGATCCTGTGTATACACAGCACCGTTGTCATTTCCGTCGGCAGTAGGATATGTTCCTGTTCCACCATTTAGAGTTAGTACGACTCTATAGAAAGTTGGTTGTAGTTGATTTGGGTCTTGTTGAAAACCTGACATTATCTTGCTCCTTTAGCTTCTGCTAAACGCTGTTGTAGTTCTGCACGGATAGATGCACGTAGTTCGTCACCTTCCATACGAGTGGTTTTTTGCATGGGGTTATCGCCTGTTGCCACTTTAGGATAAGTGCCTTTTGGCTTGTTCATGCCTCCTGCAACTTTATTTGTGATATAATCAATATCTTTTTGTTCTTCATCAGGCTCGTTGGCATACTCTTCACGGCTTTCAACATCGTCATCCCCTGACAACATGTCTGTTGCTGCATTTCCTGCCATTTTTCCGGCAATGCTGCCTGCTGCTTTGCCAATGCTACCTGCACCCATAGCACCTGCGGCTGCGCGACCCAGCCCTGCACCTACTGCTGCCAACGGTGCTATTTCATTCTTGTCGCCGTCAAGTTCACCGTCTTCTTCGCCGTCCACATCAACAGGTAATTTAATCATTGGAGCAGGTTCTGCTGCCATTGGTTTAGGATTAATCATATCGGGGTTAACCGCTGTCATTAACTTCATCATCTGTTCGATGTTGTCCATGCCTTGAGCATTGAGATTAACACTCATTGATGGTGGAGGGGTTGATTCAGCCGGCGGAGTCATTGGTGCTGCCTCTCCACATGCTTCGTTTGTTGGTTGATCTATTTCTGCTAAACGTTGTAGTAATTTATTATAATCCATTATTGACTCCCTATTGCACTTTTTTTACCTACTTTGTCTTCTTTGGCGCTAGGAAGTTTGTACTCGCCTTTGCCCTCTTCTTTACTGCGTTCTTTTGCCGCTTTAGATAAATCTTTAAGGAATCCTTTATTAAATTCATCACCAAAGTAGTCTTTATGTTTAATTTTGCTGTTGCCTTTATCCATATCTGTTTCATCTAACAGTGCTTCGTCGGACTGTTCCTTATCTAAGGACAATTGATCGATCTCACCAGGCTCTTCACTTCCTCTTACTCTAAAACATGTTTCCATTAATCCCATGTCTTTAATTTCTTTAACTAATTCAGGACCAGTTACGGGATATTCTAAAATAACTTCGTACACTGTGACTTCTTTGTTAGTGAGTTCGGGAAAGTCTAAAGGAACTTTTTGTACTGGGGTTGTTTTCATTTTGTTGAGAGTAACAACTTTGTACTTTTCCATTCTAGACTTTAGATCTGTTTCAAAGTTTTCAGGAATCTCACCTGCAACTTTAACTTTAAAGTTATAGACTTTTTTGCTCTCGGTGAGATATTCTTTAAAAGTTTTCATAGTAGTATTTAGTTTTTTTGATTTAATTTTTTAAGTAAATCGTTTCGATCAGTAATCACGTAGCCTTCACCGTTCATTACATTATTAGGATCTTCGTTAGCATCTTTGTCAATCTTATATTTCTTTAATTGCAAATCAACAGCTTTGAGTTTTTTATCAATTTTTGCTGTTTTAGCATCAATTGCATTTTTCATCATCGAACTAGCAACTTCAAACAATCTACTGCTGTATCGAACTTCAACATTCATGCCTAGATCCATGAGGTTATCATAAGCTTCTTCTGCTTTTTTAGCTAAATGATCTAATTCTAGTTCGTCAAGATTATTCAGTTCTTTTATTGCAGGAAGATCTCTAGTCATATCTTCAACTGCACGATACGTATCATCAATACTTTTAACTTCCTCTGGCACTGGTTTTGCAGGAACGGATTTTTTCTCTGATTCGTCTAGATTAAAAATTTCTTCTAATTTCTTAGTCATATTGTTACTTATCTTCTTTTTTTGCCTTGGTGAAAAATATCGTCTTCGTTAATGACTCGAAATTTAACCCCTTGTTGTTTGCACCATTTGCCAGCAGCTTCCCATTTCGCCATATTTTTAACATATTGTTCTTGGTTATAACGACTTTTGCCCACGCTTTCTAATCGTGTTTGATTCTCTGGCTTTACCTCGACTACTTCGGCATTCTTCTTTCCGTTCTTATCAACATATACAATGAAAAAATCTGGAACGTATATAGTGTGTTTCCCAGTTAGAGGATCTCTATAAGGGATTTGTATACTTTCGCTGGCCCAACTTTGCACTCCCGGATGCTCGTCTAACATACGCATGAATACAAATTCCCAACTGCTGCGAGACAACGGAGTACGTTTTCCTACATACTTGTCGGGATTTTTCATCGTAAATCTACCTTGCGCAAACTTAGCCATTATGTTGCAATATTTCTAATTTCTGTACTGGCTGTTGATGTAGGATCTCTATATCCTAGAGATGACGACGAAGGCCTATTGTTGTTGAGAATTTCTGCAACTAATCCACTTAAACTGACTTGATCAAAAGTTTTTAAAGTATCTAACAGTTGATACACTGGGACTCCGTCTGCTTTGGCTTGATCAAGTATGACTGATGCTGTAGTAAGCGCAGCATCAGCATCAAATCCCTTGGATTCAAAAAATCCCACAGTGGCCGAGACATCATTGGCTAATAGTTCAATTGGGCGTGTACCGTACTTGTTAAAATACAGTCTGGTGCCTAGTGCGCTATCGTCTTTATTTGGACTGGGTAGGTTAGTTTGCATAATTTATAAAGGAGTAAATGTAGGATTCGATGGTGGTGCAACAGGAAATGATTCTGCAACTGGAGCAGATGAGGTTGTAGTTGCAGGTGCATCGGGTGTATTAGCAACAACAGACTTCTGTGTTGCAGTTGTTGTAGTTGTACTTGAGTTCTTTGGAAAAGTGGTTCCGATCAAACCGCTGACACTGTTAACTGTATTTCTCAACGCTGCTGGACTATTGATTAAATTTACAGCTTCTCTAGCGATAGATGACGCAGATAAGTTACTGGCATTTCTAGCAGTATTAACTGCTGCGATTGCTGCTCGCAGTGCGCCGCCGTTAGTTAAGTCAAATGCTGATCCACTAGCAACATCCCCAAATACTGATTCGAGACCGTCTAATACACCACCGCTTCCGAGTAAATTCGACACGCCGCCACCTGCGACTGCTAAAGGACTTGGTAGTGTATCATAATACAAATTTGCAAATCCTTTTGGATTATCTCTTTCAACAATGCCCGAGGAATATACTATAGATTCGTACTCTACTTGCATTGTATTATCGTTAAACGCTACTTCTGCATAATCTCCAGTACCATGATCCCATTGAGTGATTTTGGGATTGATTAGTGTATATCCCAGAAATCTCCTACGGCTCATAGTGTATAAATTAATCGACTTGATAAAATCGGTAGTTCTACCTTGTTTGTCAAGTCCGTATCTAAAACCATCTAAACTAGTGCCGGGCGGTCTGTATTTTGTATTACTAAATGCTGCAATTGGATTAAGCCGATCTTGAATATAGCTACTCATATAAAGTGCATATAACGCATTTATTACACCATTGCTGTCGTCATGAAACATCAATCTCAGTGGTTCATAACTGAAATTACTATAGAATATTTTTTTTCTGTTATATTGATTTTTAGTAACCGTATCAAATTTAAACTTTGGCAGGTCTGTCGATTTAATTAGATATCCAACTTCCTCGGCATGTTTTTGCTGAAAATCTAAAGAACTTATAACAGACTTATCTAATTCAAATTGTACATAGAATAAAAATTTAGTCCGTGGACTTAGCCTGTAAGTATCTTCAACAAACAGACGCGATGCGTGCGAATAATCAGCCTGAACTCCGTTAGGATTCAATAAACCTTCGCCGACACTAGTTAGAAATCTTGTAAACTTATTTGCCATACAAATATTTATGCCGTAAAAAAACCCGGAATTTCCGGGTTTTTAAACCAATACAGTTATTACAATCCTGTACCGTTACCTCCAGTTACTGACTCGCCGATAGTCCTGCCAACTACAGCACCAACACCGCGATCAACGCCGGTTCCGTTATCGCCTTTAAACTGAACAGCATTATCATAACGAATTGTCATTGCTACTGTAGCGGGTTCGCTAGTTCCATAGTTCAAGTCACCATAATCAGCGGAAGTTACAAAGCAACCATACAGTTCCCATTTTTCGAGAACTGTTGCTTCGATGCCGCCATTACCGCCATCAAGTACTTCGATGTTTGCTTGGAACTTGTAATCAATACCACTTCTAGCACTTGCCTGTTCTAAAAAGTCAAACTGCTTCTGAATCTGCTGTCCAACTAATTTAGTAACGTTGCCGCTGGCATCGTCTCTTAGGTTGATAGTAATGGTTTCCCAAGTATGCTTACCAGCCAAGAATACCTTGGAGTTATAAATTGGGATTTCCATTTCTTCAAAACTTACATTAGGACGAGTAATGTCCGAAACTTGTTTTGTTAATTCAGTGCTGGCTTCAACGCCAAACCCTAAAAGTATTAGCCTGAACCGATACTTGAGTTTTGGCATCAACAGGTTTGTGTTACTGTTCGCCCCTGCTGGCGGTACTGAAATTCTGTTTAGTGATGTTAATGCCATTTTAAATCTCTCCTGTGTTCTGGATGCGCAGTGGGATGTAGATGAATTCTACAGCCTTGACTGGTTCGATTGCAATATCAACATAAAGTTCATTACGATCGATTCTAGCTGGCGTATTGTTAGACTCGTCACATACTACTGCAAAATCAAACAATGCTCTTAGACCAACTAGTTCTAATAGCAAGCTTTCAACTGCACCTTTGATTTCGTCTCTTGTGATTTTATCATTTGGTTCGAAAATATAAGGACGCGCTAGTCTGTTTAATTGACTACGTAGATACACTACTAATCTAGCCACGTTAATTCGATCCAATGCACTGGCGTTTCTTGCTAGTGTTTTTTGACCATAAGCAACGTGACCAACTCCAACAAAGAATGGAATAGGATTGATCTTTAAATCGTAGAGGGTATCTCGTTGACCATTATTTAAAGCAACAGTCTGGAATTCTCCAGTTTCACTATCAATAAAACCAACCGATGTTGCGTTAGTAATACCGCCTCGACGTGTCCCTGCTGGTGCAAACCAAGGATAACTAACTTGATCACTCAGCGCAATTGTACGAAGCATCATATGACTTGCTGGTACAACAACATTTGCTCCGCTTAGGTCTGTTGTGAATCCATTTGGATAGTAAATTCCAGCATACTCGTCAAAAGTTACTAGGCCGTCGTCGCCGTTGTCAAACGCTCCGTTGGCGTTTGTGCCCCATTCGGTAAGCGTAGTAGCATCACTGCGTAAACGCATCGGAGTGTCTCCAACAACAAATGCTGTTACACCTCTGTCAATGTTTAAGTTAACTAAATTGCTTAAAAGTTCTGGATAACCAGGAGCAGCAATTAAATTAAAGTTGCGACGCTCTTCGTCTCTAATTTCTTCGCTAGTGTCAACTACACTCTTCATTGCCTGAACAACAACACTGCGTTGAGCTTTGCGTCCAAAAGATCCCGAACCGTCTTCATTGTTTGGACTTGCAGTGACCCAACGATCTGTATCGTAACTAGTCATTGCAGCATTGCCTAGTCTAGGATTATCTTCGTTTATGTTGATATAGTTATCAACATATCGTTTGACATTTCCGCCACTGCGGCGTGTGTTCCAGAGTAGCATACCTCTTGGATATAAATCCGGGTCTGGAGCATCTGGATCTAAGAAGTCTGAAGTTAGCAATGTTCTAATTGTAGTAGCAACATTTTGTCCAGCAGCCCCGTATCTTGCATCTGCAAAAAGCACACCGTCTTCTGTGGTTTGGTCTGTTTTATCTAACAATTCCCACTCTAATGTGTCGCCGTTCCAGCGATAAATTGTTGGAAAGTTTTCTAAATCAGCTGTACTGATCCATAGATCATTATTTGCTAATGCTGTTACACCGTCGCTTTGACTTGTTGGCTCGCTGGCACTGACTTGAGGACCTGCTGGGTCTGTATTAGGAAATTCTGTTCTATAACCAACCCAGGTATTTCCATCATGAACCATTATGTCAACTTCACCAAACGAAGGATTGTACCATAGTTGTCCGTCAACTGGTTCATTTAATGGCTGATCAGGTGAAGCAGCAAAGCTTCTAACAGCCAGTGGCATCCAATTTGATGCTAAGAATGTATCTCCTGAACCCGCTGGGGCAGTATACAAATTCACTGTGCCGGTAGCATCATCAACATTAAATGCTGTGAATAAGTTGTTTAAGGGATCGCCTGTTCCGTTTGTAAGTCTAAAATCGCCGCCGGATTTATGATAAATTATAACCTCGTTGTCTTCTGTAACGTCTGCTTCAATTTGAGCAAAACCGGCAGCGTTGACTGCGGCTGCAACTACTTGTGCATCAGCAGCATTTCCGGCTGTAGTAAAAGATACAGGTCTAGTTGTTTCTAACTCCTGCTGTCCTGGTAGTGATTCTTTAATGGAAAATTCATATGACGAAGCTGACAATCCTGACTCTGTTATTACTGAAGAACGAACTACTGTTTCAGATGTAGCAGCACGGTGCCAAATTCTAAATTCAACAGTTTCCGGAGTTGTATCAAATCCTGAATTTTCTGTTGCATTGTACTGCACATATACTTCGTTAACAGGAAGGTTAACTCCGCCGCCTGTTCTATCTAGGAAAAATAGTGCTGAATGTCCGTTCGCATATAAAGGTGCTGAAAATTCAACCCAATTTTCTAAATCTGCATTCCAACGCTTGACTCTCCAACGAGCACCTGCATTAGGTTCAGTTGTTTTAATCCATACACTGCCTGTTGGACGATCTTGTTCGTCTGATTTCCATAGTGGTATTTGTGTATGCGGAGACTGTTGCAGTCCTGGAGAACGATATGTTCCGGTAACTATTCCAAACTTGTCCCAATCTGCACCTGCAAAATTAATTAGACCGTCAGCAGAACTGTCATTGTTAAGTCCGTCAGCTGATGTTCCGTCGGTGTAAACATAAAGAATTCCGTTAATCTCTACTGCTGTTACACCAGTAATACCTTTGCCATTAATTTCATCAGCCATGCTATCTGCAGTGTAAGTGTCTGCACTATCTACTACAACAGTGTTATTGATTTCTAAATTGGATACACTTACGGCATTAGTTACACTAACAGAACCGACCACGGCCGGGATACTTGCTTTCCAATCTTGACTTCCTACTAATACCCATTCACCGGCAGCTACACCGTACTCGCTGTTTCCTGACGATTTATAAAATAGTCTAATGTTTTCCCCATCGAGATTGCTGTTATCAACGGTTTGAGCAACAATGGCATAATCACCGATTGATCCTATTGATTCTTTTGGTTTGTTGTTGGCTAAATCAATTCTTGATGCATCTGAATCAGTTAGTACAATTGGTCGCTTGTTTAAGAAAGATTGACCGTTTACAGTGTTTCTTGAGGCGCCGTTCCACTCTTGGATTCCCCATGCTGTGCTTTGTGTATCAAACCACCATGCACCGTTTGTAGGTGCTGCTCCCGGGGCTGCTGTTGATCCTTGTAGATCATTTAAATCTACATCGGCTCTAACAACAAATACAGAATTAGTTACACCTAAAAGGCTGTAAGCTGATAATAATCCATATTCGTTACGCTCTCCACCATGAACTGGTGAAGATCCTGGTGTTTGTTCAAAAAACGGAACTCCGTAACTGTCAACAAGCTCACGCTGGCTTGTAATTCTAAACGCTCTGCCAATATTGGCTGCC
>Ga0209953_1000821_pt1 | contig 10526 bp, 13 predicted proteins | sample SalPonred_H2O_MG_FD_185713 | JGI IMG/M metagenome (GOLD analysis project Ga0209953, IMG submission 185713) | Salt pond water microbial communities from South San Francisco under conditions of wetland restoration - Salt Pond MetaG... | ecosystem: Environmental > Aquatic > Non-marine Saline and... | reverse complement strand
ACAATGCTGTGCAGTGTATATAGTCTTCCATACCGATCGACTACGTCACTTATGTCTTTGCAGTCTTCGGGCCAATCAGGTAGACTCACACTCCATCCTCGGTCAATTGCCTGCTCCGCAAGTTTGCTGCCGTTCTTGTCTCTGTCTGGCACCAGTATAATCTCTTTGTTTAATCTATCCAACAGCATTGCCTGCTGATCTGCAATCTCACTTCCTCCCAGCGCACAGCCTTCTATGTGTATTGCATCAATTTGTCCTTCAGTTACTATGCAAAATACTTTGTTGTAACCCTGTTCGTCTAGTCCGTATACATAGCCCGGCTGTATCTCAGATAGATACTTGGGCTTCTTGTCAGGTACTACACTGCGTCCAGTCCATCCTACTACGTTGCCTTCGTAGTAGAAAGGTATAATAAGTCTATCACGATAGCCTAGGCTAGGACTCCAGTAGTAGTCTGTGTCATCTACGTTTAGGTTTCGTGCAGCCATGTACTCAAGCACAGCCATACTGAACTTGTTGAAATCTGTTATGTCTGTGATTTTGACAGCATCGTCTGGCAGTGGCACAGTATGAAACTTGGGAAATTGAACAGTGCCGCGCAATTCATTAATTGCTCCAACGCCTTCGTTTTCTCGCATTACATCCAGTGCTACTCGATTGATAACATCATCTGGAACGTTCAACCACCTTAATAATTTGCGTAACTTATGTGATAGATTGCGACCAGGTTGCCAACTTGTCTTGAAGCCGCAGTTAAAACAATGATAGCTTACGCCGCCGTCTGGGTTACTAATTAGTCCCCCGCGCTGTCTATTGTCGGCAGTATGTCCATTATGTTGACAGCAAGGAGCATTAAACGAAGTCCAACCGCTCGGAGTTGTTTTCCTTTTTGCAGGCAAGTATGCTAGGACTGTTTCATTGACTACACTCATAATAATATTATAGCGTAGTTAGACTAGGATGTCAATCAGTTTCGAACGAGTATTTTTGAAATCTTATCTGCAGGATTGCTATCAGCTACAAAGCGAATATAACTGAATATGCCGTAGAAGTTTACTGGGGTAGGTTCTGCTGCACTATCAATATCTACAGTAGCTACATCAGTCCAATCAACGTTTTGCTCTCCGGTAATCTGGTTAGCAAGCGTAGCTTGGACACGAACAGTGCCTTCGTAGTCGTTTGTGTATATCACTGCGGTGTGCAGTGCTTCGTTACCGTTTATGGCAGGTTGTGCATCCAGTGTTTCTGAATACCATACTGAATCTTCTACATCATACTGCCCGTCGTCTTCTGTAAATGTAGTTACTGAATGTGTTAGTGCAGGTCCTGGCAATGCTTGTCCGTCAATGTAGATCGTGCCTTTTGCACCGAACCATTCATCTGCATATGTTAACAATGTTGTGTCATTTGCGTCTTGTAAATAAATTATGTATGATAAGTACTGTTGCTTTACATTTAAGAGATCACTTTCTCTTATTGCTACAGTAAATAACCCAGTTAAGGCATTTTTAGTTACGTCAACACCATTGGAATTATATTCCAAAACCTGCTGTTGATTTTCATCAAAGGCTTTAAAATAAATTGTATAGGCATCTAGTGGAACAGGCTTTTGGTCCGCATTTTTAAGGCGAAATTCTAAATTATTGGTTATACCTTTGTAGACGTTTATGTTTCTATGATACACTGGTGTATACTCCGTAATGTAGCCTGCTTCGTTAGCTAAAATGTTGATTCTATTAGATACTAAATACCTTGAAGTTTGCATAAAGATATTTATTAAAAAGATGCTATTAAAAGACATAGAAGAAAATTTTCCATTTATATCAGTTGTACACTATGGCGGTAGTGAATACGTCGGTGTGATTATTAATCAAGACCAATACGTTACCAGTATGTACGTGTATACTGATTTAAAAACTGATGAAGAAAAGCTAAAGCTAATCGAAGCAGCGCAGATATGGTGGTGGGAATCGAACAGGATGATTCCGATCAATATATTTTTGCGTAACGAAATGGAACAGTTCCGTTACGCTATACAGACCATGAATTCAAAAGATGTTAAAGTAACAATAGGTCCTACAGTAAACCTTAATAACCTAGCAATTAAAAGAGTAAAAAGAAAATCAGTACAGCTAGTTAAGAAGCCGAAGTAGCACTTTCTAATTGTTCACACAATAAATTCATATGAACTACTACAGCTATTGCATAAGAAAATGCATGTGCTTTCTTGAAGTAGTACTCACCATTCTCCGGTTTCGTCCACACTTCCTCTAGTACTGTCTTCCACTCCTTCTCGATCAGATATCTCTTCGCGGGCCGTATCATAGCGAGGACGGCAGCTAATTTTTCCACTGAATCTGGGCAGGTCTTCTTCAGAATTGATCCATGGCCGTTCAAATGAAATAGTTGATCCACAAACTCGTCGTGTTGTAAAAGTTCCCATAAGGGTTCGCGCTCCATAAGTGATTGTAGGTGATTTTCGTCTCGAACATCTTTATAAATGCTGACGTTGAGAAAGTCTAGTTTAAAATAGCCACGCTCTTCTGCGGTTTTGTGATCGATTGTAGATAAGTTATCTATAGGATTGTGTGGAATTTCTGTTGTATAAATTCCTGTGTTATGCTTCTTTCCTGATTTTAATTTTGCCACACGATGCGGAAGTTGCGATAGGATAATATCTCTGTTAGGAAAGTCTATATCAATATCCATTAAAGCTTACTCTCTCGAACAACGTCTTTTACCAGTTGCACATCAGCACTGTTTCTTTTAAATCGTAGTGCCCAATGCTCAGGATTAATCACATGATAAACCATATTCAACTGTTCGTCGTTGAACTTATTTAACATCTCTTTACCGCTCTTGCAATTTAGGATTAGCCAAGGCGATATCTTGCCATCCTTAATGTGCCACACTGCTCTGTTAAGACTCACATGCTGGAAGTAGTGATTCCATGGTGCTGGCTCGTTCTCAGCAGCCCAGTCTAGCATAGTCTTGATACTGCGCTCTAGTGCTGTAGTAACGTCTTCTCTGAGAATAAACTCTAGCACATACTTTTCATACATTTCATCACGACACCAATGATCCAACTTGACGCCGCTTGTTACTACATGGTCTATATAACGTTCAGGATATAGAGGACGAACATTATTAAGAAAGGAACCAAATTTAACAAAAGCATTATAATAGGATGACCCGACAAAATCCGCATACGTTTTTTCTTTTTTTGTGCCTGCAGATAGCGTGTAGAATCTTTGGAATGCATAGAAGCCATATCTTACTCTTTTCTCATCTTTTTGTAACCATCGACGCTTGGGCTCACACATATGAGCCACAAGGGTTTTCTCTCTCATATAACCTGTACCGCAGTACTCGCATTTGTATGGTTTATCAGAGTTTGACATCAATGTTATGTTCTTCAGCCAGTTCTTGGAGTTCTTTTTTTGTATATAGTTTAGCAAGTAGTTCTGCCTCATCAGTTTTCATGTTAGGATAAATTTGTTCAATCAGCTTAACAGCCTTATCATTGCCGCCTGCTTTCTTCTTAAAACCGATCCAAGGATGAAACTCGTTCTTGCCTGTTGCGCCGCTCATACACAACAGTTGCCACATCAGCTGTTGATGTCCATTTTCTTTTCCTACACCAATAGTATTAAAATGTTTGTTGTAGTATTCGTTTGTTTTAAAAACAGCAAGCTCTTGTTTTTCTTGATTGCCACTTACACTAGACACATACCTATTCAGCAACCAAAAGCTGATTTGCTTTTTGTGATCTTCTTCTAGATGATTCCAAATGTCTTTTTCATCATTGTCAATCCAAGAAAGGATTTCTTTTATTGCGAGTTTTTCTTGTGCCATTCAGTAACGTCCTCAGGAGTATTAATCTCTACTCCGTTATATTGTACATGAGAAACCTTAATTTGCCAACCGTTTTTGAGCCAGCGCAGTTGTTCAAGTTTTTCAATATGCTCTTCTCGAGTCTGTTTTAGTATAGGATAAAAGTTCAATGCTTGCCTAGTATATCCATATATTCCTAGATGATGAAATCCGTAATCAGTAAATCCTCTACCAAACCATTGAGCGTTGTCAGTACCTTTAATCATCTTTACTGTGTTCTTGTTAAGACGTTGTTTATCGTTTAGGTCAGTATATACAGTTGCAATAGGTGCGCCTTTCTCTAGCAGAGTCATTATAGCATATATCATATCTTCAGTAACATCAGGCATATCGCCTTGTACATTGATTATATGATCAAAGTTTAATAAATGCGGTTCAATGCCGTTAGTAACTGCTGCTGCACATCGTTCAGTGCCGTTGTCATAATCCATAGGATCTAGTACAAAGCTGCGTTGTCCGCCATCTGCGTTCAGGGCTTCTACTACTCTAAAATCATCAGTAAGCGCATACACATGCATGTCTGTTGCAGCACAAGCATCGTACACTTTACGTATCATAGGAACACCATCTAACATAGCTAGAGGCTTGCCAGGATAGCGTGTGCTACCGTATCTAGCCGGTATAAGAATAGCGGTGGATGTCATCAATTACCTCTTCAAAGTCTTCTAGTCTCAGCATGTTAGGCCCGTCGCTAGGTGCGTTGTCTGGGTCAGCGTGTACCTCTAGGAAAAAATTAGAGACGCCCAAAGCACTAGCAGCGCGAGCCAAGCCAGGCACAAAGGCACGATTGCCACCACTGCTATTTCCTTGGCCTCCAGGCTTTTGTACAGAGTGTGTCGTATCGAAAACAATCGGTACGTCGTACTTATCAAGCATATACTGCAAACCAGTAAAATCAACCACAAGAGTGTTATAACCAAAACTAGTTCCCCTTTCTGTTATCCATACTTCTCGAGCGCCGTCTGTTTTCGAAAGAATACCGGCTACATCCCACGGCGCAAGAAACTGTCCTTTTTTGATATTGACCGTTTTGCCTGTGTCCACAGCACGTCGAATTAAATCTGTTTGACGGCACAAGAACGCTGGAATCTGTAATACATCTACAGCATCCGCATAACCTGAGATTGTATCTACTTGACTGTTAGTGTGTACGTCTGTTAAAATTTTTAAGCCTGCAATTTCCTGCTTCATGATTTCAAAATCTGACATAGTCTGTGCAAGACCTCGTCCGCGTTTGCCTGACATACTGGTTCGATTGGCTTTGTCATAACTGGCTTTAAAATAGTATTCATAGCCGTACTTGCTGCACACTCTTGCACATTCGTCGGCAATGGCAATGCTTTGTTCTAGAGTTTCATGCTGACAAGGGCCTGCTATAATTCTCATTTGTCGTCCTTTACAATATAATAAATGTCAAGTAGTTTTTGCATTTGTAACTTAAGAGTATAGTTTTCTTCGGCAAGTCGATTTATATCTTGCCATTCGCTATAACTAAACAGATTGCCTTGTGCGTGACTAACACCGTCGGGGTCGCCGCCTACGATCCACCTGTCTAACTTATTGAAGGGCGGGTCACGATAACGAGCGTACACAACGCCGTCGACACGCTCGTATATCAATGCTTCACTTGGTATAAGTTTACCCAACTTGTGTACCTACTGTGCGACGAACAATATCATCGTGATTAAATTCAGCCCAATATAGCTCAAATGCTACACCATCTTCAACGCCTTCAAACTGATGAATTTTGCCAGGCTTGACTTGTGTAAAGTCTCCTGCTTCTAGCACAGTTTCATCTACTAGGCCGTCTTGGTCTCCGTCTTGCCAAACACGCACAATCATTTTACCTGACTCTACAAAGAAGCCATTCCATTTATATTGATGTTCGTGCTCTGAGCATTTGTATCCAGCTTTGAATTCAATACGATGAAATTCTAGTACGCCGTTTGCGTGAATCAATTCCGTCTGACCCCAAATTTTTCCTGCTTTTTGTGTCACTGTATTTTCCTTTATAACAAACTTGTATAATCTATTAGTTCTGACTGTCTCGAAACGTCTTTAATAAAGTACGCACATAAAGGATCTTTTCCTGTCGTAAGTGGAATAGCTAATAGCTGTCCATTTTTTACTTTTGGAAAATACCACTTGACGTCATTATAAAAATTAGTTATCTTGATGTCTCCGAACTCGTGCTTGTAACTGGTTAGAGGATTAAAAAGAAATGCTTCAAATCCTCTATCATTAATCGACGTCAAAGGTAATACTTCGAGGTCGTTCCCACATTCTGAATCTCCAACTGCAATACACCAATCTACTGGCATCATAATCTCATGTCCTGCTATTTCCATTACCATAGCAGGCGCACTAAATGCTTCGAGGAAAATCATAGGCACGTAAAAGAAGTCCGGTTCTTTAGGATCGCTGTTGTCAAGAACCGCAAATCGTATTTCGTCTTCTATTTCGTCTGGTATATTTTTTAGTGGAAATGTTTCATTTTCTAATGTTAATATTTGCATAAATTTAATTCCATTCAACTTTTTCTATTGTAAAGGGGTACTGGGCCTCTTTATAAAATTTCTTACGCTGTGTAAGGTGTCGCTTTGCAAACTTACAGGTACTTGTAATATCCCATATTTGTACAAAGTCTTTGTCTTTTGCCTTTCTTACGCCTCTACCAATTGACTGGATTACTCGCACAAAACTTTTACCTGGTTCAAGAAGAACAAGATTAAAGATGCGAGGAATATTAAGTCCAACTGCTGCAACTCCATAGGTTGCAATAATTACTTCATTAGTGCCTTCACGAATTGTATCGTATGTGTCTTTTCTATCTTTGACTTTGACTGCGCCGCTAATAAAAGTACTGCCAGGAATCAGTTGTTGCAGTTGTTGTCCTGCCGATATTCTATCAACAAGAATAAGAGTATTACCTGATTGTTTTACTGTGTTTAACAGTTTTGCAATATAGTCAATCCTCTCTTCGTTTGTTACTAGGTACTTCAGTTCGCTTTGATAATCTCGATGCACAACAGTATCAATCAGCTGAACAACATTAACATGACAGTTTGCCAGTACACCTTTGTCCTGCAATTCCTTTGCTGAAATTTGTCCAATCACCGGACCAATGCTAGCATGAATACTTTCAAACTCAAATGCTTCTTTAGGAATAGTACCAGTGAGTCCCCAACGAATAGGAGCATTCTTCAGGTTGCGTGTAAGCAAGTTCTTTAGTACTTCTGCTTTAGCTTGGTGCACTTCGTCAATGATAATACAGCTAACACCTTCAAGAAACTCTGCAAGACTCAATACTGCACTTCCGTCTTTAAACTTCTTGTCTAGAATATTAAGACTTTGCCAAGTACAAATAGTATGAGTCTTGCCTAGCTCTTTTCTATCACCAAAGTATACACCAACATCAAGACCGCAGTTAATGTAGTCTTCTTCAGTTTGTGTTACAAGACTCTTGTTAGGTACAATAACAAGGCTACGCCCGTGCTTTTCTGCAATGTGACTCAGTGTAGCGGTAGTGATAGTTTTACCCGCCCCTGTTGCAATCTGTTGCAGGCTTTGCGGATTCTTTAGAAAGTTATTAATAGCTTCTACCTGATAGTCGCGAAGCATAATAGGTTTGCCTTCTTCAGGATGTCCTTTAGGCCAGTGTACTCCCTTATCGGACCAATAACTTTCTGTAACTGTATCAAAGTTAAGATCAACAGGATGTCGCCTGTCTTCGATGTCTACGATCTGGACATTATTTTTAGTAAGAACTTCCACAATAGTATCGAGATGGTTGACATAACCAGTGCCACCAATGCCAAAGAAAGCAACCTTCCCGTCCCATCGTCCAAGCTTGTATTGAGGCATGTGTTTAGCATATGGTATCTCGAACTTGAGGGCGTTTGAAAGTTTACGTCTAACATCTACGTCTAACCCTTCTAGCTTAATGTTTACTTCATCTTCAATTATAAGTTTACAACTGGCCATTAAATTTTCTCAATTAGATTTCTTTTCCAAGGACTTGATTCGTTGTCATAATGCATTACTAGATCAAGTGTTTCTAGCAGTGCATCCACCTTGTTATTACCAGTGTATCCGCTATAGGTAGTAATTGCAGCACTGGGATTCCAGTCTGTTTTTAGTAGTGGCTTGGGGATCTTATTATTACTAATATACACTATTTTGGTATTGCTGTCAACCAAATTGTTTAAATTATTTTCTCGTATGTAATTGTTAAAGTCGGCGCCGTCAGCATTGTCTAGTCTATACAGAACCGCACAGCTTTCATTGGGTATGACACCATTGAATGCTTTATGAAACATAGACAGTTCTTGATAGCTGTACTTTTCATTTATTGTAACTAACAAAGGAAAACGGAACAGCTCGAGCACAGTTTCTGCTAGCTGTTCGACTGTATACTGTGATGGATCCACAATAATCTGAGGCTTCTTTCTGTTAACTATTTTTTGCGAAAGTGTAGTAAGCTGTCGCATACTCTGAGCAAGATCTTGCTCATCGAAATGATAAAGGCCTAATCGTTCGCGTTGATCGTAAAACCTGCATAGACTGTCTAGGTCAGGTTCTCCTATACTAGACACAACGTATTCAAGATTTTTTGAATGTAAGTTTTTTAGATCATAGCCGTAGATGCCTGGGAGGTAATCTTTCTTATTGTTATTCATGTGCTCCAATTTATTATAATATTCTAGTAGTTCAGATTGTATTTCAAAGTCTTCGTATCCTTTGAATATTGATACAATCTTGAACGCATTTTTTTCATTAAACAGGAAATAATGAATTTTATTTTCTGCATCGTAATCAGATTCTACTGAAACTTTTTTAAGTTCTTCAATTTTAGAAATTAGTTTTTTGTGAAAAATAAATCGAACACCGATACATAATTGATCTTTTCTTTCTACAAGTTTGATCCAACGACTGCGATCAATACTGCGAAGCGGCATTCGCAAATTTTTAAAAGCAGTTTCAATATTACCGTATTCTAGTGCATAAAACTGATCCTTGTATTTGATTAATTTTTCTTGTACTGCTATATATTGCCTATCAGTTAGAGCAACGCCTTTAAAGGTCTGACGGCCTATGCTTCTTAAAAAGTTTTGATCACTAGATTCTAATTGAATACTGGCCTGACTCTTAAGTCCGACCGCTAGTTCAAGATAGTCTTCGAGGGTATATACTTCATTTTTCATACTACTAGTATAACTTAAAACAGCTTGGATGTCAACTGTTTAAGCGGCAAACCTAAAGCAATTTCTTGGATAGTAAACTCTGTCCAGGCATAATTGTTGAGCCACCGTGTTCTGTCAGGCATAGCAGGTGATTCAATGTTGTGCAGGCTGTCTATGTCGTTAGCCACGTCATACGCTAACGAGCCGGTGCCTACAAACGCTGGAACGCCTTCTAGTACGCTGTGTATACCCGGATTGCTGTTATAGCTTACGGTAGCCCATATGTTATCAAAACCCATGTCATAATCATCATAAGACCCTGATATCTGTCTAGGTGTCTGCCTGTAAACATTTTTATACTGTGTTTCTATTGCTTCTAATCTGCAACGAGGGTGCGGCCTAAACAGTATAGGGCGATCTGTGTGTGCCTGAATATTTTCGATAGTTTTCATAACCCACTGACTCATTCGAGGTTGATTGCGCCACTGTTCGCTCTGTTCGTGTTGTCCGCATATAAGAATATATTCGCCATCAGTGCGCCAAGGTTTTAGTGCGAGGCCCATGTCACGCACACGTATATCATCTATGCCACTAGGTCCAAAATAACCGTCTCTATTAACTCCGTTTAGTCCTACCTTCCATGTTGTTCCTCGACGAATACCGCCTACCTCTAGCACTATGACCGGCTTGCCTAGCTTGCGATTTATGTCCCATATCTGTTTGTTTTTGGCCATACGCCCGCTCCAGAGCACACTCCAAATAACAGCAACATCGTAGTTGTCATAGTGGTGCATTACTTGATACGGCTCGTTGTAGATTATACTGTGTCCTGCATCCTGCAAGCTTTTAGCAAATGCTGCAAATATTGGCCTTGAATTTAGTGCGCCATAATCTGTATACAAACAAAAAATCATTAGTTAAATACCCTATATATAATAGTATTTACTCGAGGAATAAGATGTCAGATATAACCGTGGTCACTACCTTTCACCAAGCTGGATTAGATTTGTATGGTCAACAATTTTTGTATAGTTTTGCAAAACATGTAGATCAAAAAATTAAGATGATTGTGTATGCCGAAGACTGTGCGCCGATCAATCCCAACCCTATGCAGATCACAATACTCGATGCTAAAGAAGAATTACCTAAACTAAATGCATTTAAAGAACAGTGGAAAGATGTGCCTAAAGCAAATGGTATACCGCCTGAAGATATCAAGCGCAGACGTCCTAGAGACTGGCACAAGGAATTCAAATGGAATGCTGTTCGTTTTGCTAACAAGGTGTATGCTGTGCTTGATGCCTGTGAACGCACTAAAGGATGGTGTGTATGGATGGACGCAGACACTGTTGTACACAGCGACTGGACTTATACACAATTTAAAGAACTATTACCAGAGAATGCATATATCACATATGTAGGTAGAGGCAAAGGATCGCAGACTTGGCC
>Ga0209953_1000820_pt1 | contig 10559 bp, 4 predicted proteins | sample SalPonred_H2O_MG_FD_185713 | JGI IMG/M metagenome (GOLD analysis project Ga0209953, IMG submission 185713) | Salt pond water microbial communities from South San Francisco under conditions of wetland restoration - Salt Pond MetaG... | ecosystem: Environmental > Aquatic > Non-marine Saline and... | reverse complement strand
AGCTCGAACCAGCCGCAACACTGATATCACCCTGATAGTTACCACCAGACAAACCGCCCAAGAGACTCGTGCTACTGATAACCAAATCACCATCATTAACTGAGGTGTCACCTGAATAGGTATTCTTCGCCGTCAATGTCAGCGTACCGCTGCCTTCTTTCACAAGGGCACCGGCGCCTGAAATCTGCCCGTCTAAACTGACGTTGTTGCTGTTTCCCGTTGTGAGTACGGTGTTGGCGCCAAGCACGATATTGCCGCCGCTTGCACCCCCACCGGTCAGAGAACCAATGGTAACGGCCAATGGGTTAGCTGAGGGCGTCGATGACGTATTGGCAAGTTCAAGACTGGCACCGGCTGTATTGGATAAGCTCACCGCTGAGCCTCCAGCGAAAGCCCCGGCGCTCGTTACCTTGACAGTGCCACGAGCAATGTTGGTCGTACCAGTATGCGTATTAGCGCCATTTAGTTCAAGCTTGCCGGTGCCGGCATCAAAAGTAAGCGGTCCAGCGCCAGAGATATTCCCTGCGAGACTGACTGCGTTGTCGCCCGCGTGTTGCACGGTGAAACTACTTGCTGCAGATGCATCTTTAAATGTGTGAACAGTAAATGTTTCAGCGTTTCCATCACCGTTCGTATCTTGCTCAATCCTAGTTACAGTCCCACCAGTGGCTGCTGCATATCCAGCGTAACGAACAACAACGAGTCCCGATCCACCTGAGCCACCGTCAGACCAAGTGTTACCAGAGCCCCCGCCGCCGCCGCCACCACCGCCTGTATTGGCGCTCGCCGAATCCCCAGAAATATTACCAGTGCCATATGCACCACCATCACCGCCGGTACTGAATGTTTGTGAAACGCTGTCGATATCGCTACTAACACCAACGCCGCCAGTGCGACCGTTATTCGCGTTTCTCTGACCTGCCCCATCACCACCCTCATTGAGTCCACCACCCCCTAAAGATGGGCCATAATTGCCGGAGGGGGGTACCAAGCGACCTTGGCCATGACCGCCGCCCGCAGCCTGCACAGCACCAAAAGATGAAGAACCGCCCGACGTTGCTTTCACGTGAGGCCCACCAGCCGTGCCACCTGCGCCAACGGCTACGGACACAACAGGAGCAGACATATCAATAACAGTAGAACCAGTTAAGACTTCGCCGCCAGCTCCACCGCCTGCTCCTGATGGATTGTTTAGATAAGAACCACCACCACCACCACCACCACCGCCAACAATCAGGTAGTCAACAACATCAGCCTTCTGAAGGGCAAGTTGAATCGTCGCGCCATTGGCGCCAATGACGATGTCATTGGAAATCACTGCACCGCTCGCCCCACTGATCGCTGCATCAAACAACACGAGCGTTGTGCCACCACTCAAGTTCAAAACGCCAGCCCCACTGACCTGCCCTGAACCAGCATTGAGTAACAAGCCACCCGTGCCCGAGCGGGTAATGTCCTGATTGATGATGATGTCGTTGGCAGCTTTGAGTTCAAGGTCGTAGATTGAGCCTGAAGAGATCGCCGCATCGACCGTGATGTTGCCATCCTGTGTTCCAGACGTGCCAGTGAACACTGTCACATTCGTGCTGTTAAGCGCCGTTTGTAGCGTTGCCACATCCACAATCGCACTGTCAGCCGTGGCCATGTAGCTGGCATCGAGACCGGTGTTGGTGCCGTTGGTAATGGTTATGTTGCGCGGATCCAGCAACCACTGCCCGGTAGTACCGCTCGTGGCTTGGGTTGAGATGTTGATGCCATCGACCTGCAGGTCATAACCCGAGGTCTCAATCTGGCCACCGTCGCCGCTTAGGCTGCCACCCTTGGCTAAGAGCGTGCCTTTAACAATGGTGCTACTGCTAGGGTTGTCAATATCACTCCACGCCACAATCACGCCCGCATCACCGTTTGTAATGGCAGAAACGTCTAGCGTGGAGTCTTGGTCAATCGTGACGGTGGTGGCTTGCGGCAACCTGCCCTGGCCTTGCCAGTCACCACCGATTTTGATGGTGCCGCCTGCGTTGGTGTTGTTTGCAGCATTGCTTATATTCTCGCCCGTCGCCAGTATCTGCGTATTGGACAAATCAATGCTGTCAGCAGTCAGGGTAACGTTGCCGCCTGCTCCCTGCTGGGCATTGGCGTTAATGCGGGTGTTTGCAAGGGTGAGATTGCTGCTGCCAACAGACACTTGAGGTGGTGCCGTGGGCATGGTAGGCACTTCAGGCTGTGGTGCAGCCATCGATACCTGACCGGCGTTGACTGTGCCTGACACATCAAGCAGCGCATTGTCGACGTAACTTGTGTTCGATTCAACCTCAATCAAACCACCCTTGGCCACCGAACTGGCTGCAGATAACTCAATATCAATGAGCTGCGTGCTGTCAGCTTTGATCGTGAGCGTGCCACCGTCATGGTTCAAGCTAGAGACATCGAGCTTACCCATGAGTTGAACTTGGTGTTTGGCTTCAATGGTGATTTGCGCTGGGGCAGCATCAGCCATCTCAGTCAACATCTCAATCGGAAGCTCAGCCGAGTCTTCAGCGATTTGATTGTCTTGATTGGTTTGAATCGCTTGGGTCGTTGTACGCGCTGGTGCTGCTGAACTGACGGTTATTTCGGCTTGATCAGTTTGAGTAACCTCATCAGCGATGACCGTTATCTGTCCGCCGACTTGACCCGTGGCGTTGATTTCGCCTTCGTTGACGACCTTCTTGGCGTCGATGGTGATTTTACCGCCACGGGTGGTTCCCTTAGACTCAATCTTGCCGGTGTTCTTTACGTCCTTGGCCGCGGTGATTTTGATGCGACTGCCTTCGTTTGCTTTCTTAGTGGTGCTTGATTTCTCCGTATTCGATGCCGTGATCACGCCTTGGTTGATCACCGTATTGCCTTCCAAGCGGATCACATCACCCACGCGTTTGGCACCCGTGGCTTCAATGGTGCCGGTGTTACTGATGACCGCACTGGCCAAGCTGTGGGCGGCCATGGTGCTCATGAACACCCGGCCGTCTGGGGCAGAGACGAGATGCTTATTTTCTACTAGGGCATCGAGTGCGGGCTCATCCACCACCACCGTGACATTGCTTGACAGATTCGTGAGCGTGATCGCTTCGCCAGCTGCCAGCACGATGGTGCCTTTTTGGGCGCGAATGATGCCTTCGTTAATAACTTGTGGCGCCAAGAGTGCGATCAGGCCACCCTCTTCAGCGGTGAGCTCACCCATGTTGGTGACCACGCCCTTGCCCTCGGTGAACTTATAGTTACCGTTTAAGAAGTCCTGATCGGTGATCTTCATCGCACCGGCGACCAGTGCACCAACGTTTACCCGAGCACTCGGTCCAAACACCACGCCATTGCTGTTTAACAAAAACACCTTACCCACGGCGCTGATCTGGCCATGGATCTGGGAGGCTGTGACGGAATTAACTCTGTTTAGCGTCGCGGCATTGGCGTTGGGCTGATTAAAGTCAACGCTCGCATTGCTGCCCACATCGAATTGTTGCCAGTTGACAATGCCCTTTTGCGTGGTCTGATTGACCTGCATCTGAGCACCAGACTGCTGAATCGTGATGTTGCCGGCAGCCACTTGGCCGCCCTGAGGCAATTGATCGGGTGCCGGTTGCGCAGCCGCATTGGTCCCAGCCGCCCCCGAAGCCACTGCTGCAATCGCGGCCAGTTTCTTGGCGTGGCGTTTGATCGCACCACCAATCTTGCCCTGACTCTTGGCCAGTTCAGTGACTGCCTGCCAGACACCCAGAATGCGGTTATAGATGACGCGATAGACGTGGTTCATAGATTCACCACCACGTTGAACCAGAACCGGGTTTTGTCATTGGTGCCGTCACCATCCAAGCCCGTGACCGGGTTGGCACCTGGGTTGCTGCCGATACGTGATGCCATCATCACTTTCATCGACACGAGGTTGTCGTAGTTGTAGGACAGACCTAGACCCCAACCTTTCAGGTTGTAGGTGTTGGGTCCCAAGGTCTGCAGTGCTGCCTCTTGCAAGTGCCCGACACTTTTGAACTGCTGTATCCACCCCATGTCGTAAAAGACACTGGCTTGTGCGCCTTGATAGAAATCCCAGCGCGCTTCAATTGTGCCTAACCAGCCTTGATCTCCGGTAGCCTCATAGACGGGATAGGCTCTAACGCCTTGCGGGCCACCGAGGCTAAATTTCTGAGATGAGTCGAGGTTTTGTGAGGCTGATTGCCCAGAGAATGATATCCACAAACTGGTGCTGTCAGTGATTCGTTGCAAACGTGCTGCGTTACCAGCCAGGGTGGCAAACGTGCCCTGCGTGTTGGCACCGATGCGGTCTGCAATTTGGTTTACGCGTGTGCCAGCTAAATTGGTGTAGCCAGAGGTAAGTGTCAGCCCACCTAAGCTGAAACCACCGCCCATCCAACCATCTGCATCATCACCTGTCAGTCCGATTGATCCGATTGTCACCCGCCGCTTTGTCTCAAGCGTGTCGCCTTCGAGCGAGAAACTGTTGTCGTATTCTGAGTTCGAGGCATTAATCGAAAGCGTCAGGTTGCTGGTAGCTTCTCTGAGCAATGGATAGGTCAGCCCAAGCGTGGTGGTCGTCGCCCAGCCTTTGTTGTTCAACGTGGCGAACTCACCAAGTAGCTTGTACTGCAAAGCTGAGAACGAAGCATTAGCACGCCAGCCGTCATAGCCCACCGGTGCGTTGTAGGCCAAGCGTCCATAGACCGTACCTTCGCTGGCCATTACATTGGCCTGCAACTGATCCCCGTAACCACCGGGGTTGTTCCAATTGGCATTACCAGTGACCCGGTAGTACCCCGTGGATTTTGCCCCCCAGTTGTCTGCCTGCAAGGTCCCTGATAGTGCCGGCAGCCTAGTGGCTGAGACAATCACATCTGAAGCCCCTGGATCCTCGCTCGGCGCTAGCGCGGCTTGCGCCGAGACGCCCGGCTGCTCGTTTAGGATCGTGATTGCACGTGAGAGCTCTGCCATGCTCAGCGGGTCGCCTTGTTGCTGGCGTTGCGTAAGAAACTTTTCTACGCGCTGCGCCGACAATGGCATATCGTCATTAAGCTCAGGCTCAACTTTGCCTAACTTTCCCTCAATCACATTGATGGTAACTACACCACCCACGATGTCCTGTGCTGGCAGTTGAGGACGCACATACCAACCTTCGTCTTGATAGAACGTTGCCACAGCTGCTAAAGCACGTTGCAAATCCTCGAAGGTGATCTCTTTGCCAGTCCAGGGCTTAAGCACCTCACGCAACCGGGCGATTGGCACAAGCGTCACCCCGGTAAAGTCATATTGCTTGACTACAAACGATAAGGCATCAGGGTCGGGCTTAGCCGGTGCCTCGGGCACAGCTCTAGGCGAGAGAGACGGCACTTGCGGTGCGCGCAATTGTTCCGTCTCGCGCATGATTGAACCAGCATCAGGCCCGAGCTGAGCTCGCGTTGGCCCATGAGCCAACATCAGCAACCCACAAGAGGCTACGCTAGTTGTCACAAGTCGCCAGTTCGCGCACACGCTGTTTAACATGTCATTTGAGCTGCTTAGGTTTCACTCGCTTTTGCTGGTGACAGGGTCAGGCGTTTGAGTCGACCCCACCATCACCGAGGCGTCATCCTTTCCTTGCTGTTCTGACCCTTGCTGTTCTGATCGTTGTTGCTCCATTTGCTGCTGCGCTTGATTCGCAATCACCTGCGCCCCAACCTGTGCAGCCTGAGAAAAATGCTGAATGATTTGGCGCTTCAAGTCATCGACCACATTCATGGCGTACACCATGTCAGGAAACACCGCGGGCATGTCGAGCAAGCGATTGTCTTCAGTCATAAAAGCAGTACGCACAACTACCCCTGCACCCGTGGTTTCAACTGCGAAAACAGCACGCCCAGTGATATTGACCTGCTCTGGTGCGGGTGCAGGTTCAGCTTCAGCGGGTGCGTCCAGTTGAACCCCTTGGCTCGACGACACATCCGCGTCTTGGTCAGCGTCAAAACGAGCGCCATCATTCTTGGAAAACGATTGATTACTCATACTCATCAGACTCTCCTGTGGGCCACTTGATGCCCTAATTTCTTAAACGCTAAGCGCATCGGATTACAGCGCCGTGCTAGACCGTTGCTTGGTTACTTGAGAGCCAAAAAAACGCGCGAGATCGACATATCCCATAGACGGTGCTCATCACGGCGCCGAACCAAGTTTGGTTGACCCGCTTTTACAGACAAGATTGTGATCGCTTGGTTGCAGAACGAGAATCGTATCTATTTCGTATAACTAGTTGGATAATATGATTCTGCTTAGGCCGAAAGTTAGGTGTAATCTCAGCTTAGTTACATCAAACGAATAGAGGAACAGCATGCTTGCCCCAAGCGCCATCGCAACCAGCGGATTCAGAGTTTTAGTGCTTGAAGATGATCGGTTTTTTCAGGAAGCCATTAAAAAAGGCATCACCCTGACCATCCCCGGTGGCCAAGCCGAGATCTGTGTCACCGCACGTGAGGCGATCGAACGAGTTCAGCAAAGCACCGTTCTTTACCCGCTTGCGATTATTGATCTACACCTACCCGATGGCGACGGCATCGAAGTCATTCGGCACATCACCAAAGTCCATCCTGAGACATCCATCTTGGTTCTTTCTGTGCAAAGCGATGAAAAAAAAGTGCTGCAGGCCGTACGCGCTGGTGCCACGGGGTATGCTGTCAAAGGCGACACCAGTCTGTCTATCACCAAAGCGATCGAACAGGTTCTCAGTGGCTTGCACCCGATCAGTCCATCGCTAGCAGGGTACTTTCTGCGGCTAGCGGGCCGTGAAAACACGAGCTCACAAAACGCACCTATCGAACGACTAACCACCAGAGAACTCGATTTGCTAAGAGAATTCGCAGCCGGTAAGACCTACCAAGAAGCTGCCGACAGCATGAAAATCTCGATCACCACGGTGCGTACCCACAGCACAAATCTTTACCGCAAGCTTGGTGTGAAGTCAGGTCTGCGTGCCCTTTCGATTGCAAAGGAACATGGCCTCATCTGACATTAGCCTGTCGCATCTGATGACGCCAGCGTTGCTGAGCGTCATGGACAACTTGCCGTTCCCGATTTCGTTTGCTGAAACCAGTGAGACACCGGTCAAGGTTGTCTTTATCAACAAAGAGTTCAAACGGATCTTCGGTTACGAGCTCGATGAAATCGACAATATCAACAAGTGGGCTGCACAGGCTTACCCAGACGAGGCATATCGACACGAGGTCATGGGCAGTTGGGTGCGCGACGCCGAACTCGCGGCTATGTCCGATGGGTCCATACCCATACGCGAGGTCGAAATCCGGGCGCGTGATGGCACAACCGTCAAAACCCTGCTTAACGGATCGATGGTGGGCTCCTCTATTGTTGTTGCCTTTATTGACATTAGCCAGCAGGCTCGAGCTGAAGCCGAGTTGCGCGATGTACGCCAATTGCTTGAACGCACCGCGTACGAGTTAACCGAGAATCTGCCGGTGGGCACCTACACCATGGTGCAACCACCCGAAGGTGGTCTGGGACAGTTTCGCTTTATCAGCTCAAAGTTCATTGAAATCACTGGGCTGACCCGTGAGGAACTGCAAGCCGATCCTTTGCTGGCATTCACTTGCATACACCCTGATGATTACGACAACTGGCTTGCGTTAAACAAGCATGCCTTTGAAAACGGATTACCGTTTTTTGGGGAAGCACGCATTGCCACCAAACAACACGTTCGTTGGATCACGGCTGAATCCAAACCACGCGCACTCGAAGACGGCTCCACCGTCTGGGAAGGTGTTCTGACCGACATCACTGACAGGAAATTGGCTGAAGAGTCCTTGGCGCGTGCCAAGACCAGAGCCGAAGAACTCGAGCGCATCAAGACCGAGTTTCTCACCCGCATGAGCCATGAGATTCGCACACCGCTGACCATGATGCTGGGCTTGACGGATTTATTGGCTGACGACTGTGATCGCGAATCACAAACCGAGAAAGTCACCCAGCTGCGCAATGCCGGCAACCTCTTGCTTGGCATCGTCAACGACATCCTCGATCTATCAAAGATCGAAGCCGGTCAGTTGATCACAGAAGAAATACCGTTTCAGTTATCTGACCTGTTACCTCACATCCAGGCATTTGAAACATCCATCATCAACCCAGAGGTAAAGCTTAACGTGCAATACCCCATGGGCAAACTGCCTACACTCATTGGTGACCAACGCCGCATCGAGCAAGTGCTCAGTAACTTGATTGGCAACGCCATCAAGTTCACCGAGCGTGGCCGTATTCTAGTCACGCTTGAGCTTAACCAGAAGGATCAGACCAGCGTGTGCTTTAACGCCACCGTCTCTGACACCGGCAACGGGATTACAGCTGAGCAATTACCAGAGCTCTTTACCCCCTTCATGCAGGCAGACACCAGCATCGCCCGCCAATACGGTGGCACCGGCTTGGGACTGTCCATTAGTAAAGAGTTGGTGGAACTCATGGGCGGGCGTATTGGTGTTGACAGTGAACCTGGTCAAGGCAGCCACTTCTGGTTTGAGCTGCCATTGGCACTGGCACAAACGATGGCGCATACCATCACCGGGCAGACAACACCACACAACCGGACAGATAAAGCACTAGCCGGTCTAAAGATCCTCGTGGTTGATGACAGCCTGTCCATTAGAGGCTTGATGCGTGCATTCTTGCTGCGCGAAGGCGCCGAGGTCGAACTCGCGGACAACGGCGCGGTGGCACTGGAAATCCTTAAAGCCCACGGCCGGCGGTTTGATTGTGTATTGATGGACGTGCAAATGCCGCAAGTCGATGGCTTGTCTGCCACCAAGCAAATCCGCCAGATCGCAGCACTCGATCAATTACCTATTCTGGCCATGACCGCCGGACTCTTGGCCGAACAACAGGTGCGCGCACGCGAAGCGGGCATGGCGGACGTGATTGCCAAACCAGTGAACCCGACCCGCATGGTCGAGCAGATTCTCAAAGCAGTGGACCACGAACCGTTTGACGCAATCAGGGCCCATCCCAGCACAGACAACCCCATCCCCATCATCGCCGGCATCGACCGTCAGCATGCCAACCAGACCATGGATGGCAACCTCGAGATGTTTGAGCTGCTCGTCGGCGTCTTTGTCGAAGAGTACGAAGGGTTTGAGGGCCAAACACGGCAATTACTTGCCAGCGACTCAACTGAAGCCCGAGCCACGGCCAAACGGCTTGCTCACTCGCTACGGGGATCGGCTCGCCAACTAGGTGCCATTGAACTCAGTGACTCGGCATGCGTGCTAGAAGAGGCCATTGATGCCAACTACCCTAGCGTTAAAGCTGAGTTTGACCAGACCTCAGCGAGTTTGAAGCAGCTGCTTGACACCCTGCAGGCGCATCAGGCGCGCTAGGTGCAGTGCGGTGGGGGTTGAGCCATGTCGGTGAGGATTTAGCCATGTCAGTGGTGTCGATGGAGGGGGGGGTGTGCATGGAAAGCCGCGAGGTTAGCACCACCGTTTAACGGTCAATCAGTGTCATCGCGCACTGGCACTTCTTGAAACGGGGCTAGACGTTGATCGGGACCAATTCTTTGCTTTTGCCTATTTAATCGGTTTTTTTCCGGTTAATTAGGCAAAATCAGTGAAACAAGATTGGTACTCAGTTGGCATTCAGTTGCCACCCACTGCTCACCACCCCCTCAAACCCCTTCAAACCCCACCAAGCCAGACCTCTACAAAACGGCTAACTTCGATTTTGTTTGATAGCAATCAAACATTTATGTAGTGTTAGTATTTATATGCGATAGTCAGAAAGTTTGGTTACAACTCTAATACCACAATTCGCAACAAACAAGCGCATTGATGACTGAGGGTACAGCTGAGGCGACGGTCGGAGCTACGGATAAGGCTACAGCCCGAGCTAAAGCCTAGCATCACAAACCAACGTTTCCCAACATTCATTGCGTTGCTTGCTTTGCTTGCTTAACTAACTAACTAACACTGTCGTCACGGTTAACCCGTCATACGTCAGCAAAATAATGCTAAATAGGGTTAAGTTAATGTATCTTTCCGAGCTTTGTCATGAATAATCAGACCAACACCTCACTTGGCGCATTCAAGGCACTTGTTGTCGAAGACGACCGGTTTTTCCAGGAAGTTATCCGCGAGGGTATGACCCAAGCCGTGCCGGGCAGCCGGATTGATCTGTGTCGCACCATACAAGAAGCTCATCTTGCACTGCAAGAGCATGGGACAACGTTTCAGATGGCCATCATTGATTTGGGCCTGCCTGACGGCGATGGGCTATCGGTGATCCGCGAATTGGCCAAGATCTCACCACGCACCCCGATCATGGTGGTTTCTGTGGCGGCCGATGAGCGCCGTGTGATTGAAGCGGTCAGGGCCGGTGCCACCGGCTACGTGGTCAAGGGCGACACCATGCTGTCGATCACCCGCGCAATCGAGCAGCTACTAAACGGCATTAACCCGATCAGCGCCAAGCTAGCCGGTTATTTTCTGCGCTTGGCTGGCCGTGAAAGCCCCCGCGATCACGCTGAAAGACCCATCAAGCGTCTGACC
>Ga0209953_1000817_pt1 | contig 10597 bp, 7 predicted proteins | sample SalPonred_H2O_MG_FD_185713 | JGI IMG/M metagenome (GOLD analysis project Ga0209953, IMG submission 185713) | Salt pond water microbial communities from South San Francisco under conditions of wetland restoration - Salt Pond MetaG... | ecosystem: Environmental > Aquatic > Non-marine Saline and... | reverse complement strand
CACGATCAACCGACCAGAAAAGCGCAACGCCATCTGCTCGCAAACCGCCATTGAATTACAAAGTGCGTTTGCTGACTTTGATGATTCGGCTCAGCGCGTGGCCGTCATCACTGGTAGCGGCGACCAAGCATTTACGGCTGGTGCTGATGTCAATGACGTGCCTGAGTTGTGGCGCTGCATACCGACTGCCGGTATCCACACCGAAAAGCCTGTCATTGGTGCCGTTGGTGGTTGGTGTGTCGGTGGGGGTGTGGTGCTGGCAGCCATGTGTGACCTGTTGGTTGTGGCAGACAATGCCAAGTTCTCCTACCCTGAGGCAAAGCTTGGATTGACTCATGGCATGATCGCCACATTGGCTGGGCGTCTGCCTCACAAAGTAGCCATGGAAATCATCTTGCTCGGCACCACGCTCGACGCCAAGCGTGCCTATGACGTTGGATTCGTCAATCGCGTGGTTCCAACTGACCAACAAGTGCAAACTGCGCTCGAGATGGGTGCTGAACTTGCGGTGATGGCACCCTTGGTACTTAAGACTTTGAAACGCTTTGTGGTTGACAGCGTCTTACCCATCAGTCCCTCGGAGCAGTTTGCCCGTGCCAAGCATGAGCTAGAAGTGGTCGCTCAAAGCGATGACTTCCAAGAAGGCCTAGCCGCGTTCCAGCAAAAGCGTGCACCAGTGTTTCAAGGCAAATGAGTATGCGTGACTCTCAAATCAAACCCAGACTGTCGCATCGGGACATATTGCATGCCCGCAGTGTGGCCGTTATTGGGGCGTCAGACGATGCGGGCAAATGGGGTGGCCGGGCATTCGCTATTTTGCGCAAACACGCCGTCTCAACTGACATCTATCCCGTGAACCCCAAAGCTGACAGCGTCATGGGCGTCAAGGCGTATCCTTCAATTGAGCAGTGCCCTGAACCGGTTGATATTGCCATGGTGCTCGTTCCAACAGCTGCTATCGCCCAGACCGTTGATACCTGTGCTGCGGCCGGTGTGGGTTGCGCCATTGTGATCACCGCCGGGTTTGCCGAGTCTAGCGAGGCGGGCCGTGAACTCGAGCAGCACATGGCAAAGCGAGCAAGACAAGCCGGGATGCGCATCATTGGTCCGAATTGCATTGGTATTCTGAACGCGCACACCAACATGCTGGCATCAACCGCGGTGGCATTACCCGTTATTGAACGCGTACCCAAAGGTCACATCGGCTTTGCCTCGCAAAGCGGTGCACTCATGGGCTCAATGCTGGCGCGCGGTGTAGACGTGGGCGCCGGATTTAGTAGCCTGATATCCCTAGGCAACCAGTGCGACGTGGATGTAAACGAATGTTTCGAATACCTAATCGACGATCCACAAACCCACATCATTTGCCTGTATGTTGAAGCCTTAAAAGACGCGTCCGAGTTTCGTCGATTGCTGGCGCTCGCCCACGAGCGAGGCAAACCGGTGGTGGTATGCAAATCAGGACGTAGCGCAGCCGGCGAACGTGCGGTGCAGTCGCACACCGCCAGCATGGCCGGTGCTTACGAGAGTTTTTTAGCCGTGTGCCGGGCGCATGGCGCTTACGTGCTGCACACTGTCTCAGATATGCTGGATACCGCCCTGCTCATTGAACGTGGCTGTCAGCTGACTAGCAACCGGATTGCGGTTTTCTCAGGATCTGGTGGCGCCGGTGCCCTGCTCGTTGATGCGCTGGACCAAAGCGGTTTTAAGAATCCCGTTTTGTCGCCACTGACAACCAGTGCGCTAGAAGTTGTGTTGCCTGACGCTAACTTGCAAAGCCCGATTGATTTCGGCACCCTAAAACCATTAAAAGAACCACACCCAATGGGCGAGGATGCCTGGGAAGTCGCTATGGCCACTACCCTCACAGATCCTGACGTATCGGGCGCACTTGTCTTGCTAACGAGCCAGCCAAACATGGCTGAGGTAGCTCGAGCCGTGGCGCGCGTGGGTGACCGCTTTGACAAGCCTGTGTTGTATGTTCATGTCGCCGGCACCATTGGCGAATCTGCCAGACAAACACTCAAGCAAGCGGGTTATGGCTTTGTGGAAAGCCAAAATGATGCCGTTGCGATACTCGGCGGTTTATTACAGCAAAGTCAAACACCAGTTAACGACCAAGTGTGGACGCCTCCGTTGCGCACCGCACCGGCCGACCGAGCCACACCACAGTACTTGACAGAACCAGAAGCCCGCGAGTGGGTATCAACAGCCGGCATTCCCGTCTCGCCATGGGTCATGGCTAAAACAGTTGACCAAGCCGTTCAGGCATTGACAAGCTTTGATAGACCCTGTGTGGTCAAGGGCGTCAGTCACACACTGATACACAAAAGTGATGCAGGTGCGGTCAAGCTCAATATAGACGACGCACACGGCATGCGGGTTGCCTGCCAAGCCATTAGCGACAGTCTTAGCTCACTAGGGCACGATCTAGAGGGCTATCTGGTCACACCCATGCTGTCAGCCGATATCGAGTTGATTCTCGGCATGCAACGCGATCCTGAGTTTGGGCCGATGGTGTTATTGGGCGCAGGCGGCACATTGGTGGAGCTCTTGCGCGATGTACAGATGTTGCCAACGCCCGTCTCGAAAGCACAAGCAAAGGCCATGATTGAGCAACTCAGATGTCTACCGTTGTTAAAGGGCTGTCGAGGTAAAAGGGCCGCTGATTTAGACCAACTCGCTGATTTGGTGGTGGCGCTCAGTGACCTTGCAACTAAACATAGCGAATTGCTTGAACTTGACATCAATCCGCTGATGCTCGTCGATGGTCAATTCGTCGGTATCGACGCCAGAGCGAGCGTACTAGAGCACCAACGAGAACACAAATGCGGACAATTGATTTCATAGCAAAATCGAAGTAACTTGTAGTTACTTTAGTTTCATAACATCCGAAGTTGATATGCGTGTACGGCATGTTTGCGGGCTCATCACCACATCCATACTGTCATTAACAGTCGGTCTGGCCATGGCCGGATCTGGCAATAGCCTCGAGATAGCAAGTGCTACGCTGATACCAACATCAGGCTCCAATGTGCTTGGCACCATCAACTTACGCCAAACCGACTCAGGTCTGCGCATCAAGGCTGATGTTAGCGGCCTGACACCAAACACCGAACACGGGTTTCATATACACGCGGGCGACAATTGCAACACACCAGATGCGGCAAGCGCCGGGCCTCACTTCAACCCAACAGATAAACCGCACGGCGAACCGGAATCGATCCATAGTCACGCAGGCGACTTGCCCAATCTCAAAGCCAATGACCAAGGCGTTGCAACCCTAACCACCGTTAGCCCGACCGTATCGCTTAATCCTGGACAGGCAAACAACGTCATGGGTCGCACATTTGTCGTGCACGCAGAGCCTGATGACCACCACTCCCAGCCAGCTGGCAATGCAGGTGCGCGCGTGGCCTGTGGCGTCATTGTTGCAACCGACTGATGCAATCGATTAACACAACCGACTAAGCACGGGTCTTCATACAGGTCGGTTCCAAAGCGAGTCTTTATCTACTAGTGAGCAAAAAGCCTCCCGATGGGAGGCTTTTTGCAAACAACGATCTACCCATCCTTCCTGACTACTTACCCATCATCAGTGTTGGCAACCAAGTCACGATCTCGGGGAAAGCCAACAACACCGCAATCGTCGCCACATCGGCCACAAAGAACGGTGCCACCCCCTTAAACACGGTATTTAGCGGTATGTCCGGCCTGACCCCGTTGACCACAAAGCAGTTCAATCCAATCGGAGGCGTGATCAAACAAATCTCAGCCATCTTGACTACGATAATCCCGAACCAGATGGGGTCGTAACCTAAGCCAATCACCGCTGGATACACCACCGGCAAAGTCAGCAGCAACATGCCAATGGCATCCATGAACATGCCGAGCACGGCATAGAACAACAAAATGCCGATCACAATGTAGATAGGTTCATAGGGCAGTGCAACCACCCACTTGGCAAATGCATCTGGCAATCCAGCAAAGCCCAGAAACCGTACAAATACCAATACACCCCAAATGATCGAGAAGATCATCACAGAGAGCTTGGCCGTTTCCATCAGGGCTTCTCTTAAGCTACCCCAGCGCATACCCTTAATCATTGCCATGACAAACACCACAGCCGCACCAAGCGCACCTGCCTCGGTAGGCGTGGCCCAACCCTCGTACATGGCCGTGAAGATAATGATGATGACTAAAAAAATCGGAAAAGTACCCGGCAACGACTTCATGCGCTGGCCCCAGGTAAATCCGCGTAGCGGCTTGCCTAGTTCCGGTTTAACAGTCGCCATGCCCACGATGAGTGCCACATAAATCAACGCGGAGACAATACCCGGCAAGAAGCCAGCGATCAATAACGCGCCGACAGACTCTTCAACGATGATGGCGTAAATCACCAGAATCGCACTCGGCGGAATCAGCGTTGCCAATGTGCCACCGGCGGCCACCACCCCTGCGGCAAGCTGCCGGCTGTAACCATACTTCAGCATGTCAGGTACTGCCACGCGCGCAAAGACCGCTGCGGTTGCAGTACTGGCACCTGACACGGCCGCAAACCCTGTGGCCGCCATCACCGTGGCAACGGCCAGACCGCCCGGCAACCATCCGAGCCACTTTCGCCCTGCGTCAAATAGTGATTCCGTAATCCCAGCATGAAACGCCAGAAACCCAATCAAAATAAACATCGGCAACACACTGAGTGTGTAGGTCACCGCCTTAGAGTGCGGGATGGTGCCAACCATGCCAAGTCCGGACTCCCAACCAATAATGGCAACCAATCCGAGGGTACCGACGATGGCTGCAGCAAAAAACACCCGCATGCCCATGAATACCAATACGACCAGTGCCGCAACACCGATCAGTCCAATATCAAAGCTGCTCATGACCGATCACCCCCGAGCGAATCTTCAATTTCTTTTTCCGCGATGTCTTTTTCTGTCAAGATCATCGGCACGGCCACAGGCGCGGCATCGGGGTGTATTAACAATCGGCCATAACCAATGGCCTGAATGGTCAAGCGTAGAAACAAAACCACAAATGAAATCGGCACCACAATCTTCGATGGCCACGTGGGGATTTCCATGTCAATGGTGCTGTCACCAAACTCATAGGCCCGCATGAAGTGCGTCCAACCATAATAAATCAGCACCATCACTAAGAGGGTAGGCGCCACTGTAGTCACAAACTCCAGCAGCCAACGTGTTCTGCCATGCACCAAACGCACAAACAAATCCATGCGCACATGTCCGCCTAAACGCTGACAGTAAGCCACTGCCAAGAAGGCAAAGGTCACCATCGAAAGCTCAACAAAATCGATGTAGCCGGGCACGGGCATGTCGAACAGCTGACGCCCAAGGACTTGAGTTATGCCAAGGAGCATCAGTCCAAAAATACAGAGCGCGGCCAAGAGTGCGAACGCATCCTCAACTTTCGAGAGCCATTTGTCTGCGAGCACCAAACCGACCGGCGCATCCGGCGGTATCGGGGGCGTATGTGTTTGCATGTTAATCGCTGCTTATCTATGAGCAGACAAGCCGGCTGACAATGTCAGCCGGACGTGTCCACGTTTTTAGGTTTTATGAATAACGTCTAACGAGAATCAACTCGTCTGATTACTTCTGCCCAGCAGTCTCAAAAATGACATCAATGAGCTCTTGGCCATTGAACTTGTCTTTGTTGTCCTCAACCCAGGCGCTCCACACCGGTTGAGCCGCTACTTTGCGGAACTCGTCGAGCTGAGCATCCGTGTAAGTGACACCCTCAAGTTCAGCTGCAAATTTGGGCAAGTTAACTTTGTCGATGTCCTGATAGGCCTTAACCTGGACCTCGTAGACTTCGGGCTTTAGGTCCTCAAGCAGTTGCTTGTACTGTGGTGGTAACTTCTCATAGGAAGTCTTGCTAAACACCGTCGGGCAGGACGAGGTGCCTGGTGACATGTTGGTGGTGTACCACTCCGAAACCTCAGGAATCTTGTAGGCCGCTTGTGCATAGGTGTAAGGGAACGAAGCGGCATCCATCGAACCACGCTGCATGGAGGTGTAGACCTCAGTTGCTGTTGTCGTGGTCTTAATGGCACCGAGTTTTTCCATGGCATCACCAATACCGCCACCAGCACGCACACGCATGCCCTTCCAGTCGCCCAACTCCTTGGGTGGTTTGCCATTGCCCAAGAACTCATATTGCGGCATCACAGCGCCGGCATAAACCATGCCGTTCCAACGATCCATGTCAGCAACCAACGCTGGGTGCTCAAACAATTTTTGGCGAGCCGCCACGTTCACGTCCCAATCACCGAGTGGCAAAAACGGCAATGAAAACACCATGAATGCTGGATTTTTTCCTGGTGAGTAGAAGTTGCAGAAAGAAGCGCCATCAACGGCACCGAGCTTGATGCTGTCAAGGTTCTCGCGAGCTTTGGAGAATTGCTCACCGTAGCCAATGTTGATGGTGAAATTGCCACCGGTTTCTTCATTGACACGCTTGGCCAAGTGCTCAATGCCCGCGGTGAAAGCGCGTGGATTACCCCACATCGAGTAGCGCCATTCGACTTCTGGGCCCTGAACGTTGGCCGCTGAGGCAGAAAAACCCACGGCTGTAAAACTCACTGCTAAAGCCGAGGCCAGCAATTTCTTGTTAAGTGTCATGTTATGTCTCCAATCTGTGTTGAGGCTGCCCTTGGCAAACCTTCGGTTAACGATTCCCTGATGGCAGTTTCTAGTGACTTGCTCAACAGGATTTTTTGCGTGATAAAACATCTGAATACTACTATCGAGAACAGGCTGTGATTACTGGGGTAATCCCCGTGTAAGCAAAACGGAAACCTTTGTTTTGCAATGCGAATGTCTCGATGAGCAACCTAATGAAGACTTAATAAATGCCGACTCATCAAGGCTGGCCGTGCGCTTTTTAGACGATAGTGGTTCGTGCCGGAAACGCTATCAAGTCTCGGTCGCAAGGACGACCCCAAGTACGGCACCGAGAACGCTTGCGCGATGTGGCGCCGTTAATCAGAATGTGCGCAAATTGATTCACACCGCTTCACAACGCTTGGGCCAATTAGTCGCACGTTCTGAACAACTTGAGCCTAAGCAACCTTCAATGGAACCTTACCAACCATGCCGCAGCACTACACCTCAAGTCACGCATTGATCGATTCATTACATGCTGCGGGCATTGACCGTGCATTTCTCGTGCCTGGCGAAAGTTATCTCGGTGTGCTCGATGCCATGGTGGACTTCCCCGGACTCGATGTCGTGACATGCCGACACGAGGCTGGTGCGGGGTTTATGGCGCTTGCCGATGGTCGGCTGACTAACCGTCCGGGCGTGGCGTTAGTGAGCCGCGGCCCAGGCGCCTCTAACGCAGCCATTGCTGTTCACACCGCGCAGCAAGATGCAATCCCTTTTGTTTTGTTGATCGGTCAGGTGGCTGAACAAGACCTGCGCCGCGAGGCATTTCAGGAAATCGATTACCACAAAATGTTTGGCGATATCGCCAAATGGGTGTTTGAATGCCGCCACCCTGACCAACTCGGTGCGACCGCAGCCAAGGCGGTTCGTGTGGCCACCTCTGGCACGCCAGGGCCGGTGGTCATTGTGCTGCCAGAAGACATTCAACAGCAGCCCGCACAAAAGTTGACCACGCCACTGACGCGTCAAATCGCCGGTATCCCTGCTTCTGAGACGCTCACCGAGATTAGCCATGCGATTGCTCAAGCCAAGCGACCATTGATACTAGCCGGTGGCGTATTTGAACAACCAGGCGGTCGCGAGGCGTTACAGGCCTTTGCCGAGTCTTTCGACATACCGGTAGTCGTGACGTTTCGCCGCCAAGACTTATTTGACAATCACCACCCGCTTTACGGCGGCAACATGGGTTTGGCCAACCCGCCCGAGCAGATGGCCTTACTCGAACAAACTGATCTGTTGTTGGCCTTGGGCACGCGCTTAGGCGATATCACCACACAGAACTATGCGTTTCCCACGTATGCGCGCACCGCACAAACTTTTTTACACGCCCACCCCGACAGTCGAGTCATTGGCTGGGATACAGCGGCCGACTTTCCGCTAATTTGTGACCCAATTGAACTGGTACGAGCACTGACAGCACAGGGGACACAAACCACACAAACCACTACCAACCGAAACGTTAACCCCCAATGGTTAAACGCCTGGCAAACGTTTCGTGAACAATACATGGCGTGGCCGGCGTTCGAGCAACGCAGCGACGGCATCGAGTTCGCCGCCGTCATCAAAGCCATCAGCGACACCGCTGATGAGCGACTGACAGTTTGTCTTGATGCGGGTACCTTTGCGGCACCGGTGTACCGCCACGTGCCGTTTACACCCGGCAGGCGCCTGATGTCACCTTTGTCTGGTGCCATGGGCTATGGGACACCTGCGGCCATGGCCTGTGCGCTACGTGACCCCACGCGCGAAGTCGTCTGCTTGGTCGGTGATGGTGGCATGCTCATGACTGGCCAAGAGATGATCTTGGCGGTTGAGCGCAAACTACCCGTTCTGACGGTGATCTCATCCAATGGCACCTACGGGTCCATTCGTAAACATCAGGAGCAACACTATCCTGACCGCGTGTGCGGCACCAGTCTCTTTAATCCGGACTTTGTGGCCATGGCACAAAGCTTTGGCATGCCTGGTTGGCGCATCCACAGTGAAGACCAGATTCAAGAAACCTTGCAAGCAGCCCGAGACCACATTCGCAACAAAGGCGGCCCTGCCCTCATTGACGTGCAAACCAACCTCAAAGCAGTTAAAGGTTAGGCGATCAGAGCTTAAAAGATGAAAGGTTAAGGATGCCGAGACAGGGGCTAAAGCCCCTGTCTTAATTCATGCACCTTTCTCTTTCTAATAACCGTTATCGATCACAACCTCGACAAGGCTCGGCTTGCCGCTGGCAATGGCTGCGGCAACCGCTGCTTTGATATCACCGGCGTTTTCCACACGAACAGCAGGCATACCAAAGCCTGTGGCGATGCTAACGAAATCAACTGGTGGGTCGGTCATGTCCATGGCCACAAACTGATCGGTGTGGCGCATGGCTTGTAACCGGTCTTTGATGATGCGGTAACTGCGGTTATTGAGAATCACGTACGTAATCGGCAGCTTCAAGTGAGCTGCTGTCCACAGGCTTTGAATGCTGTACAGAGAGCTGCCATCACCAATGGTCGCCACCACGGGACGATCGGGCTGGCCCAAGGCCACACCAACCGCTCCTGCCATGCCAAACCCCAAGCCGCCACTGGTCAACCCAAAAAATGCCTTGGGATCTTTGGCTTCATACAGTTTGTTCAATGCAGCGTTGGTGGTTAGCGTCTCATCGACCACGATGACATCGTCAGGTAATGCCTGCACCACTTGCCACACGGCAACGTCGGGGTGTGTGGGCTGTGGGCTTGATGGTGAACTCGATTGCTCAGTCAAGCGTTGCTCAATCGTGGCAACAAACCGGTCGCGATTGTTGCTCCAATTGTTGGCTTGTGCATGCGCCAGTCGTTGTTTGGCTTGAACCAAGTCTTGATCCGTTTGCTGCGCTTGCAAAATCGGCAGCAAAGCTGCCAGCGTGTCGGCCACGTTGGCGCGTACCGCTAACTCAGTGGGATAGTTCTTGCCGAGCTCCGAGTCGCGTTCGCTGATATGGACTACCGGCATGCCGTCTGGCAAGGGCTCAACATCGGCTTTGGGTGACATGCGTAGCAAATCACCACCTAGGCAAATCAGAAGGTCATAGGCTGACAGTGTTTCGCGTACCTTGTGCTGATTACGGGTGATGTCGCCCATGTTGGCCGGGTGATTCGCCGGAAAACGGGTGTTGTAGGGCACCGACTCCAGATAAACCGGTGCACCAAGGCGCTCAGCCAATATGGCCGCATCTTCAAAGCAGTCATACTTGGCAAGCTCTTGCCCAGCCAGAATCACCGGCCGCTGTGCGCTACGAATCCGGGTCGCCAATAGCGTCAACCAGTCTTCGTTGGGACGCGTGCGGGTATGAACAGACGTGGGTTGCCCCAGATCCATCTCCACGGTTTCATCCAAGATACTGCCGGGCAGGCTGATAAACACCGGACCACAAGGTGGCGTGAGTGCGATTTTTGCGGCGCGATGCACGATGCGTGGCAAGTCTTCGGCCCGCTCGACCTCAACGGCCCACTTCACCAGTGGTTCAGCCAAACGCACCAATGGCTCATAAAGCAAAGGTTCAGTTAGTCCATAGCCCTGCTCGTATTGCCCGGCGGTCACAATAATCGGTGAGTTGTTGAACTTGGCCGTGTAGAGCGCGCCCATGGCATGCCCAAGTCCTGGGGCACAGTGCAGGTTACAGGCAGTTAGTCGACCGGTGGCGCGAGCAAATCCATCGGCCATGCCCAACACAATGCTTTCTTGCAAACCGAGCACGTACTTCAGTTCAGGGTACTTGGGCACCACCTCCATGAGCGGCAACTCCGTGGTGCCCGGATTGCCGAACAAGTGGGTCACACCCTCTTGAATCAGGAGCTCGAGAAAGGCCGCACGGCCGGTATAGGTTTTGCTGCTCATGGTGTTTCGCCCTTTGTATTTCGTTCTTAAGGTCATTGTTT
>Ga0209953_1000816_pt1 | contig 10621 bp, 10 predicted proteins | sample SalPonred_H2O_MG_FD_185713 | JGI IMG/M metagenome (GOLD analysis project Ga0209953, IMG submission 185713) | Salt pond water microbial communities from South San Francisco under conditions of wetland restoration - Salt Pond MetaG... | ecosystem: Environmental > Aquatic > Non-marine Saline and... | reverse complement strand
GCATCAATCTTAATTAAGCCGATGCGTTCGGCCTCTTCCATGTCTACCGCCACAACTGGGATACGCTCACCAGATCCTGGAGAGTTTCGGGTCTCCATTGGTGCGTGCTTGAAGATTGGAGACTTGCTTGTAACCACACCAGCAGCGTGGATTCCAGTGCCTCGAATACGACCACGAAGCTGCTCGCCGTACTCTAGAACCTCTGGATACTTCTCACGAAACCAAGCGGTTTGCTTAGAAGTGCAATACTCGTCCCATGTATCTACTAACTTAAGAACTTTGTTTACATCAGTCAGCGGGATGTGGAGGACTCGTGCGATGTCTCGAACAACCCCCTTGTCCTTAAACTGCAGGAAAGTGGCAATGGAAGCAACGTGACGATACTGTCTAACTAGATAATCTTTTACCTCTTCACGACGTGAGTCCTGAATATCAGTATCGATATCTGGAAAGTCGTTACGCTCTGGATTAATAAAACGGAAGAACAGAAGACCATGCTCAATAGGGTCAATGTCTGTGATTCCTAGCGTGTAGCATAGCAATGAGCCAGCTGATGATCCACGACCAGGGCCAACAACAATACCTTGTTTCTTTGCCCAGTTAATCATGTTACGAACAACTAAGAAGTATGGACCAAAGTTCTTATCTCTAATAATGCCAAGCTCTTCTTCAAGTCTTTCCATGTAGCCTTCAGTTTCGTGAACTCCACGCTCCTTTAAGCCTTCAATAGCGAGTTCTGACAACTCTTGCATAGGATTTTGATACTGAGCAGGCAACAGGTCAAGGTGGTCCTGGATATTGTAGTTTTCTACCTTGTCTGCAATTTCATTAGAGTGGGCATAAATGTCTTCTCTGTCAATGCCCTGAGCTTTCATCTGCGTACGCATCTCTTCGTCTGACAACAAATGAATATCAAAGTTGTCAAATGAGATGTCTCGCTCACCGTAAAGATAGTTTAGCCTATCTTTAAGGTTGTCATGTTTCTTAGACTTTTCATACGTAGCATCTTTTTGAATCTTGTTGCTGTATGTATTAAGAATTAATTTAAGTTCTTGGATTTCTTTCTGACCCGTGTGAGCGTGGTGGCAGTCAGGTGTGATAACTGCCTTGATACCAAACTCATCGGCAAGGCTTAGCAGCTGATGATTCATTTCTGCTGGGTTGTGAGGCATGACTTCAATATAATAGTCATCGCCAAAGGTGTCTCTGTGCCACTCGATCTGACGCTTGGCTTCTGCTAGCTCTCCAGCTTCGATAGCTTTTGCAACGGTACCGCTGAGGCACCCAGAAGTTACAACAATGCCCTCTTTGTATTTCGCCAAAACCTCGTAGTCGATACGTGGCTTTTTGTAGTAGCCCTCAGTCCAAGCAATCTCGTTAAGTTTATTTAGATTCTCTAGACCTTTTTGGTTCTTGGCTAGGAGGACTATATGGTTATAGACAAGGTCTAAAGGACCCTCTCTTTTATCCCGATCTCTTTGATCGAACCTATCTTCGGTTATATAGCCCTCCACGCCAAGGATTGGCTTGATGCCTTTCTCTACGGCAGCCCTGTGCATCTCCCTGTGTCCAGAAAGAGAACCGTGGTCAGTGATTGCTAAAGCATTCATCCCGAGTTCAGCTGCTCTATCTACATACTCTTGAGGGGTGGCGATCCCATCAAAGAGTGAGTAGTGAGTGTGTACATGCAAACCAACGTATGTCATACTTAGTGCTTACCAGTCGATGTTCGAGGTGGCACTAGCGGCAGGCTGGTCGAACCCAAGGTAAAACGCTTCCTGCTCTGCATACGGGATTTTGTTAAGAGCCATTTCGATTGGGTAGGGCTCGAAGTCCCCCCAAGCGTGAGGCTCTGTGTCAGGAGAAGAGGGAATGAGGGTGTAACTAGTTTCAGTCCCCATGCCCGTTCTCTTTAGTTTCCACTCGAGATTAGAAACACTTCCAGTCTCGATGGCATATTCACGGATGGTGTTAAAGACGGACATCTTGCTAACACCCATTGACCAAATAGCGACATATGGATCCTCAAGTCCATCATCTACTAGCACGTTGCAGTAGAAGCGAAGACGACCACGCCACCCAGCCTTGGGGTCTTTGCGGTGCATCTCTTCTGCCCAATCGCGTCCTTCGGTGTCCATGGTGTCTACCGCACGACGACGGAAGTCTTTTGGATTGGTGTGCTCTTTAACTACCATTGCGAGACCACGGTCTGCATTGTAGTTGGGCGAGTCTTCGTCAAGCTCTTCCATGAAACGAATCTTGACGGCTTGGCCATCGGCAAGCTTTAGCCAGCGTACCTTTGGCTTGTTCTCATCGTACTTTGGCTTGTCGAGCAGGGCATTAATGTTTGCGAGTCCCTTTGTTACGCTCATATTTTTCTCCTTATTGTTTGTGTGTTTTATGTTAGCATGGCTTCAATAGATTTGTCAAAGCTATACTCTAACGATGCAATAGCTTCGTCTTCCATCTCGCCAATATCTTTATATTTTTTATCTAGTTGTATAACGGAAACACGAGATCCTAGTTTTTCAACTATTCTCTCTTTCATGTTGCCGCCTGCTTCGTCATTGTCTGCAATAACAAAAATGTTATTGAAGTACTTACGAAGAAGTTCAATTTGAAAATTCGACACATTCGATCCCAAGGTTGCGACTGCTGGCATACCCACCTGGTCTAGCCTAATAGCATCGAATGAAGATTCTACTACATATATCTTACTAGAAGTTTTTGTTCTATGCAAGTTAAACAAAACCTTACTTTTGGGTAGCTTGGGAGTGTTCTTAAACTCTTTACCCTCCACAGAACGCCCTACAAAGCCTACTGGGATACCGTCAGGGGAGTGCACAGGAATAGTTACCATGTCCCTATTTGAGGAATATCCTAGACCAAACTTGCGAACAGACGATTCAGTAATTCGACGACCATTGTAATATGTTATTGCCCTAGCAGAATCGATTGCTTGCTTGTTTAATCTTTGAATAAGTAGCTCGTCAAACGGTACGTAGTCGGGTCTCTCTACCAACTTCTCCATGACCTCTTGAGCAATGCTGCCCTCTTGCTCTTTGCTTTTAATATATCTAGCAGCTTCAAAATATGTGCGACCAGATACATGCATAATGAACTCGTAGGGATCGGCTACCTCATGGCATGCAAAACAAAAGAAAAAACCCGTACGCTTGTCCATCTCCCCTGCGGGAGTGCGGTGATTGCCGTGATAGGGGCAGAAAATAATGTAGTCTGTATCTACTTCTCCCTCGATATCGATTCCGATACCGACGAGGATTCTTTTTGTTTGCTCTGGCGATAATACAGTACGTGATTTTTGTGTATTCCTAGTATCCAATTGCTCTTTTTCTTTCCTACGTATACTCCGTAAATTGATAACTCAAATTCAAAATAGTTCTTGTTGTAATTATATTCTAATGTGTAGTCTATGTCAATATCAAATTTTGGTACATATCCAGCTAACCTCATTTGCATCAAAACAAGTTTAACATACTCTTGCTTTAGCCTTACTAGATCGGCATCGTCATGAATCTTACCCTCTAGCCCAAAACGTTTAATTGGCTTATGAAAAATTTTATTCATAGGTATATTATACCTACATATCTTCAAGATCCTTATACTTATACCAGCCTTTATCAAAGTCTACCTGGACCATAAACTCCCCCATAAAGCCATTACGGTTCTTACGGAAGACACATTCGATTACATCGCTGTTGCTACCCCGACCGAGTGCCAGGACCCAGTCAGCATCGTAAGCAATCTGACGTGACCAAGCAGTTTGACCAAGTGTGGGGACAGTCTCTAGCTTGGTAACATCATCTGGTGTAGCAGACGAGATAGCAATGATAGGGACTTCTTCTGCAATGGCCATAAGCTTAAGCTCACGAGACAGGTTCTTCATTCTAACCGTTTCATTGTCTGACTTTTGATTGGGGCTCATAAGCTGAAGGTAGTCAACGATTACAAAGTCTGGCTTGTATTGGTCGATCTTGCCTCGCAACACAGAGGGTGTGATATCACCACCAGTATCATTAGAAATAATCTTAAACTCTGGCTTGCCCTCAACCTTATTTTTGTGCCAACGCTTTAGGTCGTCAAGGTCTACTTCACCGTTGCTTAGCTTGCGATGTGACCACAAGCCTTCACCCATAATTGCAAAGGTACGATTACGAACCTCTGTCTCTGACATCTCAAGACTAACAATCATTGGTGACCTGCCCTGCTTCCAGGCTTGCACAGCAAAGTACAACGAAAGCCATGACTTACCAATACCAGGATAAGCTAGAAAGACTCCAAGCTGTCCAGGCATAATGCCAGAAGGCAAGTAGTTGTCAAAACCTGGCAGCCCCGTCTTGATGCCAATAGCTCCTGCCTCTTGCTGCTCTTTAAGTTGTTGGAAATATGCTACAGCAGAATCAATGTCTGTTGCATCAATGTCACGAATTGCTGAGGTGTTTTTCTTAAGCTCTGATGTCTTGGTGATCAGGTTTTCTAATACCTCTCCGCCTTTGCCAATTTGAACATCGGTTGCGGCCTCACGAAGAATATCTTTTAGGCTGTCATTGAGGTACTCAGCCTGTAGCTCGTCCAGGTGGTGCTTAGTGGATCCAACATTATCTACAGGAGAGAAGTCTCTAAACTTTTCCACCACCAAAGAACTTGGGGGAGCAATGCCATTCTGCTCATAATAATTACGAATAAACTCCCAGATGTCACCGTGCGTACGCATAATGCCATCCACATTAGCTTGTAGCAGTACGTGAACCTGTTTGTCCTCCAGTACCGCCGAAATTACTTTTGACTCTGTGTTATTCATTTAGCCACTCCTTTGCCATCCTCCTACGCTCTGCACGCTCGGCGTTATCCTGCTCTAGTTGTCGTTTTGATTGAATAATATTATCTGCATAGTTAGCAAAATATTTCCAGGTTGGTGCGTGTGCCACCTCAAAGTAATACTCTAAAAGATCATAGCAGCCAGGCAGAGTGTAAGACTCGATGAGGCTGTCTGCTGCCCATTGCTCTTTGTTAAGATTGTGCTCTGGCCTAGACCCATACCGTGCTGTGTGTAACTTAGCGTAGCGACTGAGCAAAGCCATACGGTCTTTGCGTTGTGCCACTACTCCTCCACTTCGGTCTTAGCCTCTTGAATCTTTTCAATAAGCTTCTGCTCGACAAATCCGTAGACACGGGAAAATGCGTCATCGACATGCTCTTCACTGCGAAGGCTATCTTCTACACCAATGTCAATACGGAGTGATTGGAAGTTTCCAAGGTTCAGAGTGTAGCCCAATGCTACATTGACCTTAGTCTCGTTGTTGTTCATCTCTCATACCTCTCTAAATAGACTCTGTCCACATTGGGACAAACTCACCATTTGCTGTCTTCGTATAAGTAAGGATACCATCCCCCATACGTCTTGTCAACTCTTGTTTTGTTGGAACTGAATCATTAGTAATTAGTCCATCTTTTCTTGGCTTCCCGTGGTGAAATGAGGCCAGAATGTCTCTGATCTCATGCACCATAGATTCAGAATAATAAGCTCTGATTCTAAACCCAGTTTTGCCGTCTTTGCTTGCCCCGATAGGATAGGGAATCTTTCCAGCCTGCATAAGCCTTGGCAAGTATTTACGATGACGGTTTACAAGCTGTGCCGTATCATTAACTGTGTAGGCTCGTTCCCTATTCTTTTTAAAGTCTGCAATAAAGCAGCTTTCAAGGCGGTCCTTGTTAATGTTGTACACAGACATAATGCCATTGGCCCTACTAATATGATGCTTGCGTACAAGGTCGCCGTTTAAGAACCAAACGCTTTTATTCCCAGGAATTACTGGGGCAGAATTGTATGCCTCTCTCTCCACCTTTTTACTCCTATACTGGAACGCCAACAGCGAGCAAGTTAACGCCTACACTTGCTACACCAATTGTGTTAAACCTTACAATGCCTTCGACTCTATTTGTTGTAACTTTAGTAAGAATAATATTTACATCCTTACCTGATTCTGTGGCAGCGTCTCCGATCAAAATCGGGGTAGCCGTGACGACTGGAACATAAGCAAAATCAGAAAAGTTGTAAGAAAAAGCAGTCTCTGATCCTGGCGATGTGCTTGTGTTGTTATTCACAACCAAGTACCCACCGACAACTCGAGCATCTGAGGTTTTGATTCTTTGAGTACCAGCTGACACAGTATCAATGCTGGTGTACCTGCTTGGCGAAGTAGTAACCTCTTTAGACAGCTCATTTACTGCTTCTGCTAATTCATAAATGTAGGACAGGTCTAGGGGCTGCCCTCGTTTTGGTGTTGGTATTCTTGTCATAGTAACTCCTATTATAGCATTAAACCGCTGGGGCTGGTGTTTCGGAAGTAATTTTTACGTCATCTCTTTTATATACTAAAAGATCCGAATGATTTCTGCTCCTGTTTGTGGAACGAATATACACTTCGACAGAAAAATGTGTAGGCTCCTCTTCTACAACGGTTCCGTCTTCTAATTCATAAGATGGTGGAATAACAAAACCCTGAATGGTGCCGTCAAATCTTTCTGCTGGCAACCATACGTGATTTCCTGCGTGCTCGTTTTTGCACCAAGAAACATATAGATCATACCTAGACTCTGTTTTAATTTGTGTTCCAGAAACTCTGTCTTTTACCAAAATTCCTTCCCAAAAAACATTAACATAGGGCCCCTGTCTAACTATTTCAATAGTTGTTTGAGGAATACCGCTAGGTCTTTCAAAGACATAGTTGGGCTTTACGTAATAGTTTGGAGAGTACGCTGAAAACCTGTTGCCATCTTCAGATATAAAACGATATCTTGTAATATATCCAAAGCTTCCGTCATCAAATACAGTAATAGGGGGCAACTGATCTTCGGCCAAAGATGCCTTTTCGGGTCCTTTTACCGTTGCCATTAGACAATGTCCAATCCAAACCTAAACTCAATTAAATTAGAAGTGTTAGATTCTTTTACGACTGGGTAACCGTTTGCAGTTTTTACTAGAGAGTATCCAGTAAGGCCATACAAAGGACTTTGAGATGTTGTGTTTTCAAACCTAAGACCGTCAAAAGAAAGGTAGAAATTTTCTGATGGTGCAGAGTCTCCAAACTCTAGCACTGTCGCATAAATTCGTACAGAGTTTACTGCGTTCCAAGTAAAGCCAGGGCTTCTAACAAGCTCTGACAGTTTCTTTTTAATTACAAAATATCTATTGCCCGCAAAATCTACCCCGCCTGAACCCTGTGTAAGATCTACCTCAAACTTAGCCACATTGGCTGGGTTGGCAATGTCTGCTTCAGAAAACTCCATAAGAATCTTAACGACCTGAGGATCTTCTGCCTGTGTTTCGTCTTTGCTAAGCAGTGAGAAGGCAAACCTAAGCTCATCATCTGAAGAATTAGAGTCTAAGTTAAGTGTGATTCCATTATAGTGAATGTGAGAAGCGTTGTAGTTCGAGTCACCCGTAAATATCTCAAGCCTTCCAGTTGTAGGGTTGTTAATAAGATGAGACATGTTGCCTCTTACTAACAATGCTCTATTTAAAAATCTTGGTCTTTCTTGCAAGGTTTGCCTAATTGGACCGCTAAAGACCGTATTGTTTGCATTAGTTCTAAACACATCAATGTCGTTGCCTAGTTCGTCTTTGGGTGCAATAACGCCACCTTCTTGATCCCCATTAAGGGGCTCGACAATGAGGGGAATTGAAGCAGCAGTATTTTCTGTGTGATACTCCCAGTTTTCGGACTCTGCAAAAGTGTAAACGGTTCTGCTGTCTAGGCTGCCAGCGGTTGGATTGGTTCTGCCTGGATAAATGCCAACCTCGCTGATTTCGTATCTTTGATCCGTAGGAATTTCTGCAGCAAAAACAATTTGAGGATTGCCAAGTTCATCATATACGTAGCCACGGGTGCTAATAGGCATTCTTAGCACTTCAAAGTCTAGGTTTTCTTGGGCAGAGAAATCGGGAAAGGGCTCACCTACAGCAAGAGGCTTTGGGCCAATACCAATAGCAATATAAGAGGCATAGGCCTGTGCCTGCCCAACCAAGTATTTGGATATAATGTTTCTGCCAGTATCTGTAATCATAAAAATCTCCTAGTATATTGTATCATTTTCTAGGTCAGATGATGAGAGTACCTCGATCTCTACCCTTTCGTTATTTCTCATGTTGATAACATCAACTACAAGATTTCCGTTTGTAGTATCACTATAAACAATATCCCTAAATGGTGCCAGCTCATTATCAATCGCGTTTCGTGCTTCTGTTAGAGATGTGTAGCAGCCAATCACAGTATCGTCATATCTATCTAATACTGGGAATCCAGTGCAGCCATTAGAATCTTCTGCTCCGACGTAATAAGGCGATGGGCCTGTGCCGTTTTCTGGGACACGCTCAGAGAACCTAATAGCAAAATTTTCAAAGAAGTCATTAAGAGTTCCAGGCACACGGAATATATTACGAGGGTTATATTCCTGAGCCAAAAGGCCAAGGTTGGCAATAATATTGTACCTAACGTCTTGTCCATTTAAAATATCATTACGAGAAATATTGATAATTTCTTGGCCGCCAATATTTTCAAATAGCAAATCTGTAAGCACATCAATAGGAAGGCTGGTATCGTCAAAAAGGATTAGGTCTGGGGTAGCTTCCTCTGTGCCCCTGTACACATCGCCTGGTGTTCTGTATTCTGGAACATCGGGAACTGGCTCTACCGCTGGCTTGTCAAAATCAGATACCATCTCTTGTCACCTCGCTTAAAAATACTTCCATAGTTGGGCCGTTACTGTCCTTGGCATAACTAATGCTATAAATTACAAACTTGTCCGAAGGCTTTGCAATTTCGTAAAAGTTATTTCTATTTAGATAATCAATTTGTACAATATCGCCTAGTTGCAATGTAGGCATAGCAAAGATACGCAAGCCAACAGATTTGCGAGGCTTCATAATTTTATCTGTTAGCCAGTCCATTAGCCTTTCAGCATGGGCCTGAGTTTGAATATATGGTGCTTCGATAGCAAAATCTCTTTTACCCTCGCTGATTCTGGTCAGCTTAATATCTGTATATTCTTTCTTTGCGTCTACTGGTGATTCTACAAACGAATCTGACAAAAATTTGGGATCGGCAAAGTTAGATTTTTTCTGGAAGTAGTCATCTACTGTAAGTTCGTGATCGGACTGCTGTGTAAATGTTACCCCCTGAATTCTTAAGTAGTTACCGCTTGAAGAATCGAGGCTCAGTGCTGTATCTGTATGATTGAATACTAAGAATTCTGCACCGTAGGCATCCGCAAGAAATCCAGAAACGGTATAGCCTTTAAGCTTGCTTGGTGTTGCAGAAATCTCTGCGGCAAGGGCTGGGTAGGCTTTATCGTATCTAATATCAAAGTACGCGGCCTCCCTTAAAATTGTTCCAAACTCCTCATAATAAATATTATATTTGGGTGGCTCTGCCGTGCTTACCCCGCTAAGGAATGAAGACTGAATGAATCCACTAACTGTATACTTTCTAAATGAATTGACAGCTGTAAGGTCCTCTACGCCAAAAACAGACTCTTTGAGTTGGTCAGCAATCGAGTCTTGCTTGGGCAAATCGAACACGGAGTTTTGACTGTAGTTTTGTGACAAAGCATATACGTTTTCAAACATAATCTTTGCATTGCCCCTTACGAAAAGAGCCATATTGTTTTGAACTGGCAAAGGATTGTCATCGTCTACAATTCCTACAATTTGATTGTTTAGATAAAGATAAAACCTTCTAATGTTATCGATGTCTTCATACTCTACTGCGAGGTCGTATACGGTTGTAGTGTCTTCGTTTGCCATTCTAGACTGACCAACAAAGCTGCCATCGTCAACATTAATTTCTGCAATGCCTCCATAAAGTCTCTTGGGGACAGCATTAGCAGAATCATCTGTTGCATTTGCATTACGATCTACGCGATAGAAATATACGTTATAAATTTCTCCATCTACAGTGTAAGATTGTAGGTTGTTTTCTGTAAGTGCTGCAATCTCAAAGTAGTACCCCGCGTTAGTTTCTGGATTAATCATTACTGCAAGGCCGCCAGAGCCGCCAGAAATGGATGGAGATTGCCCCGTTGCGGTTTGCTCTGCTGTATAGTATACAGAGCTGCCATCAGGTGTCTGCCCCCTAGTTTCATTGTTTTCAATGCGTCCAATAATTCTTGCCCTAGTTCCAAAATGCTTGAAGCGATTATCTAATGGCTTGTAAACATAAGATAAAAAGTTTTTAGGATCTTCGGTAGTGTTTACTGTGTTGCCTTTCATTACAAGAGCTGATGCCTGAAGACTGCCTGGATAGTATGGATCCTTGGCAACTTCTTCTACATAGGTGTTTGTAAGAATGTTTTTAATTACGCCAGTAACTGAAGTATTTTGCACAACCTCTTCTTCTATACCCGCCTTACCAGTAGTTGTGTCTGGTGCTCTCTCAATAAGAATTAGTGACTCAAATCTAATTCGTCCCGCTAACAAATCAATATTTTCTTCAAACTCTGTATTGGGAGATTGAAGTTGTGCACTAATAGTAATCCTGTTGTTGCCAGAATCAATCGAAACAATAGTGGTGTTGGCGGGAACAATATTTTCATCTGGATC
>Ga0209953_1000815_pt1 | contig 10630 bp, 9 predicted proteins | sample SalPonred_H2O_MG_FD_185713 | JGI IMG/M metagenome (GOLD analysis project Ga0209953, IMG submission 185713) | Salt pond water microbial communities from South San Francisco under conditions of wetland restoration - Salt Pond MetaG... | ecosystem: Environmental > Aquatic > Non-marine Saline and... | reverse complement strand
AGTATCTAAAACGGATCTCGAAAATGGATATACCTACACACACGACGTAGAAGAAACCACCGGTTTCACCGTAACCGCTGAAAACGGAGTATGCTCAGGAGAATTAGTTGGTACATATACAATCTCCACTACACCAACTCCTACACCAACACCAACACCTGCTGCAGACACACCTACCCCAACACCTACACCGGTACCCGGTACTTCAACACCAACACCTACTGCGACACCAACCCCTACACCGGAACCACCACAAATTCAATTCTACATCCAAGATCAAGATTACTCATCTGAAGGGCAGGCATGTGCTGGAGACCTACCAGGAACTGCAGTATACGTAACTGCTAGTGTAGGTTCATTTACTAACTTTGTTAACAATCTTGTAAGCTTTACAACAGCAGAAAAAACTATTTATCTGGATAACGGGTTAACTCCAGGAAATGAATTTGGAGGAATAGGAAACTTCCACTTAGCAGATTCTGATGGCGTAGGCGCCGGTACACATGCTCTACGAGTAAGTAGCGGTGTTGTAGATTTAGCATATCCATGTGTTACTCCAACACCAACACCAACACCGATACCAGAGGTATTCTATGAGCTTAGAGCTTCTAGTTCAATAGGAACTGATCCTACAGGATGGTCAAACTTTACTGATGCTTGTAATGAGTCCGGATCATCATTTAACTCTATACTTATCGAATCCGCTTCCCTTCCTGTTACGGTAGGTGATGTATTCTATGCCGGCACTTATGGCCCGGGGAACGAACTTCAGGGTAATAACGAATGGTTTAAACACCCACCTCTAAATGAAGTGTACCGAATCGATAATTTAGGTACTGTACAGCAAATTGAAGTTTGTTAGAAAACTATTAGATGACCTTCAATGAATTTAAAATAACTGACCCCGGAGCAGGAGAAATAGAACTATTCATCTCCGGGGGAAGTAACGTCTGGGGGATTACAGTAAGTAAATATAACTGTTCAGGAACAGATTTTAGATATACCCTTCAACAAGCTAAGTCTATTACGATAGAAGACACGGAGCTAACTATTTCCGGAATTACAGATTACTCTGATCATTTTTTTTACAGTATATCACCTGCAAGCTTTAATATAGAGGCTGATAATATAGGAACCGGAGAATGTACATCGGTAATTTTAACTCCTTTTATAGAACCTATTCCATTCACGTATAATAACTACAACGCAATATTAGGAAATACTTTAGGTAAAATTACAGATAGCTCTGGAAATTTAATCAATCATGAAGGTACACGTACTACATCGTTTATATTTGATGTAGATAGAACGGATGATCAAATAGTACCTTTAAATATAGAGAATATACTATCAGGAACTGGAACTCCAGCCAGATTCGCAGAATCAAATCACACTGATACAGGGCTAGCAAACGCTAGATACAAAGGTACAAAAACTTCAACATCTGATTACGGAACACTCCCGGCATTTTCAGCAATATCGTTTAAAGGATCAACATACGGGGCAGATACTACAGATCAACTTATATGCTCTCAATCAGTAGACAACAGGGTAATAAAAGATCTTTTGTATTCTCCTGACTCCCAAGCAACAGTGAGTTTCGAAAATTTAGAAGAAGTTCCCCAAATTAGGTATAGATCATTAGGTACCCCTGCACCAGCTTCTAGCTCTGAGCCTGGAGGAACACCTGCTTCTGGAATAGTCAATTCTGAATCCTATACAGTTATTACGTATAATACGTATCTAGATATAAATGTAAACGATATAATTCGAATAGGAGGAACCTCAGGAGAGGTTATGAAAGTAGTCGGTATAACTACGCAATCTACTTCTCAAACTACATTTACAGTAATACGTGCGTACAAAAAAGATTTAAATTCATCAAATACGGCTGCAACAGTAAGTAGTACTGCTACTAAGTTTGAAATTGTAATAGGAGATACTATATATAACGCCGAAAGCAATCAGGTATACAGAATTAAAGATCGAAAGCTATGGGTACAGGAAACTCTTCAGGTGTTCTACGCTGACGATACAGGCAAACTATTATTTGAATTAGAAACCTGTACGGTTTGATAAAAAATAAAATTATAATATATTTATACTAAAGACTTTAATAAATGGGATTTTTAAATAACTCTGTAGTAACAGTAGATGCTGTACTAACTAAAAAAGGAAGAGAACTTCTTGCTAGAGGAGACGGATCTTTCAAAATTACTCAATTTGCTTTAGCAGATGATGAAATCGACTATACCCTTTATAATCCACAGCATCCCTCAGGCTCGGCTTTTTACGGACAGGCTATTGAAAGTATGCCACTCCTGGAAGCATTTCCTGATGAAACTCAAGTTTTAAAGTATAAACTTACCACACTTCCTAGAGGTACCTCTAAACTTCCATTATTAGATGCTGGATTTAATTCTATAAGACTTAAGCAAGGAGCTGCTTTAGCTATTACACCGCAAACGTTAAATTACTTGGGTGCTACGTCAACTTTTGAAGCTGGAGGATATACTGCTACAATTGCGGATGTAAGAGTACTTTCTAATTTTGTAGGAGTAGGGATAAATACCGAAGAAGTACAAAGGTTAAATACATCAACTACAGTAGGAACTAATGTTTCTAAAACAGTAGTTGGAACTTCTATTAACCTTACTGCTACAACAGTTAACACCCTCTTTGGTACAAGATCCCAATTACAGACAACAATTACTCTTATTGGTAGAGACTCAGGAGCAAGAATTACTATACCTGTTACTATTATAAAAGTAAATAACTAAATAAGATATGTCATTTAAAAGATTCGATCAGGAAGATATAGTAGTAAGTGCAGACTCTATTACTGCCCCAGCTTGGACCGGGAATAAAACTACTTTATCAGCGTTCTATACCAGTAGTACTGAAATAAATGCTAACGGAGGAAATTACTATTATAATATCTACCACGAACCTATTACTTCAGCGTCATCAGCAATACAGTTTTCTGTAGCATATGGGAATAGAGTAGGGAGTGGATCTTTACTTTTTGATTCTAGTATCTCAGATAAATCTTATTCTTCTACCGTATACGGTCAGTTTAGAACTTTAATAAACGGAGATGAAAACACAGACTTTACCTTCAATACCTCAGGAACCGAAACTACACCAGACCCTGTTTATTTTATTTCGGTAGAAAGATCAAGATTTAAGGAAAAAATACTTCCCGGGTCTGTAACTTTAAAACTGAAAAATAGTTCCAACGAAATTACATTAACAGATAATAGCCTATCAGCTTCTGTAGACACTTTTGTCGATGCCGGTAGAGTATACTCAATTTACTCTGGCTCTGCAGGATTGGTCAAAAGCACAACTACTGAATTTGGCAAATTATACCCAGATATCGGGGTAATAGCCCTTAACGGAGCAAGCCTTAGCTCTTACATAGGAACGATCTCCGGCAGTAGTAATGTAGATTCAAGATATAACTTATCTCTATTTGTTGATTCTTTAAACGCACCAGCAGCGCCAACTTTCACTTTACGTTCAGAAGAAACGTTAACTTCTAACTACGTATTCGTAAGAGCAAGAAATAGTGAGTTTAACTACTCTACTAATCCGTCTAATATAACAGGTTCTGGAGAACTCCTTCATGATATTATGATTGATTCTCCTCAAGCCTATATTACTGCAGTAGGTTTATATAACGACAATAATGACCTACTTGGGGTAGCCAAACTATCAACACCGTTACTTAAGGACTTTACAAAAGAAGCCCTTATTCGTATTAAGCTTGACTATTAATGAATGGGATCATTCAAAAAATTAAAGAATCAAGATACCGCAATTACTTCGTATACTGCGAAGAAAAAGTTTAGTTTCACCGGAAACGAACTAACCAGCAGCGGTATTTATTCTTTTCTTTTTGATCGCTATTTAGACCCTCTTGCTACACCAACCCCTACTCCGACTCCTACCAGCACACCTACACCCACACCTACACCTACCAACACACCTACCAGCACACCCACACCTACACCTACCAACACACCTACCAGTACACCTACACCGACACCAACAAGCACTCCGGTATTAGTATGTGAAGGAGAAGTAACTGCAACAGATATAAATACCTCAACATCTACCCCTACACCTACACCTACTCCAACAAGCACTCCGGTATTAGTATGTGAAGGAGAAGTAACTGCAACAGATATAAATACCTCAACATCTACCCCTACACCTACTCCAACAAGCACTCCGGTATTAGTATGTGAAGGAGAAGTAACTGCAACAGATATAAATACCTCAACATCTACCCCTACACCTACCCCAACCGCTACACCGACAAGTACGCCGGTATTAACTTGTGAAGGAGAAGTAACTGCAACGGATATAAATACCTCAACATCTACTCCTACACCTACACCGACACCAACAACAGTACCTGACACACCTACACCGACACCAACAACAGTACCTGACACACCTACACCGACACCAACAACAGTACCTGATACACCTACACCGACACCAACAACAGTACCTGATACACCTACCCCAACCCCTACACCAACAGAAATACCTGATACACCTACACCTACTCCAACCCCAGTACCGCCTGTTAGCTTCTATGTAACCCTTGAAGATCATACAACAGAATATGAAGCATGTCAAGATCTACCAGATACCTTAGTTTACGTTACTTCCAGTGTAGGGTCATTTAGTGACTTTGTAACTAATTTAAATTCATTTACTACATTAGAAAAAACTATTTATACCGATTCTAACTTAACTCCTGGAAATGAATTTGGAGGAACAGGTAATTTCCACGGCTCAGACGCCGACGGAGTAGGAGCAGCTACTCATGCACTTAGAATAAATTCAGGCGTAGTTGATTTAGCGCAAATCTGTAGTGGAGTAGGTACCCCAACCCCAACACCAACCCCGAACCCTTACGTATTCTATCGATTAGACGCAGATTTAGCTGATGGTACTGGATGGCTGACTTCTAACGACGCCTGTAGCGACGAAGAACCGACTATATTTGGTAGTACATATATTAACTCTAGCTCTCTACCGGTAACCGTTGGAGATATATTCTATACTAGTTCAAATGGACCTGGTAGTGAGCTTAATGGAGGAGATAGGTATTTTGTAAATATTGATCAAACAGAGTCTTATAGAATTGGATCTAACGGAGTTGTAGGTCAAGTAGTAGCTTGTGGTACACCGACACCTACTCCGACTCCTACACCAACACAGGTACCATTGTGGGGCTTTGTAGCGTGTGACGGAGGAACTACAGTTTACCAGAATGTAGGATCAGACCCAGCAACAGATCAGAGGTATGTGGACTTTAGTGGTCCAAGCCCAGAATACTACGTATACAATAACATGGGTGTAACAACAGGAGCAACACCGGTAACAAGTAACTTACAGATAGTAGTAGGAGAGACAAATTGTCCTACAACACCAACTCCTACCCCTACATCTACACCGGTATCTCAAGACGTTAAGGTTGAAGACTGTAGCTTACCTGGGGTTTACTACGGCATTAGATTGATTGGAGTAAGCAATCTACAAAACGGACAAGCAGTTACCGGTATAGACACCGGTACAGCACCATTTACAGATCCTACTATCTACTGGAATATCGTAGATAACGCTTGGACAGGTTTTATAGATACTACTACTAATACATTTACTCCAACATCAGGCTGCCCTACACCCACTCCTACCCCTACCCCTACCCCTACCGATACACCAACTCCTACACCAACCCCTAGCCCTACCCCTACCAACACACCAACCCCTACACCGCAACCTAGCCCAATACTTTCTATAGATAGTGATTGCGTAGATTTTGAAGGCTCAGGATATATAAACCTTACCGCCACAAACGGTTCAGGTAATTATAAATTCCATATAGGGACACTACCTCCATTAGATCCTGATGATCCAAATACGTATAACGGTACAGGGAATGCTTCTAATTTAGACAACGGAACTTATTTTGTAGCAGTTTATGACTTACTATTTAACACTTACGATACAGATGGAGTAGGAATTACATGTGACCCTGTACCCACACCCACACCGACTCCTACTAATACCCCTACCCCAACTCCTACTAATACCCCTACTAATACCCCCACACCTACTCCTACTCCTATAACATATTATGGAGTGTTCGTTGAATGTAATAACCCAGGAGGTGCTACTTTAGAGGTACTATCTTCTAGTCCAATCTCATATCAAATACTATTCGATGGAACTACTTGTTATGAGTACTCAAATACTGGAGGAAGTGGATTAGATGGAGATATTGCAGGATATACATCGTATGCTAGTTGCGCAGCATGTCTACCTACACCAACCCCAACACCTACCAACACCCCTACACCTACAGTAGTACCTGACACCCCAACACCGACTCCTACCAATACACCAACTCCTACACCGACTCCTATAATATATTACGGAGTGTTCGTTGAATGTAATAATCCTGGAGGAGCTACCTTAGAAGTGCTGTCTTCTAGTCCAATATCATACCAGGTACTATCTGATGGAACAACTTGCTACGAGTATTCTAACACTGGAGGAAACGGGCTAGATGGAGATATCGCAGGATATACCTCATACGCAAACTGTGCAGCATGTCTACCAACACCTACCCCTACCCCTACTAATACTCCAACTCCAACACCTACCCCAACCCCAACATGCCCTTCACAGTTATTAGGATCTGGAGCTTCTTTCCCTGAAGCATGTGCAGATTTTGATACTCCGACATTAAGATACTTAGACGGACCATTCACCTCAGCTACAATCATATACAGAAATCCAGACTGTACAGGACTAGCAACTGCAGGGTACTACTCAGACGGTATTGATTGGAGATTCTGGGATGGAACTCAATTTACAACAGGTGGTGAATGTGGAATTTATTAAAAAAATTAAAATGTGGTTATATAAAGGAAAAAAAATAGACAGTATCGAAGAAATACCAGAGAATAGTTTTGGATTTATTTATGAAGTCATTCATAATCCAACCGGACGTAAGTATATTGGAAAAAAAGTTCTTACATTTAATAGAACGTTACCTCCTTTAAAAGGACAGAAACGTAAACGTAAGGTACAAAAAGAATCGGATTGGAAAACGTATTACGGTTCCCATGAAGAAATAAAAACTCTTATTAAAGAAGGTAAGCAGGAAGAGTTTAGTAGAGAGATATTAGAGTTTGTACCGACAAAAAAGCTACTTACTTACTTTGAGTGTAAGTATCTATTTATAAAAGAGGTGTTAGAACATAATGAATATATTAACGATAACATCCTAGCTAAATTTTACCGAAAAGATTTTAACTATGATAAAACTTAGAGAAGTAGTAGGATATCCATCTCTCCAATACCACTTAGAGAATAACCTATCTCTACATGAACACGTCTATAGATACTCATCAGACTCTTTTGTTGAGTTATTCGCTGAAGCAAGAGAAGCTTACGAGAGTGGAGACATCGAACTCTCTGAAGAAGATGTAGAGCTTTTAGAAACTACAGACATTGGAGAATATGGAGAGTATAATGGAATGAAAGTTCCCTTAGATCTTCCTATGATTTCACCTTCGTATAATCCACTTTTTGAGGTTGGATGTATCATCGATGAGATGATCGAAAATGATGAGATGATTGATGAAGCAGCTTCTATTGAAGAAATGATTGATTTTGATTATATTAAAGAGTTAGTAGAATCAATTGGAGCTAATATCAATATGGATAAGTTTAGAAAAGCTGTTAAACTTCAAAACGAAACTTTTGATTATAACGGCTTTGAAATATTAAAAGCATCTGTAGACTATATCCCAGAAGCAGAATATAGAGGTAAGAAAGTACAGCTAAATAAACCGAAGCGTGGTGGTTCTAAAAAATTCTACGTTTATGTTAGAGACCCAAAAACTAAAAACGTTAAAAAAGTATCATTTGGAGATACTGGACTTTCAGTTAAAATAAAACAAAGAGGGGCAAGAGCTTCTTTTGCAGCACGTCATAAATGCTCTCAGAAAAAAGATAAGACTAAAGCAGGATATTGGTCATGTAATATTGGCCGCTACTGGAAGAGTCTTGGCGGAGGTTCTAACTTTTCAGGATACTGGTAGTAAATGTCACAACAACTTGACGATATAACAAATTTCGATAGGTATTACTATACCTCCGACTTTAGTATACCTACCGGGTCTAATAAGCTATTAAATTATTATAGTATCAAACACCTGTACTATTCTAACTTTAATACCGGATCGGGACTAATAGAACAATCAGGAAGTTTTGAAAATTACATACAATCTTCTTTTGGGTATTCCGGTTCTCGTACGTTAGATTCTACCGGGGAAGGTATAGCTATTTCTATTCCTAAAAGCCTATATGGAGTTTATGTTGAACCGTCTTCTATATTAATCTCTTCAAGTTTTTCCTATGGTAGTTTCCCATCAGGTTTAGTTATAACAGACGACGGAGAAGGAAATCTAATTCAGAATGGGAATAGGGTAGGAAATGCGATATACTCTCATGGTCAGCTTATAGTTACCTCTTTTAATCATTATCAGTTTTTAAGTGCAAGCGAAGCTGCAGGTACCGGTTCAAGAATAGATTTTAAATCTAATAATCCGATTTATACTTATACCTATAATATAAAAATATCAGATTATGAGTTTAATCATACTTTAAACCCTACTGCTCAATCAGGCTCTACAGTATTAGATTATTCAGGTAGTAAGTATGGACAGCCATCCGGTATGTATGCAGATAACGTAACAGGATCAGTATTCCAGCCTTACATTACCACAGTAGGTTTATACAACGATTCAGACCAATTAATAGCCGTCGGTAAATTAGCCCAGCCGCTACCTAAACCTGCCGATACCGAACTTACTATTCAAATTAAGTTAGATGTCTAGACCGTACGTAGAAGAAGGTGAAATTAGAACATTCTCAGAAGATGTTCAAGAATTTGAATTAGTTTGGCATAGAGATAAAGAAGATCGAATAGTAACCCCGTTACAAAAAACAGACTGGAAATTTCAATTAGATAATGATATCCCTAGGACCATAGAAAAGGAGATATTTATACCTAAAGAGACTTATCATAGATTAATTAAAGGAACAGATAACCTAAAAGTTAGAATTAAAAAAATTGGCTAAAGTTTTAAATTCAAGTTCGTATAATAGAAAGCCGAAAAAAAGTAGGCCGGGTATTGAAGCAAAAACAAAAACTTCTAAGAATAAAAATTCTAGAAATTATAAAAAACTCTATAGAGGACAAGGAAAATGAAATTAAAAGATCTCATATTCGAAGAAAATAACGAAGTAGCTTCTGCTGCTAAAGCTATCAACGATGCTATTCTTTCAATAGATGATAGCATGCATTATGGAGTATTTGCTAAAGCTGTAGCTCATATACTAAAAGACGAATATGGACCTCACAATATCAAACCTTTTATGGAAGAACTTCACGCTGCTTTAAGAGTAAACGAAGCAGATAGTAATGTAGATCTTAAATCTAAAGTAAAAGGAGACTTAATAAAACATTTAGCAGAGTATAAACCTCATGTTAGAATTATAAATAAATCAGGTAAAATATCTTTCTTACATAAAAATAGTCTTCCTAAAGATGCTTGGAAAAAAGTAGAAGATATTATCAAACGACACGGAGGCAAAATTACAAACTCAAGCAACTGGTATGACTCAGACCTTGGGGAAAGAGATATATACCCAGATATAAAATTCGAGATTAAATAACAAAAGTTGTCTCGTTAAATTATAATCCGTATATTATAGTAATATAGTTACGGATTTTTTTATGGATTATACTTTCCTACTTGCAGGCCTGGAAAATATTCTAGGTAAAGGACAAAAGCGTGCACGTGAAAATTACGCCTTTCACTGTCCTTTCTGCAATCACCGTAAACCTAAATTAGAAATTAATCTGGCAACTAACGAAGAGGGGAATAATCCTTGGGAATGTTGGGTATGTCAAACACGAGGGCGGACTATTAGATCTCTCTTAAAGCAGTTAAAAACTCCTAGAGAACAAGCCGCCGAAATATTAAAATACCTACCAAAAGGTAGTCAAATAGAGTACAAAGGACTATCTATAGTAGAACTACCAAAGGAGTATCAACCGCTATACCAAGCCTCTTCTACTTCGGTTATAGCAAATATGGTAAAAAAGTATCTATATGAACGAGGACTTACCGACAATGATTTTATTAAATACCAGATTGGTTACGCCACAACTGGAGAGTTCGGAGGCCGAGTTATTATACCAAGCTATTCTGGATCCAATCAGCTCAACTATTTTGTTGCAAGAGCTTATGACGGAAACTACTTTAAGTATAAGAATCCAGAAGCCTCAAAAGACATAATATTTTTTGACAACCTTATAAATTGGAATGCTCCTATTATCCTCTGTGAAGGAGTATTTGATGCAATTGCAATACGTAGAAATGCTATTCCTATCCTTGGAAAGAGTGTATCTACCGCATTATATACAAAATTATTGACAAGTAATGTAAATGATATTTACGTTGCGTTAGACACCGATGCTCGTGACAGAGCATTACAAATAGCAGAACAATTACTTAACCAAGGTAAA
>Ga0209953_1000814_pt1 | contig 10636 bp, 5 predicted proteins | sample SalPonred_H2O_MG_FD_185713 | JGI IMG/M metagenome (GOLD analysis project Ga0209953, IMG submission 185713) | Salt pond water microbial communities from South San Francisco under conditions of wetland restoration - Salt Pond MetaG... | ecosystem: Environmental > Aquatic > Non-marine Saline and... | reverse complement strand
CGTCGAGCGTCACCTCTTTCAAGGCAGGGTGGCCGGGCTGAACGAAGGCAGCGGTCAGTTCCAGTAGATGCGGATCCCACTGGTTCCGCGCCAAGATCACAATCTCGTAGTCCCGGCTCTCTTCGTAGCCATTGGCGTCTCGGACCGTGATGATGACAACGGCCGGTGCGGGTTCATCAAGCTGCGCCAGTGCCTGATCGTTCAATCGGGTCTGCAACCCACCCTGGGTTATTGAGTCCTCCAGGTCAGGGCACTTAATGGTGAATTCAAATTCTTTCAACGGTGGATAATCGTTCGCGGTCCAGGTCGATGACACGGTCACCGTCAGCGGACCTTCGACGTTGCCTCCGAGGTTTTGCACCGTGATGGATTCCACCGGTGCTTGTCGGTTGTACGCCATGGCGTAGACCACTCGTTCGCGCACAACGGCGTGAATGGCGAAGCGGTGAACACGCATCAGCTTGGCATTGGCGCTTGGGTCATCCTCGTGGAAATCGCTAGAAGTTGTTTCGACCATTAGGTTCCCCGTTCAACACGACCCACCGTTGAGGGCAAGAGTAAATTAGCAGCCCCGTGCTACCGATTAAAATTGCTGAATGCTAGCCCCGGGTACGCAATCACTGTAGAAACAGAGAAATATCCGTGCAGCGGGTCCGAGTGTCGAGTCAACCGACAGCAATCCGGAGCAGTAGAGGCAAACCCAGCTGGGAGATTACGGGCTTTTCAAGTTGATCCATGTGTTCCAGGGGCTGATAGTCCTGCAACCAGCCGAGGACATAGAGGTGATTCTGGTCCGGATTTGAGCGATTTTGGATTGGTCGGATATCCGGGGCCTTCTCCTGACGGCATCAGTGAGCCACTACTCAATCGGTCCTGAAAGCAAAAGGAGAGGGCCGAATTCTGCTTGATCGGAAAAAACGTTGCTTCCTCCTTGGCGTCGCCTAGTCGGCGTTACTCACCTACTCGCTACTTGGGCGATTTGGAGCCTGGTAACTCCGGAATTGGATCTAAGGAGGGCGTCACCAAGTCCAGCAAGAGTCTCTGCTCCGGACTCTTGAATGATTATCTGACTATCGGTCCTATCCCGGGTTCGTAGTGCCAATTGTGCGGGGAAGTTTGATCGAATAACCGCAGAGATAACGTTTGCATCTGGACGCTGAGTCGCTGCGATTAGGTGGATTCCCGATGCTCGCGCTTTCGCGGCGAGACGCCGGAAAAGCGACTCAATAGCCGTCTTGTCTGCTGGGTCACTTGTTAAGTCGGCGTATTCGTCTAACACGATTACGAACCACGGAAGTGTATACCCCGCTTGACATCTGTTAAATTCACGGATTCCTCTAACTCTGTGTTCCCTGAATAGGGCATATCGGCGTTCCATTTCCTGGACACCCGTTTCTAGAAGAGGAATGGCGTCCTCTGCGAACATGCCGATTGGGCGCTCCAAGTGTGGCTTGTCTTCAAACGGAGTGAGTTCAGTTCCCTTGGGGTCAATCAGACCGAGTTTTACCTGGTTTTCAGAATACCGAGTTAGGCCATAGAGAATGGTTTCAAGTGCGACTGATTTGCCGCTTCCAGTCATGCCGGCAATGAGAAGGTGCGGCGTGTTGTCGGAAGAAAAGTTGACTGAGACTAAATCGCCACTTATATCCTCGCCAAGAGGGACCGTCAGTTGCTCAACCTCAAGAGGTGAGCGATCCCACAAGGATTCGGCAGACACCCAATAGCGCTCAGACGTCATTTTCGGCACTTCAAAGCATATGTGACCGAGGCTGTCGTAGGTCCGGACTTGTTCGCCCTGAGGCAGCTCCATGCGCATACCAACTTGGCCCGCGGTGCGCATTACGCTCGCGGCGCTTGTACCCACTTTCGCGCGAACCCGAAAAATGAAGAAACCTGGCCCCTCTGAGTACGGGTTATCGTCGACCTCTTCTACCTGGACATTCATCTCTTCTATCGCGGCAAGAAGGCGGACGTACTTCAGTCGAAGTGCTTGTTCTCCCACTCCTCGATGAGTCTGATCACCGTATTGGAATCCTCCGGCGGACTGGGAGCTAGCAGGAACGGCGGCTGACTCGTCGGCCGTCGCTTGGCCGTGACTACCTGCATCTTGATTGGTTTTGGTGTTTTCATCCCCTTGGCCGTGGACTTCATTGTCCTTCGGGCAGGGACCTTCCGAGTGCGATGGCAGAGAAACGACCAAGTCCCGGGCTGTGAAGGATCGTGGATCCTCTTTAGAGTGAATTGCTTCAAGGATTTCTCGGTACAACTCCTGATTGACTCGAATGCTTTGATGATTGGCCAGTGCTCGCACCTCCGATGCGGTGTCAAGATCGTCGTAACCCGTACCCACGAAGAGGCCCGAAACACCTCCAAGTTGATAGTTGTCAGTCTTCAGACAGGACAAGATCCTCAGGCGATCGGATAGATCGGCCCCGCCTGTCAATTGAGCGGTAGGTAAGACGTCATCCAGATTGATCGGCGTCGGAGTCTTCTCAACAGCGTTTACTAGTTCCCGTCGCCAGAAAAAGCCGTCCGCGTAGGGCTCCTCTGGGTCAAGTGCTTCGCTGAGCAACTTGACGGAGTTGTCTAGTTGCCGGCGAGCCTCGTCTTCACCGTCATAAGTCTTACGGAACTTAGACTCAAGTACGAGAACTTGAAGAGTTACTACACCGGTGGTGGCCGTGATCACGAACGTGAACCGGGCAAGATCAGCACGCGAAGATGATGCCCCGCCGAACCAGTCCTGTAGGTCGTCCAGGCTGAGCCAAACGCTGAAGGACCTGTCTTGATCACTGATCGGAAGAACAGACTCCACGAGGTAGCGGCTTACCACCAAACCGACCAATTCATTAGCAGTATTGCCGAGTCCCAGGGCTCGAAGCAGGGACCCAGGTGCAACGCTTGTGGCCGCTGAATAAACGCTTGTCGCAATCTGAAGAAGCGCCTCCTGACTCTTGTCAGGTAGAACCGAAGTCAGTCGTTTGGCTAGGCGCGTAACAACAAATTCACGTCCGCTGGTGGAACTAACCATTAGCGTAAAAGCCTCATTGATACCTATCTGGGGCCGAAGGACAATGACGTCCGGACCGGCGTGCATGGCGTCGACTTGTTCGCGGCCAATGAATCGATCAACGGTAACGACCCAGTGAGCGATTTCGTGGAGGCTCCGAAACAGGACCTGCTGGCGGTCAAACTCAATGGTCAGTGAGACATAGTCAAGATTCTCCGGAGCACCCCGCTGTATCAAGTGGGACAGGTGACTACGGACAATCAGCGTTGACCATGATTCCAAGATTTCATCCCCTGCCAGGGGGAGCAATCGCTTAGAGACATTGATTTGATTGGTCGCATCATCGGAACAGAAGCAAGGGTCAATCCATGGGTCGTAGGACATACTCGGGGACGTAACGTCAGGCTCTGTTCTCTCTTGCAGTTGAATGTTACTAACCGTGAATATGCCGGGGGCGAGTGCAACGTCTACCGATTGTACTAAGTCGTCAAAGTCCGGAGAATCAGTTAGATTCCAGGTGCGAAATATTACCTGCAGCCGCGGGAGAAAGTGGGTCGTGTCGTCCGTGCTGTCTTGAAGAAAGGTGTCGATCTCTCTTCGCATCGCAGTGTGATCGGCAACCGGACAGAAGATAAACAACTTGAGCCGGATTCGATTGTCCGTCTCCTCATTCATGACGTGGAGCAGCTCCCGCACCAGGGTTGCGCTGCCTTCATGTAGGAACAGGGCTACCGATAGCCCATCAATTTTGTGCGGGTAGCTCTCCAAGTAGAGACCGAGTTGCTCCAACATGACTCGACTGGCGGCAAGGTCGGGGCTGAGGCCGAGCGCCGAACCCTCGTCGGCGCTCCCTCGAGGAGTGTAAATAGGAAACGGCTCCTCCGAGCTATCAGATAGACACTTTGCCCGATCTCTGTTCGTGAGGAAGGGTGGTGTTCCCGATGGCTGGATCTCTTTCAGCTGCAGGAAGTAGAACTCATCATTAACGGAGTTCAGCCGCAGCCCATGGGTCATAGCTTGAGTTATCTCGCTGCTCATCCTCGCCAGATGTGAAGCGAACCACCTCAGGTAGATTGGATGCGTCGGCTGGAGGGCAATTTGACCATTGTCAAATTCACACGTGTCCATGGTCGTCACGAGTGACAGTTGCGAAATCGGTGTACCGTCAGGTACTAGACGGGTTCTAAGGCTTCGGATGGTTCGGCCCCATGCAAGGACGTAATCTGACAGTTCTACGTATTCAATACCCAGCTGCCAGCGACTTGCATGGAGATGCCGCAGTTCAAGTAGTTCTGACAATTCGCTGCTTAACGTTTCGTCTTCCGTGACTGTCGGAAGCCAAGCATCTTGATCGAAGAATTTGTCCTTAAGACGTGCGAGGCTCATTTCACTTATGGGGGCTCCCGAATCTAAACGCATAATTGAAGCCGCGAGGGCTGCAAGTTCAGGTCGCTTTCGTGGGTCCCATGACCAGACGAGTGATTCGTCCCCCCTTTGAACCTCAAGTTTTAGTGGAAACCACCACTCTTCATCCGGATCATCCGACGTCAACCAATCCTGAAGGTCTTCCGGGCGGGGATCCGTCAGCGCTGAGGAGCATTGAAGCACTAATGTGCTGTCACTTGTTTCCTGCATCAGACGAATCAGCGTGCGACCGTATATGAAGGCGAACAGCCAGCGGGACATTTGGGCTTCCTCGTCTGCTCCGTCGAAGGAAAGCCTGATTTCAAGAGCGGTCTCAACGCCGACGTCGTGCACGAGGGTCAAGAGCTCAAGTAGAGGATCGCTTATTGGAATGTCCCTTGGCTGAGCGAGTCGCTGCACGCGGCGGCGCGTGGGCGGCGTCAGGAGGTCAAGCAGCGAAGGAGTGTCCTCAGATTCAGATTCCGCACTGATGAAGGTAACCGCCGCCTGTCGTATGCCCTGGTTAAGGCCGTCCTGGACATCCAAATCATCAAATTCGGCCACTCGAGAGCCGTCGTACTCGTCAATCTCGGCTCTCACTACATCACCGAGAGGTGCGGGTGAAGACCGAGAGAGCGTGCGCTTGTCGTATGCGATCCACAGACCTAGTTCGAGTTGGCTGTAGAGCGCTTCATTTTTGTTGAGGATGAAATCCCTCATCAACTGCTTCACTTCAAAGGAACTCAAATTCAGTCGAGTGAGGATTTCCGGCGGTGGGTCAAAACTCTCAATCTTTGTGAACTCCCGATCAGTATCAAGGAGATTCCCGGACGCAGAGCGAACCTGAGAGATGTAAGAGTTGAACTTGAGCCGACCAGTTTCTAACCGATTGTGCTGGTCAAACAGATCCGGATCTCGGAAGAGGTACAACGCTGGTAAGCGGTTTCCAAGGATGTCCCGTTGCTGGGCAGGAGATGGAAGAGATCTCAGATCTTGAGCGAGATCCTGAATGAACTGCGCCCAGATGCGAAGGGATTTACTTGAAGCAGCTTGATTTGATAACACGTCACTAATTTCAATAAGGCCGTCCTGGATCACGTCAATGTTGAGGTCATCTGGAAGCCCTGCATTGCGCATCGTTATTCGCAGCAGTCGTGTGAGGTTCCTGCGTCGCGCAGAGGAGTCTGCCTGTTGAACGAGCGCTGTGTCGTCTATGCGAGCGGTGTGGCTACTTGATGAGGCATCGCTCTGCCTTGCGACTTCAAATAGAAAAACTACATCTTCGGTCGCCAGTCGTGCCCTAGTCAGCGTCTCCTCAGCTGTGAGCCGATACGCGGAATCAATTGGTCCCGAATCGTCCGCACCACCGACCCGGATCTTGATTGAGCGGTCTAGACCCTCAAAGACCTGCTCAAGTTCTTGAATGGCATGTGACACTTCAAATTCGGTGAACCCCACAATCTTTAGTGTCTGCTTCTTGTCGTTTGATACGTCAATTTGATCTAGCGAGGATTGCGCAACAAGATGCCCGACGTTCTGTTCAATCATTCTAAGGAAGAACCTCTCTGTGGACCATGCTGGTTGAATCCGAGTATCTAGTTAGGAGGCCCGAAGCCCTGAGTTGTGACGCGAACAGGCTTTCGTTCTTTTCAAACACGCCATTGTCAATTCGATCAAGCCATTTGATGCCCACCAAAGTGGGACGACCAATTACAGCCTTGAAATCGGTAGCGATCAAATCCACAAAATGATTGAAGTTCATTTCCTTGCCGGGAGCGGTTGCTGCAGCCACCAGGGCCGCACTAAGCGGCGGAGTGATGGTGAAGTTTCTTGTACCACCGTCTGAGTTCAATGCGCCCACTTTGAAGAGAGTTTGAGTGAAGAAGCCAGCCGTCTCTCCAGATTCTTTGTTCGCGCGTTTCATGGCTGAAGTGGAGCTCTGAGCTTCCCTTGCGTCGTCTGCAGGTGTATCAGCCAAGTGCGCCTTAGAGAAGATACTCCTGAAGTCCTTGACTTGACTCTGTGATTGGGTCTTCAGCTGGTTAGACGTCCGTTGAAGGTCTACCGCTAGATGTGGTTCGGGGATCTCAGCAGTGGCAGCAGCCAAGGCCAAAACATGTCTCGCCAGGCAATAGGGCATCCAGTGCATGAGGTCCCTAATTCGGCTGGTGCGTGGCAATTGTTCTCTTGTAACAATGTTTTGAACTCCCTGTCGCAAGCGCTCAGGCCAATCACTGACATCCTCGTGAAGATCAATTGAGCTCATCAGATCAGGAAAGTTTGAGTCAACAGGTTTCACGTTATGGGTAGCAGCGTTCCTGAACAGTCTTCCCAGAGCGGAAGAGTCGGTCTCGAAGAGTGATTGCATGCGGTCTGCAACCACCTGCCTTCGTGGGGAGTTTGAGTCGCGACTTAAGGCTGCGTAGATCCATCGCCCTGCGCCGCGGAAGACTTCCTCTTGGATAATTATTTCTCGTTTCGGCGGTCGCCCGCGCTCAAGAGCGTCGTAATGAATCATCTCTCCATCAAATGGAAAGAAATGTCGGGTCTTCCAATTATTACTGAGTTTGTTTTGCCCCGGTGAGACTACAAGCAGTGAGGAAAATAGAGCTTGGCTTGCTGCCAAAGTTTCCTCACGGTCCATGATGCCTTCCAGGGCAGCGAGCGGTAGAACACCACAGGCAACCCGTCGCGCAAAATCGTGAGAAATTCGACGGTACTTCTTTCCATCGCTGTTCGGATTAAGGAACATACCCGGATTCAGTTCGCACACCCCCCGGACAAGTGCAAAGAATTCAAGGGCGATGTAGAAACCGTTGTCCTTCCTTTGTGGCAAGAATCCGTAAATGTTGTGACGCGTGGCGTCAAGTCTTTCATCTCCGCTTGACATCAGTTCCAACTCCGAAACCGTCCATTTGCAAAGTCAAGTGTCAGTGTTGTCCCGTTCACTATGACACGGACATCCTCGCTATCAAGGGTAGGTGGTGAGGGCACCTTGCCGAGATGAGAGAGCAAATTTCTAACCACCTCTTCATGTTGCACGCGGCAGCTAAGCCCTTCGGACCATCGTGAAAGCAGTTCAAATTCAATGATGCCGAGTGGAATGGTCACGTGGCTGGACCCCGGGATCCGCAAGACGAGCTCAATCTGTCGAGGTGACCACTCAACCGTGCTGACTAAATGCCAGTCGGATTCCCCGTTGTTTGACAAGTCTGGGCTCACCTGGACGCTGAGATTTCCCGGTGACAGTTCGCGAGATAGGACAGCCGCCGTGGACTGTGCAGAATAAAAGGCTGGGTCAACAATTCTCAGTGGGTGTGCGCCTGGAAGGCTGGGAATTCCCTGGGCGGCTTCAAGTCCGCCTATCAGCTTCATAGTCAGAGATTCAGTCAATTCAGAACCCTCAAGCAAATCCTGGAAAACGTCTCCATTTTCAAGGCCAAGCCGTTCGAGCGCATCAGGTCGGTCTGCATCAAAGAAGGCGGTTCGTCTCATGTATACGAACACTGCTCTGACGGACTCCTCGTATTGCCGGCGTTGTGAAGAAGTGCGCATCGACTGATGAAGGGTGCGGGGGTCAGGTGGTCTCATTCGCGGCAAGTCGGCAATGTCAAAGCGATCGTCAACCGAACGAATGGATGTGTACCCGGGATCCAACAGTCGTGCAGCATCGATGGCGGGAATTGATGATCTGGTTCCATCGTCAAGAAGATCACCAAAAATTGCCTGATGATAGAGGTGCTGATACTGCCAAGTTCGGTCTGTGGGTCCACTCTCGTAGAAGCCCTCAACCGTACTGCAATCTATGCCCCCGCAGAGCGAGTAACTCAACAGCATTAGTGCATGGCGGAATGTGACGACGACACCTGACTCCTCAACTGCACGAAAAAGTTCGGCTACGGAGTTGCGGCGTCTGAGTGCGTGAGCCGGTTCGGTGAGCTGGGTTCTTGACTCAAGGATCGGGCAGATATCGCGCGCATCGCATTGGCTACAGATGGACCATTCCGACTCATCATCTAGGTAGTCCCTGAGTGCCCAAGCAATAAATCCACTTTGAGGTTGAAACCCCTGCAGGACGGATTGGTAATTAAGATTTATAACAACGATTTGCTCATCATCATCCGAAATCCTCCCTGTGGTGTCGCTGTTTCGAAGGATGTCCAAGATGAGGGAGGTTGATGCGTGGGTTAGAGTCGACAGGGCTGCGCGGAGGTGGCCCTCATTCGCGCAAACGACCGTAACACCATCATCCGCGCTGAAGAGGTCTGCAAGGAGTTTGCCTGCCGTCTCTTGTGCAAAGTAAGAGAGGTCCATGATGATGCGGAGCGGACGACCTGAAGAGGTCTGTGCCAACTCCGTTTCTCCGCGAGTGTCACTCTGGAGCCGATATCGAGCCTCTTCCTTGGAGACTCCAAGGTCCTCGAGTAAGTCCAAACACATGCTGGTTTTCCCGTGCCCTGCGTCGCCGGTAATTATGATCAATCTAGATTCCGCACGGTCCACCAATTTGCGTATGACCTGTCGCGACACCGTGGGGTAAGTGCTTCTGTCGTCGCGGTTTTGCTCAACAACCAGACCTGCTGAGCCAGAGTAATCCGGGTGATGCCGCCTCATGCGCTCAACGGCCGCGTTCCTCTGTACTGGCAAAACTCCCCCAACCCAACCGTCGCGCCGCCGTAGGTCCATCCGCCGTGTCCGTGTTGCCAAAGGCTACAACGTTACTAGGGGATTAAGGGCGGCAATGGAAACAATCCCTTGAGACGCAAGAAAACGCAACATGCAGCTGGGTATCCATGCCTATCCCGACAACTGATACGTCAATCTGGATTCAGAAACCACTCAAGCGGGATTTCTGTCGATTGAGTTGACTCCTTAACCTGCTGCACGCAACGTTTCCACCATGCCGGAGAAGTAAACGCCAAATTTCAAAAGGACATGGTCACGGTCGCGCACCACGGAGATCTCAGCGTCACGGAAGTTGCCGTCAATTTTGGGACCGCCAAGGTGACCGTGCGCCGCCGGATGAAGCAAGCCGACGACCACGCCGGGATCAAGGAGGCCTCATAACGGCGGAGGAAGTCAAGATCGTGCAACGGAGCCGGGACCGGCTGTGGCTGGAGATGGAGAACGAGATGCTGCGCCGAGTCGCGGCCTGGTTTGCTGCGAATTCACTCTGGAAATGAAGAACCCGCTGGTCCGTCATCTGGCCGCCGAGGGCTTCTCGGTGCGGTTGGTCGGTGGAGTGCTCGTCTTCGCCACCCAGGCGATCTACCCCTGGCTCAAGCGTCCCGTCAGTGATCGGGAGCTTGAGGACGCGTACGTCATCAACGTCCTGATATGCGCCCACGCGGAAGATCCCGCGTTCGGCTCCCGGTTTCTCGCCGACGAGCTCAAGCGGGCCGGCATCAACATCGGGGAGCGTCGTGCGTGGCGGATGTGTTCGCAGCAGAAGCTGTGATCCGCGACCGTGCGCAAGCGCCGCCTTGACAGGAAGCCTAGGCAGCCGGTGAACGAGGATCAGGTCCAGCGGGACTTCATGTCCGATGAACCGAACCGCAAGTGGGTCACCGACATGACCGAGCAGCCGACCGGCGAGGGCAAGATCTACTGCTGCGCCGTCAAGGGCGTCTTCTCCGACCGAATCGTCGGCTACGCCATCAAATCGGCCACCAGTTGACCGCCAATCTCGCTGTCGGGGCGCTGGGGGCCGCGTTTGCTCGCCGCCAACCGACGGTGTCGTGATCGTCGAAGCCGACTGAGGATGCCAGTTCCGGGTGCGGAGTCTCCAGGCCGTGCTGAGGGCCGCCGGACTCAGGCGATTGATGGGGTCGGGTCGCGGCGGTTGGGGACAACCCGCCATAGAGAGCTTCCTGACGCTCCGCCAGCACAAATTCCTGAGTTCTCGTGCAGTGCGCACCCGCGAAGACCTGCGCTATGCGATCGTCTACTCTCGTAATCACGCGTTCATCCGACGGCAACACGGAGTGGATTGAGCGACTCCGGTCTAGTCCGTCGTAGCCTGCGGCGTCAACACCGGTCGGGCAGTTGCCCGATTGACATAACCCGGGTCAATCAGACCCACGGCAATCCCTGGGCCTGTAACGAATTCAGGCTACGACGAACTCCACAGTACCGGTGTACGGAAGTTGGAAAATCTCACGCGCTGGGTTTAGGCCGGTGGTCGTGTGCGAGCTTCTGAGGTCGGCCCATTGCTTATCGCTC
>Ga0209953_1000813_pt1 | contig 10653 bp, 6 predicted proteins | sample SalPonred_H2O_MG_FD_185713 | JGI IMG/M metagenome (GOLD analysis project Ga0209953, IMG submission 185713) | Salt pond water microbial communities from South San Francisco under conditions of wetland restoration - Salt Pond MetaG... | ecosystem: Environmental > Aquatic > Non-marine Saline and... | reverse complement strand
TGTTGGGCAGTGGTTGCAATTTCGTCGTTCCAGTTCAACATGTCGCTATATCCTTTATGTGTTCGTGATGATGAGTTATTGGCAGGCTTCGCACTCTTCGAAACCAGGGTCGCCTGGCCTCATGGTGCAAGCTGCCCCCACCACTTCGGGTTCGGGCATGGCGCTTGTGCTGGCTGATACAGCGGCATTGCTGCTGCCGTTACTAACGGCATTAAGCTCACCACCGTGGCCAGTTGACTTCTCGGCACTGGTGGCACCGAGCGTGCGCAGGTAGTAGGTGGTTTTAAGACCACGCAACCAAGCAAGCTTGTAGGTGTCGTCGAGTTTCTTGCCAGAGGCGCCGGCGATGTAGATATTTAAAGACTGTGCCTGATCAATCCACTTCTGGCGGCGTGCTGCACACTCAACGACCCACGAAGAATCAACTTCGAAAGCGGTTGCGTAAAGCGTACGCAGCTCATTGGGGATGCGATCGATACGGGACAGGCTACCGTCGAAGTATTTCAGGTCGGCGACCATGACTTCGTCCCAGAGGCCCAGCTTCTTGAGATCACGCACGAGGTTGTTGTTAACAACGGTGAACTCGCCGGAGAGGTTCGATTTGACGTACAAGTTTTGATAAGTTGGTTCGATGCACGCTGATACCCCGATGATATTGGAAATTGTCGCGGTTGGGGCGATTGCAACGCAATTTGAGTTACGCATACCCTGCTGTTTGATGCGTGCACGCAACGAATCCCAATCCATCGTGCTTGATTGATCAACTTCAACGTATCCACCACGTTGTTCACGCAACAGATCAAGTGTGTCTTGCGGCAAGATGCCACGTGACCAAAGTGAACCGTCATAGCTTTCGTAACGACCACGTTCGGCAGCCAAATCACTTGATGCACCGTAGGCGTAATAACAAACGGCTTCCATCGAACGATCAGAAAACTCAACTGCTTCTTGCGAGGCGTACGGCACGCGCATGACGTGCAGGCAATCCTGAAAGCCCATGATGCCCATGCCTACTGGACGATGACGCAGGTTTGAGTTGCGTGCCTTGTCAACGGCGTAGTAGTTGATGTCGATGACGTTATCGAGCATACGCATCGCTGTCTTGACGGTTCTTTGCAGCTTGTCGTGGTCAAGTTCATGACCACCTTGGCCGTTGTCTTTTAAGTGCGCGACCAAGTTGATTGATCCGAGGTTGCACACAGCGATCTCAGAATCGTTGGTGTTTAGCGTGATCTCGGTGCACAAATTCGAGCTGTGTACGACACCAGCATGTTGCTGAGGTGAGCGCACGTTGCAAGGGTCTTTGAAGGTGATCCATGGATGGCCTGTTTCAAACAGCATCGACAAGATGCGGCGCCACAGGGTCGATGCAGGCATCTTCTTGAACAGGGTCAGCTCACCGCGCGCGGCCTTCTCTTCGTAGGCCACATAGGCTTTCTCAAAGTCAGCACCAAACTTGTCGTGCAAGTCAGGGCAGTCGGACGGTGAGAACAGCGTCCAGTCGCCACCTTCCATGACGCGCTTCATGAACAGGTCCGGAATCCAGTTGGCGCTATTCATGTCGTGGGTGCGACGACGCTCATCACCGGTGTTCTTGCGCAATTCCAGAAACTCTTCGATGTCGAGGTGCCACGTTTCAAGATAACAACAAACTGCCCCTTTACGTTTGCCGCCTTGGTTCACGGCCACAGCCGTGTCGTTGACCACTTTCAAAAACGGCACCACGCCCTGGCTTTCGCCATTGGTACCCTTGATGTGGCTACGCATAGCACGCACTGGTGTCCAATCGTTACCCAAACCACCGGCATACTTGGCCAACAGCGCATTTTCTTTGATTGCTTCGTAAATGCCATCGAGATCATCAGCGACTGTCGTCAGGTAGCAAGAAGAGAGTTGTGAGTGCAGGGTGCCTGAGTTAAACAACGTTGGAGTTGAGCTCATGAAATCAAAGCTCGACAAGATCTCATAGAACTCGATGGCACGTGTCTCGCGGTCAATCTCGCGCAAGGCCAGCCCCATGGCCACACGCATGAAAAACACCTGCGGCAACTCAATGCGCTGGCCCTTCAGGTGCAGGAAGTAGCGGTCATAGAGTGTTTGCAGACCTAGATAATCAAACTGCAGGTCACGTTTGGCATCCAACGCCTTGGCTAGGCGCTTGAGGTCGTACTGGCCCAGGTCGGGGTTAAGCAAACCGCCTTCAATGCCCTTTTTGATGAACTTGGGGAAGTAGTTGGCATATTCCTTGATCATGCCCTCTTGCGATACTTCTTCACCGAGTGTTTCTTTGCGGATGCTGTGCAGGAGCAAACGGGCAGTGGCTCGGCTGTAAGCTGGATCTTTTTCCACGAGCACACGCGAGGCCAAGATGGCTGACTTATAGACCTCTTCGATCTGCACACCCTCGTACAGGTTCTTCAGAGTCTCTTTCAGAATCAGGTCTGTATCAACAAACTTTGTCAGGCCTTCACCGGCTGCTTCAATGGTGGCCTTCAATTTAGCCACATCAAGCGGCTTGGTGATACCGTTATCGGTAATGTTAAAGGTGTGCTCGGCAGGCGCTGCTGGTTCGCCGGTGCTTGCGCGTTCAGCGGCCCGTTCTTGCGAGCGACGCTCGCGATACAAAACGTAGGCGCGTGCCACGTCGTGTTCGCCCGAACGCATTAAGGCGAGTTCAACGGCGTCTTGCACATCTTCGATGTGAAATGTGCCACCGTTAGGACGGCCACGTACCAGGGCATTAACGACTTGGTGCGTTAACTGCTCGACCATTTCGCGCACACGGGCCGAGGCGGCACCTTGGCCGCCGTTGACCGCCAGAAATGCTTTGGTCAAGGCAATGGCAATCTTGCTCGGCTCGAAACCGACGACCGCACCATTGCGGCGAATCAAACTGTAATGTGACCATGCACTTTGGGGTGCCGCGGTATGACCAGCGTCGGTCTGCGCCTGGGCTTGGCCGACCGCGTCGGCACTTGGGGTGGTATTGGCAATTTGCATAGGGGCTCCTGCTTCTTGGCGTGGCGCGCTGGGCTAAGCGCGTCATCGGTGGCGTAAAAATGCCGCGAACGAATCGCGACATGATCTTCATTAAAACACTATATGTTGTGTGCTGCGTGAATCTACCAACAAATTCTAGTGTTTACTTGCTGCCACCGCAATAGTCAGTTACCGCTAAAGAACTACGGGTATTCCCTTAAGCCACGCTAGACATCCAGCCCAAACGCCCGCAGGCGTTGACCTACGTGCTCTTTGCCCATCAGTGCCAGTACTGCATCGATAGCTGGCGTCTGTGGGGTTCCCGCCACGATCAGTCGCAACGGGATGGCTAACTGAGGCATTTTGAGCTGGTGAGCACCTAGCGTGGCTTTAATCACCTGGCCAAGTTGTTGTGCAGTCCATTGGACCGTTTGTGCTTGCGCCCAGAAATCAATAACGGCTTGTTTAGCTTCGTCGGTGATGTGTTTGGCGACCAACTCAGCATCGGGCTGGCCTGGTGCCGCACAAAACAGCATGGCTGCATCGGCTAGCTGCTCGAGCGTCTCGCTACGGTCCTTCAAAAGTCCAACCGCGCCAGCCAAGTCAACAGCCGCTGGATCACCTTGCCTGTCAACGATACGCTGTCGAATTTGATCAGCAAGCCAGGCGTTGTCGGCTTCTTTTATATAGTGGCTATTGACCCAGTTGAGCTTTTTAGGGTCCCACTGAGCCGCTGAGCGTGACAAGTTCTGCCCATCAAACCACTGAACCAGTTGCTCGCGACTAAAAATTTCTTCGTCAGCATGGCTCCAGCCTAACCGAGCCAGGTAATTGACCATGGCTTCTGGCAGGTACCCTTGATCATCGTAAGCCATGACGTTGACCGCGCCGTGGCGTTTAGACAGCTTCTGTCCGTCTGGGCCAAGGATCATCGGCACATGGCCGTAAGCGGGCACCGGTGCCCCAAGTGCTTTGAGGATATTGATCTGACGTGGTGTGTTGTTGACATGATCGTCACCACGTATGACATGGGTAATTTCCATGTCCCAGTCATCGACCACCACGCAGAAGTTGTAGGTGGGTGTGCCATCTGTGCGGGCGATGATTAGGTCATCGAGCTCTTCGTTGCGAATGCTGATGGTGCCTTTGACCAAGTCTTCCCAGACCGTTACGCCGCTGAGCGGATTTTTAAACCGAACCACCGGTTTGCGACCTTCGGGTGCGGCCGGCAATGTCTTGCCAGGTTCCGGGCGCCAAGTACCGTCGTAACGTGGCTTAGCACCACGGGCCTTGGCTGCTTCGCGCATGGCATCAACTTCTTCAGGGGTGCTGTAACAATGGTAGGCCGTACCAGCCTCGACCATCTGTGCAATTACTTCGCGGTAGCGGTCAATGCGCTGCATTTGGTAGTACGGGCCCTCGTCAGGCGCAAAACCCAGCCATGCCATACCATCAAGAATCGCCTGAACAGCCTCGGGTGTTGAGCGTTCGAGATCCGTGTCTTCGATGCGTAGAACGAAGTCACCCTCAAAGTGTTTGGCATAAGCCCAGCTAAACAAAGCGGTGCGTGCACCGCCCAAATGTAAAAAACCCGTCGGTGAAGGGGCGAAGCGGGTACGAATACGGCGTACTTGGTCGGAGGGTTGATTCATGGCAAACAGAGCTCTTTGATTGGGTTAGCTGGGAAAAGTGTAGCGATAGTCGCTTTTACGCCACAGTTCGCAAGGATGGGCAGTGGTTCACGGTTTATTTTTACTCATGTTATTGGGAGGGTGGTTGATGAGACTGTGACTGGCGTAGCTACCAGTTCGAGCCACTTTTAGAGCGTTGTCTTGCAGCAAAAACCACCAATCTCGTTGCTGACTTCGGGCTGACGAATGCTTGACGTTCCATATGCTGCGGTGCAACATATCGTTGTCGGCCATTATTAACCATTGTTAGCCTTTGTTAGTCATCACTAGCACATCCGACACATTTTAGAGGCAGAATGAAATCGTGACTGCCGTTGGAGTGGACCATGTTTCGCCACAGTCTCGATCCGTTGTTTCAACCGCAAAGTTTGCTGATTGTCAGCGACAATCCGTTGCCGGTGTTCCAAGCGCTGCCCTCAGACATGGCCAAGCGCACTACCCGGGTAGACACACCGCCCGGCACAGCGCCTGAGTTTCCCGAGACCTTGGCTGGTGTGGCTGCTGGCTCTCGTCTTGATCTGGCGGTGGTCTGCATGCCGCCGCTGATGTTACCCGATGTGTTAGCTAAGTTAGAGCCCTATCGGCCCATGGCGCTTATCGTCTTGGCACATGAGGTCATTGACCCAGATCCGGCTCGAACGCGAGCACTTTGTAGTCAATGGGCGCAAAGCCACCGGTGTGTGTTGTTGGGCCCTTTTTCATTTGGCTTACAACGCCCGCACCGCGGTCTGAACTTAAGTCAACACCCCTTGCTGGCCCATCCGGGTCGTGCGGCGTTGGTGGCGCAGTCACGCACGATTATGGCTGGTGTACTGGATTGGGCTGACGATGTGCATATTGGTTTCTCAGCAGCGATTGCGTTGGGGCATGGGTCTGGCGCTCGGTTGCCCGATGTTCTGGATTATCTGGCGACCGATCCGCGAACTGACAGTATTGCGCTGCATCTCGACGAAATTGACGATGGTCGGGAGTTCATGAGTGCTTTGCGTGCGGCTGCGAGCGTAAAACCGGTGGTGGTGCTCAAGACCGGCACGGCTTTGGAGTCGCGTCAGGCTGACCTGGCATTTGATGCGGCGCTTAGACGAGCTGGTGCCGTGCGCGTTCGATACTTTATTCAGTTGTTCTCGGCTTTGAAAGTGTTTAGTTACACCAGACGCCCACGTGGGTCGCGCGTGGTGGTGTTTGCCAACGGCGAGGCCCCGGCGCAATTGGCGCTTGATATGGCAGCCGATGATGGGCCAATCACCCGCGCCGAGCTAGACGACAAGACTCGCGGGCGCTTGGACAAACTGCTCGAGCCAGGCTCGCGCTCGTCTAACCCGGTGGTCACGCACCAACCGCTGACGCAAACATTGGTCAGTGAGATTTTGCAGTTGCTGGTGGACGACTCGGGTGTCGATGGTGTGTTGGTGATGTTGGCGCCAGATCCGCGGTCGGACTTTAATCAGGTTTCTGCCGTGCTGGCACAGGTTGCGCCCAAGGCGGCCAAACCGGTGATTTCTTGCTTGATGGGCGATGCTGGCATGCGTCCGATTCGTCGCCGGCTCGACGATGCAGGAACATCGGCGTTTCGCACACCGGAGTCCGCAGCCAATGCGTTCGGCATCTTGGCGGCCTATCACTACAACCAAAAACTGTTATTGCAGATTCAACAGGCTGAGCCCAAACATGGCAAGCCCTTGATCGACCAAGCACGCGCTCGCATTGCCAAATCGATTGAGCAGGGTAATGAATGGTTGGAACCCGATGTCAGTTGGGCTGTCTTACGCGACTTCCATATTCCGATTGAGAGTCTCGATAAGCCAAGCCTTAGACCTTTGTCAGCCCAGGATTGCCCATCGGCCATTTGGGTTGAGCGCGACGCGCGATTTGGTCCGGTGATTCGGTTTGGTGCCGGTGGGGTGATGGGTCGGTTTGCCACGGATCAGGCCGGCGCCGATTTGGCGCCTCTGAACTATGTGTTGGCTAGACGCTTGGTCAAGCGCAGCCAGTTCTGGCGCAAGCTACCTGAAGGGTTTTACAAGCCAGTGGTGTTTGAGCGTCTATTGATGACACTTGAATTGATATCTGACCTCGTCAGTGAGTGCCCCGAGGTTTTGAATTTACGAGTTGATCCGATTGTGGTGCGAGACCACACGCTGATGGCAGGCGACATTCAGATGCAGGTCAAAGTCACAGGGTCCAAACAAGACCCAGCGGCCAATGGTTATGCGCACATGGCGGTGCACCCCTACCCGAGGCGGTGGGTGCAGCGCTTGGATTTGCGCGGCGAGCGCGTCGGTGTTTTAAGACCGATTCGTCCTGATGATGCCGAGGCTTTGCAGAAGTTTGTGCGCGGCTTGTCTGAAGAGGCGCGTTACATGAGATTCGTGTCGATGATGCGTGAACTAACTCCGCGAATGCTGTCACGCTACACGCACGTTGACTATCACCGTGAACTTGCATTGGTCGGCACCACATACGAAATATCCGACACGGGTGAATCGGTTGAGACCATCATCGGGTTGGCGCACTACTTGCGTAACCCAGATGGTTTGGGTGCTGAGTACGCGCTGGTGATTGCCGATGACTGGCAAGGCCAAGGCCTTGGGCGTCGGCTGATGAGCCGCTTGATTGACGCGGCTCGCGAGCAAGGCTTGACCTACATTGAAGGGGTGGTGTTGTCGAACAACCGGCCAATGCTGTCACTGATGACCGGGTTGGGCATGACCAATGATCCCGACCCAGACGACAATGCCATGCGTCGCGTCTGGATGCCGCTGAATGTTGTCACTGAACCGGCTGACTCAGTTAGCTAACTGAGTTGGCTGTGTTAACCAGCTAGCAAGCCCCGCAAAAACAGCGCAATGTCTTGCACCTCTTCAGGGCAGACGCTGTGCGGCATGGGGTAAGTGTGCCACTGAACGTTGTAGCCGTGCGAGCTTAACAAGCGCTCAGTGCTTTGCCCGCGTTCGAGTTGAACCACCGGGTCCTGAGTGCCATGCGCTAGAAAGATCGGCGTGTTCTGGTTGGCGTCATGCCAGTTGGGCGCTGCCCGATCAGCCAATGGCAAATAACCAGACAAACCGATCAAGCCCGCCAACGCCTCTGGGTAACGCAAGCCCGTGTGCAGGGTCATGGCACAACCTTGTGAGAAACCAGCCAAGACAATGTTGCCCGTGGCCACGCCACGACTGTTCTCGCGTTTGATCAGATCGGCAATCATCTGCTCAGACTGCAAGATGCCCGCCTCATCTTCTTCGCGCACCAAAGCTGGTGTCAGGATGTCATACCAAGCGCGCATGGCCATGCCACCGTTGATGGTAACGGGTCTGACCGACGCGTGCGGGAAAATAAACCGGGTTGCGGTGGTGATACCTAAGGCAGGCACCAGTGGCTCAAAATCATGGCCATCGGCACCAAGCCCATGTAGCCAGATAACGCTATGGGTGGGGTTGGGACCGGTTTCGCGTTCTAGGCACTGTAAAACTGGCGATGCATCGCTCATGAGGGGTCCTCTTCATTGGCGGCGTTCTCGGGTGGTGACTGGTCGTCTGGCGCTTGGTTGGCATCTTTAATGGCCTGGTAAAGCGCTCGGTAGTGCTTGCGTTTGGGCTGTTGGCCTGGCAGCAATGTCTGGTTTTTCTTGTGCTCGCTGCGAGCGGCCCGGATGATGGCCCGAAACGCCTGTACATCCACATCCGGGTGGGCTTCTAGCCACGGCGTCAACGCCGAATCATCGGAAATCAGGCGATCACGATCTCGCTCGATGGCGTGTAAGTGAGCGGTTTGTTGACGCGAGCCATTGGCCCATTCGTCAATTTGTCGGGCAATCTCCTCGGCCGGCGCATCGCGCATGAGCTTGCCAACATAATGAATTTGTCGTCTGCGTCCTTCGCGACTGGTGGTGCGTTGTGCGAGCAGAACGGCGTCTTGCAGTTTTTCGCTTAGCGGCAGTTGTTTGACGCGGTCCGAACTTAGCTCGACAACGGTCTTGCCAAGCTCCTGCAAAGCATGCATGTCGCGCTTGACTTGTGACTTGCTTGGGCGCTCGTCTGGATCGGGTTGGGTTTGGTCGTTTGTGGTCATCAGTGCAAAGCCGTTCTATGGTTCGCTATCATACGGGATTGATCCGGTCGTATTTCACGCACGTGTTTATTATTCGTATCCTACGTTGCCAGTTACATTGACGCATTTTTCATTGACATCCACAAGGTTGAGCCCACATGCAGCCATTGCCGCACCGAGAACACCGCGCCCATTTTGAAGATCTGGTTACCCAGGCGCTAGAATATGCCAAGTCACTTGGCGCCACGGACGCTGCGGCCGAGGTGTCTGAAGGGCAGGGCATGGGCGTGAACGTTCGGCTAGGCGAAGTCGAAACGGTTGAGCAAACGCGCGATCGCTCTTTAGCGGTCACAGTCTTTGCGGGTCAGCGCCGTGGCTCGGCCTCGACCTCTGATTTCTCGCGTGAAGCGCTTGAGCAAACGGTTCAAGCAGCTTGGCATATCGCGCGCTACACCGCCGAAGACCCGGCGGCCGGACTGCCCGAGCCCCATGAGCTCATGCTTGATGCCAGCCCCGATTTGTCGCTCTATCACCCTTGGTCCATCACGGTTGACCAAGCCGCCAAAATGGCAATCGAGGCGGAAGACGCAGCCAGAAGCACCAGTAAGCTCATCACAAATTCAGAAGGCGCTGGTGTTGACAGCCATGAGGGCCAGTTTGTGTTGGGTAACACACGCGGTTTCCTTGATGGCTACACCTACACACGCCACGGCCTGTCGGTCGTGCCGATTGCCGGGCGCGGTGCGAACATGCAGCGTGACTACTGGTACACCAGCGACCGCTGCGCCGAACGCTTGTCAGCGCCGGCCGAGGTTGGCCGCTATGCCGCCCATCGGGCATTGGCACGTCTAGGCGCACGACGTTTGTCTACTCGGCAAGTGCCGGTGCTGTTTGAGGCGCCACTGGCACTTGGTTTGCTTGGCGCGTTGACCCAGGCTGTCAGTGGCGGGGCGCTCTACCGCAAAACCACATTCTTACTGGATTCGCTGGGTCAGTCGGTATTCCCGGATCACGTCTTCGTTGATGAGAACCCATTTATCCCGTCTGCCATGGGGTCAGGCTCATTCGATGATGAAGGGGTGCGCACGGTCGCGCGTCAAATCGTCTCGGCTGGTATTTTGCAAAGCTACTTTCTATCGTCCTATACCGCTCGCAAGCTCGGTATGCAGACAACTGGTCACGCTGGTGGCTCGCACAACCTGCGTCTGTATTCGAGCAACACCACGCCAGCTGATGATCTAGAGGCGATGTTGCGTGAAATGGGTACTGGGCTACTTGTTACTGAGCTCATTGGTCAGGGCGTGAACTATGTCACAGGTGACTATTCGCGTGGCGCATTCGGTTTTTGGGTGGAAAACGGCCAGATTCAGTATGCGGTGCAAGAAATCACCATTGCTGGCAATTTGAAAGACATGTTCCGCCAAATCGTCAAGGTCGGCGCCGATGAGTTAAATCGCGGCAGTAAAACCACCGGCTCGATCCTGATTGAGCGCATGTCTATCGCTGGTACCTAAGGCGACGGCGAGCCCACTGCGCCCCGACTGCGACCCCACCGCCGGTTAACCATGGCAGGGCTTCACTGACTGCCATGGTGACTAAGTTCATGCTAGAATCCTCGATTGCCCGTAATTCGCTGTACCGGTACGGATGGGATACACGTCTTGGCCTGTTCATGTGATGCGCGAGGTAAAAAAGCAAGATATCGAAGATGGTCTTCGAATCGCAACTCATTAGGATCCAATCATGAAAACCTTCGTGGCTAAGCCGCTTGAAGTGAAGCGTGACTGGTTCGTGATTGACGCCAAGGGTAAAGTCCTGGGTCGTGTGGCCAGCGAAGTCGCACGCCGTTTGCGCGGAAAACACAAGCCAGAGTTCACGCCGCACGTTGATACGGGTGACTACATTGTCATCATCAACGCTGCTGATATCGTTGTGA
>Ga0209953_1000812_pt1 | contig 10654 bp, 17 predicted proteins | sample SalPonred_H2O_MG_FD_185713 | JGI IMG/M metagenome (GOLD analysis project Ga0209953, IMG submission 185713) | Salt pond water microbial communities from South San Francisco under conditions of wetland restoration - Salt Pond MetaG... | ecosystem: Environmental > Aquatic > Non-marine Saline and... | reverse complement strand
AATCCAAAGTTTTTAAATATCTGCGTTGGATTATAAGAACTGTTTTTAATTAATTCAATAAGTTCATTGTTTTTAATTAAAAGAGTTGTGTTTGTAGTTCTGTAAATAGCGTATCTAAAAAACTCAACTGCATTTTCAGGATAAACATTATAGTTTTCTGCTATTTTAACAATAGCTTCTTTATTTTTAATATTTTCTTTTCCTGTAAATTTATAATCAAGTTCATCAACTAAAATAGAAATCAAATCATCAACTGTTTCTTCTTTCAAAGCAATTCCAGACTGTAAAAGATAAAGACATTTTTTAGTCATTTTCTTTTTAGAATAAGCCTTTATTACTTTGTAATTAAGTTTTAGTTTTGGAATATAAAGCAATTCTTCTGGTATATAAATTTCATCATTAAAATCACTTCCATAAGTAGAAATGTAATGTAAAATTTGTTCAACCATTAGTTCAAACCTTGTGCTTTCTTTTATTTTTTGCCAAGATTTGTGAAACGTTTTATTTAGGTCGTTTCCGTTTAATTGCTCTCTTGTGTAGTAATCAACAATTCTTTGTTTAGCCCAAATTGCGTTTGGCTCAATAATAAAACCTAATTCAGAAACATAAGGTTTTTCATTTTCTTTTTTCGCTATTACAGCGTTAAACAGTTTTAGTGTTTTCATTTTGTTATTAAAAATTAAGTGAGGAGTATTTTTGAGTCGCATATCGAATATAGGAACTCCTTTTACCTATTTTTAAAAAACCAACGGAAAGTAATATATCTCCAAATGATTGTTTATAGGAACTTTCTTTGTCGGTTTAGGAAGTCAGACAGGATTCGAACCTGAAACCTTCAGTTCCGCTTTTTATAGGAACTTTTTTTGCCTTTCAGCGAAAAGTAAAAATACTGATGCTCTACCAATTGAGCTACTGACCTCATATAATATTTTAAAGAACTTACGCAAATATAAGCACTTATTTTAGAAATACAAAACTATTTTTCTAATTTATGCACTTATTTTGTATATTTGCCCTATGAATGGACGTATAACAAAATTATTTTCTTGCAGTTTAGATAATCGTGTGGTAATTATCGAAACAAATTTTAGCGAGTTTTACAAGTTACTTAAACAATTAGAACCAACTTGCAATTCTAATCGTTGGTATTCAGATAAATTTAAAAGTAGTTCAGAATTTCAGCAAGTAATAAACAATAAGTCTTATAATTTTCAACAACTCGTACCATTACCGCAAACAGTATAGCAGAAAAAGCTATACCCTTTGCTGCACTCTAAAAATCCCACCTATTTTTTTTTTGTTTTTTAGGCTCATTTATTAACTTCTGGCTTAACTCGGCAACACGTCTTATACGTAACCGTTAGCAACAATAAAAAAGGGCGACCAATCTCACGTGCTACTTTCGTGTTTACTCTAATTCTGGAATTTGCTCTTTTAAATACTTATAAATTCTCCAAGTTTGTATTTTCTTAGAAGATGTATTTACTGGAGCTACTTTATTTTTCCAATCTGTTTCATTACAAACCTCTAATATTTTTTCTTTTAACAACTCGTTCTTTATTATAACGTAATGTTCTTGAGCAAACTGCCCTTTAAATTCAGGTACTTTACCACAAGAACCATTTCCCCAGGTACATATAGCAAAATCAAAATGATTAAATTGAACTTCTTTTGTTCTTTTGTATTCTATTATGTCAACATCATTCAAAGTGTAGTTTATCTTTTTGCAAAAAGAGCCATCTTCATTTCTTTTATAAATATTAAAGCAACAATGAACATCTCTATCACTATATCTAGTAACGCCTAAATCTTCACTGTAAATTAATTGCAACTTGTATAAACTTTGGGTATTATTTAGTTGTGTTATAGGCAATATAAAACTAATATAATCACCTTGTGTTATGGCTTTGTTATAGAATTTCTTAACTAGAATATTCCTTTCACCAAAAGGAGGGTTTCCTATAACGCACCTACCTTTAAAGTAGGGCAAATCTAACTCTAAATAGTCTTTTTGTTCAATATTTTCCGCCTCTGGTTCAATATCAAAAGCAAGGTAATTGTTTTCTAAGTAAGGTAAAAAAACACCTGCACCTGCACTTGGCTCAACCCATTCAGTTATATTATTTTTCCCAATTATTTCTCTTGTTTTATTTACACAATACTCTGCTAAATCAGATGGCGTGTAATATTTATCTAAGTATATCTTCTTACTCATACTCATTTGGTTTTTATCAAAACCACGCCCTTTTTTACAGTAGCTAACAATGGCTATAAAAAATAGCTATTAATCGCTTTAAGCGTGTTTTGTGTTTATTTGTTAATGTTATTACTTATTCAATATTTTAGTGTCTTAAAACGCTACTTTCCATAGCCGAGTACGTTGGCAACAAATAAAAAGCCACCTCACTCATACGTGGTAATCAGCTACGTGCTTAGTTAACAAGTCTTGAATGTAGTTTTTTAAATCTTTATCTGCTTTAACTGCTAAGATTTTAAGAGGTAAAACATCTTCGTCTTTTATGTCTATAAGTTTTCTCATTTTATTCCTTTAAAATTAGTATTCCATCCTTTATTCCAAAAAAACCAATTTTCAGAAAATTCTATATAAGGGTTTTTTTTTTACTTTTCCAATCAGATAAAAAATAAGCATTCCAAGCTTTCTGCCCTTCTTGGAATGCTTTAGTATTATACATTTTTTATATTAGTAATAGATTCAACTTCCCATCCAGCTTTTTTTAAAGTTTCTAATAAAGATAAAACATTTGTTGCTTTGTCTGTTATTACCATTTCTCCGTTGTCAAATTCGATTTCAAAAGTTTTCATAATTTCTATTTTAGTGTTATTTATTTCTTACACTACAAATATACAATGTATATATGATATACACAAGTATTATTTTAATTATTTTGTAAATATTTTATTTTTTGTCAAAAATAAGTGGCTTTTTATCAGTTGCCAACATCGGTTAAAGTTAATTGCTTTTTAACCTCTTTTAATTCACGAAGTTTACAGTTTTGGTAAAAGCTATTTAAACCAAGTTTTTTGTCTTTTTCAAGAGTTTCTATATATAAATCTAAATATGGTGTTTTCATTGTTTTATTTATTTAATTCTGTTCTTAATTTACGCAACTAACCTTAACCGCAATCCGTTGTAAAATATATTATTGCTTTATATCTTCACCACAATAACCACAGTATTCACCCATATTTAAACTTGTTCTAACAATAGGCGCATCACATTCGCAATAAGACGATTTCACAACATCGGTTAAAGTTAATGCTTGCTTCATTTCTTCTTTCCAACTTTTAGCCCATAATTCTACATTAGTAATTTTTGCTTCATTATTTTCACTATTATTTACAATAGTTTCTATTAAATCATTAAATATTTTTTGTTCAGTTCTCATCTATTTATTTTTAGTTTATTAATCGCACTAACCTTAACCGCAATACGTTAGGGCAAATACTACGATAGTACATTCTCATAAATATTACCTACTACTTTAAACCTAAAGTCTTTTAAATCATTCGCTAATAAATAACCGCTTTCTTTATTTTGAGTAAAAGTGTTATCTAATTTCCAGCATCCTAATTTATTACACCAATAAACTTGTTGTTTAGTATCTTCTAATTTTACATTTTTTTCAAGTATTACATCTACATCAATCATAGTGTCGCCCTCGTATATTTCTACACCATTACAGTCTTTAAAACCTGTAAACTGCATAATATTTTCAGTTTTAAACATTGGTATATTATTTACATCCCAGAAATCCATTTCTTTATTTTTACTATCCCAACTTCTAAACTTTAATTCTCTATTTTCCATTTTTCTTTTTATTAAAATATCTTCTTAAAATATAGCTTCTTGCTATACTAATTAAGGTAAAATATAAAGTGATTATTAAATTTTTTCCTGTACTACTTTCAATTCCTAAAATTGGAAATATGATAAATAAAGAGATTAAAGAAATTAAATAGCCTATTGCTACATTACTCAAACTCTCTATAAATGATTGTTTCTTTGTTTGCATATTTTTATTTTAAATTACCGTACTTGCCCTAACACCGTACAAAGAAAAAAGCTAGTACAGTGCTTATTTAAACATTTCGCTTGTTTTGTTACTTCTGAAATTCTTGCGAATTTCCTCGCACACAAAAACGCTTCATTCCTTGTACAAATAAGTTGTAAGTAATTAAAGGTCTTTTAATAGTCTTTTCTGTTCTACTAAATCCTCATATAATTCCTTAGGGTCTTTACTTCCTAAATATCTAAGTAATTCTAATTGCTTATCTATACAAATTAAAACAACTTCATTAGCGTGATTTTCTTCTAAAGGAACGTCATTTCTACAATCCCAGTATTGGCAATGTGGTCTAACTTCATCTAAAAGTTGTTCTAATTTTTTCTTTGTTTCTTTACTCATAATTTCTGTTTTATTTATTCTTTAACTACGTACAACAATGTATATAATTTATTATTTGTATTGTGTTTTTCTAAAAAGTTTCCAGCTTCTGCCAAAAGTACTTTTATAACAATGTCTGTTTGTTTCTCTATAAAATATTCTGTTTTGCCAAAAACATTTGTAAGTTTTGTTATCGCTTGTTTGCTTAATTATTTTCTTTCTCCCCATAACAAATCATATACAAATACGTTAGCAAAAATAATTTACTACTATCCATATCCAAATGAAGTGCATTACTTGGTCTACTACAAAATGACCCCAAGGCAAAGTGTTTTGCTTTAATTCGGTTTGAAACGAACCCATAGTTTTACACCACCATCCTACAAATGCAGTTCTATCTTGCAACCAATGTTGTACAGCTATTAAAACTAATTGCAACCAACTTAATTCAGTCAATAAAAATGGTGTCATATAAAGCAAAACGTGCATAGTGCATATTAAACTACTTTTCTTCTTTCCAACTGCTTGCCAGTCATTTTGTAGCAGAAAGTCGCCTATGAAGTGAGCGAGAACGTAAGGTAAATTCATCCGTAAATTACATTTGCTAACACCGTATAAAATTAATTACTTGGTGTTGGTTAATTTATTAAGTTTTTGCTCTAAAAAATTTAGATATTTAAAAGTGTTTTCTAAAATCTCTTGTCTTTCCCAAGAGCTATTTGCTTCCCAATAGTTTTTTAGAGTTAAATTTTTAGGCTTTTTCATTGTGTGTTTATTAAGGATTGTGTTTATTTCCCGTAACTAATCTTATACAATTACGTTGGCAACAATGACTATAATTAATAGCTACACCTTTTTCTATTTGAAAAATTTGTTCAGCTAATTCTTTTTTTAACCAATCGCTAATACATTTTTCTTTAAGTATTTGCATTTTTAAATCATATAGCTTTTGTTTCATATTTTTTTAGTTTTTCAATTTTAAAATCATCTGTTTCGTAATGATCTCTCTTTTTTCTGGTAAAATGGTATTTCAATGTATCTAAAGGGATTTCTTCAATAGTTGACATAAATGGTAAACTATTATATTTCTGTATTCTGCCCGTTTCTTTATGTGTAAATTCGTATATCATAATGCAAATATATAAAAATAAATTATATTATTACATTTTTTTAGTGTATATTTGTCAAATATTAATAAAGTGGATGCGGTTGCCACAAATTTCAATCGTAATTTAAAAATTATATATTATGGGTTTTTTAGATAGACCAGTTACAAAAAGTGCAAATCCAACTTCTAAATTTTTAGAGTGGAAATCAGATGACAAATGTTTTTCTTATTATGACAAAGAAAACAAAACAAATGTAAAAATACCTTTGCCTTTGCAATTCATTGTATTAGAAGAGTATCATACAGTTAAGGGTTTTAGTGATGCTGACCAAACAGGTATTTATTCAAATGAGGTTTTACAAATTTCAGCCGAAGAAATGGAGGTTAAAACTTTTAAAGGTCGTGTTATTGCAAAAGGAATTTACAACGAAATTAAACAAAATGTAAATGCTGGAGGTGGTACTTATCACAAATCAATGTATGTTATTGATGAAAATGGTAATTTAGTTAACATTTCTTTCAAAGGAGCTGTAGTTTCTAAATGGTCTAAATTTACCGAAAAAGGGCAGTTTAAACGTCTTAAATCTGAATGGGTGAAAATTGAAACAGTTGAAGAACATCAAAAAGGTAAAGTAAAATATACTACACCTAATTTTGAGTTTAGTAAAAAAATTACTCAAAAAGATATTGATTTAATTATGCCTAAAGTTGAAGAGTTTACTGAATATATGAAAAACTATTTTGATAATGGTTCTGCTAATAATATAGAAGTAAAAGATGTTTCTGATGAAGATGTTGATGATTTACCTTTTTAATTATGATTAAGCCAGACGAATTAAGTATGGTAAATATAACTCTAAAGATACCAAATAAGTTATTGGTGTCTTTAGAGGACTATTTACAAATAAATTACAAGCTAATTGACTTTAGCGTAATTGCTGACACTTCTGAAATGTATGAAAATGATGCTACATTTAAGAAAATAGTGCAAGAAGCTAAAAAAATAAAAGATTTAAGATTACAATATATTAACGATAATAATTATAAATATAAAAAATAATTTTTTTATTTATTAGTTTGGTTATGCCCTCAACTGTAAAAAGTTGGGGGTTTTTTATTTTTATAGGGTAAAAAAGGCAAAATTAAAGGTAAAAATTAATTTTTTTACACTATATTTGTAAATATAAAACATAAAATATGGATAATAAAATTAAAGGATGTGTTTATTTTTTTAGACACCTTACTAAAAAACCTGTAAAAATAGGTTATACAGGAAAACCAACACCTAAAAAACGATTTGACCAATTTAAAACTTACGCTCCATTCGGTGCTGAACTTTTAGGTTTTATAAGATGTGAAGAACCAGAATCTTTAGAAAAGGAATTGCATAATAAATATTCTGAAAAAAGAATAAAAGGAGAGTGGTTTAACATTAGTGAAGATGATGTAAAAAAAGATATTCAAATTTATACTAATTACGGGGAGAAAGTAAGACGTTCTAATTACGAGATTGGTTATATGGATTATTTAGAGGAAATTTTTCAAGGAAAATCAATTAATATAAATAATGATATAAATTCTTTTTTAGATGATTACAAATTTAAAGACATTAACATATCAAGAAAAGAATTACGTTCAATTTTTTTAGATAAATTTCCTTTAAGAAAAAAAGATATTACACCTCAAAAATTTAATAGAGATGTAAGGATATATGCTAAATATCATAATATCGATTTATTAGAAAAGAAAAAAAACGGAATAATACGATTTATAGTATAAAATAAATAAAATATAAAATATTTTTTACCAGTTGCAAGTAATTGGTTTTTATGTAGTTATATTTTATTTTTAAAAAAAAGGCAAAAAAACAAAAAAAAACGTCAATTACTTAATATTTTAAAAATACCTTTTAAAAAAAAAGTTGATGCGTTTTTACTAAAAAAAAGAAAAGAGTAAATTTAATATATTAAAGAGTAGGCGTAAAATTATGCCTTTTTACCCTGAAAGGTATAATTATTTGTAAAACAAATAGTTAACACTGTTAAAATATTATTTTATGTTTTTATTTTTTTTATTAATATAAATTAAGTAAATTTGTAAAATATAGTTGTTTTGGTGGTACTTCACAACTAACGGAAAATATTAAACAAACCATTATAAGATAAAGCCAGTACCACTTTTTGCTTTTGATTATAATGGTTTTTGTATTTTACATATATGAAAGTAAGTTTTTACACAAAATACAATTCAGTTGCACCTCAAAAAAATACATCATTATTTAAGATATTAGATGCTATAAAAAATGGTATTTATAAAGAACAGATAAAGAATGTTAGGTTGTTAATTAATGATAAGCCTAAAAGAGATATTGAAAAAAGAAAGTTACCCTTAGTGGGTTTTGGTGGTACTTTTACAAGTAGGGCAAATTCTAATTTAATACAATCTTCTGGACTTGCAATGTTAGATTTTGACCATGTAGAAGATTTGCAAAAATTAAGAAATTATGTAGATAATGAAGTTTATACTTTTTGTTCTTTTATTAGTCCTTCTGGAGATGGTTTGAAAGTTTTAGTTAAAATTCCTTTAGTTGATAATGATAAAGATTACAAAAGTTTTTATTTAGAGTTACAAAAATATTACAATAAGTTTTCTGAAACTGATGATTCTACTAAAGATATAAGTAGAGCTACATATTTATCTTACGATCCTAATTTACATCTTAATTTAGATAGTGAGATGTTTACAGATAGGTTTATTCCTAAAGTAATAAAAAAACAAGAGGTTATGATTCCTGTTAGTGATATGGGGGATATTGCTAACAGGTTAATTAAATGGTTTGATAAAAAATGGAAGTCTGGACAAAATAGAAATAATAATTTATTTATGTTATCTTCCGCATTTAACGATTATGGAGTTGATAAATCCATAGCCTTAGATTATTGCCTGTCTTATGTTTCAAATGATTTTAAAGAGCAAGAAATAAATAATCTTGTTAATTCAGCTTATAAGAAAATAGAAAATTTTGGAACTAAATCTTTTGAAGATAAAAAGAAAGTTGAAACTGTTAAAAGGATGGTTTTTTCAGGTGCTAAAAAAGATATTATAAAAAAAGAAGTAGGTGATGTAAAAGGTTTAGATAAAATAATAGAAGAAGCCGAAAGCAAAAATACAAATGATGTTTTTTGGGAAGTAAACGATAAAGGAAAAATTAATATTTCATTTTATAGATTTGATATTTATTTAAAAAATAAAGGAATATCAAAATACTTTCAAGACGAACAAACAGCCGTTTATGACTTTATTACCAAAGATGATAATTTTATTAATTGGATAGATACTAAAAGAATAAAAGATATAGTAAAAAGAGATTTAGTAAGTAGGGGAAATATTGACGTTTGGGATGTTATGGCAGAAAATACGAAATACTTTTCACCTGAATATCTTTCAATGTTAGATACAATTGAAGTAGACTATAAAAGAGATGATGCTAATAGTTCTTATTTATTTTTTAATAATTTAGCAGTTAAGACTACAAAAAATAAAATAGAAACAATACCATATAAAGAAATAGATTCTTTAATTTGGAAAAACCAAGTAATTGAAAGAGATATAGAATTAAAACCTAAATCTGATGGTGTTTTTAAATCTTTTATATGGAAAGTAAGTGGAGAAAATCCTGATAGATATTATACTTTAAAATCTGTTATTGGTTATCTTTTACATTCCTATCAAAATGATGCAAAGCCTAAAGCTATTATTTGGAATGATGAAATGGTATCTGATGATATACCTAATGGAGGTTCTGGAAAAGGTTTAATTCATAAAGCAATTAGTAAATTAAAAAGTGTTGTAATTGAAGATGGTAAGAAGTTTGATCCTAAAGGTCAATTTGCATATCAAAAAATTAGAAAAGATACACAAATTTTTTTAATGGATGATGTGGGTAAAAACTTTGTATTTGAAAATCTATTTAGCATAATTACAGAAGGTATCACAATTGAAAAAAAAGGAAAAGACCCTTTTCATATACCTTACAATCAAAGTCCTAAATTAAGTATAACAACAAACTATACAGTAAAAGGTGAAGGGGCTTCATTTAATCGTAGAACTTTTGAAGTAGAAATTGCTAATTATTTTAACGACAAACACACTCCAGAAGATGAATTTAAACATCAGTTTTTTAGTGGTTGGGATGATGCAGAATGGCAAAGGTTTGATAATTTTATGATTAGATGCATCCAATACTTTTTAAAGAATGGATTAGTTGAAAGTCAAAAAGTAAATTTAGAATTTAGAAAGTTAAAAAACAATGTAGGTGCTGAATTTATGGAATTCATGGAATCTAAAAACTTTGTAAATTATAGAGTGGGTAGAAAAGAGTTTAGAGAGCTTTTCTTTAAATCTTATTCATTTGTTGCTAAATATTATTCTCCTCAACGATTCAATAAATGTGTAAAAGAATATTGTTATTACTATAATTATGATTTTAGAGATGATGTTAAATTTAACGGAATTATTAATTTTGAAATAAACAACCCTAACAAAAAAGAAGATAGTGTTAATGTTGATGATTTACCTTTTTAAATTAAAAATCGTATATTTGTTTTTGTAGAGTAGTGGCTACGTGTAAAAATATTATATAATTCCTGTTTTTGATGCGACCACTACCGCTGATAAAACAGGTTTTTTATTTATGGAAGAAATTTGGAAAGATATTGAAGAATTTAAGGAGTATTATGAAATTAGTAATTTAGGTAATGTTAGAAGAAAAAAAGGAACTTCGCATTTAAAAATTAAAAACAGAAAATACACCTATGACAAAGATGGTTATTATAAAGTTAATTTAAAAATTAAACAAAAAGGATATAATAGATTTATACATAGATTACTAGCTAAAGCATTCATTGATAATCCTGAAAATAAACCTCAAGTAAATCATATTAATGGTATAAAAAATGATAATCGTTTAGAGAATTTAGAATGGTGTACTTTATCTGAAAATAGACAACATGCTTATGATACAGGTTTACAAAATAGTTATACAAGAAGAGGTTCATTAAATAATTTAAGTAAATTAACAAAAGAACAAGTTTTAGAAATTAGAAGTTTATACTCTAATGATTTAAGAGGAGTAAAAAAA
>Ga0209953_1000811_pt1 | contig 10655 bp, 4 predicted proteins | sample SalPonred_H2O_MG_FD_185713 | JGI IMG/M metagenome (GOLD analysis project Ga0209953, IMG submission 185713) | Salt pond water microbial communities from South San Francisco under conditions of wetland restoration - Salt Pond MetaG... | ecosystem: Environmental > Aquatic > Non-marine Saline and... | reverse complement strand
TCAGCGTCACTTCATCAAGGAACCCCACAGCCGTTGTCAGACTGCCGATGCTCAAGCTGCCGAGATCCTGGTCGAAGGATGTGGCGCCCTTCAGGAAGGAGTTCATCTGCTGCACGTTGGAGGTGTCCCAGGTGCTGATATCGCCGTTGAAGGAAGAGGCCCCGAGAAAGAAGCTCGACATGCTGATCGCGCTGCTGACGTCCCAACTAGAGAGGTCTGGTGTGGTCAGCGACGTCGCATCCGCGAAGAAGCGATCGATAATCAATTCCCCGTTGAGGTTAGGTGCGTCGATAGCACTGATGTCCAGATTGCTGGCCCCTTCGAATGCTCCTGTGGTGCCGTTGATCGTGAATGATCCCCACTGGGAGATGTCGGTAATGGCGTCCTTCGAATCGGGAACTTGACCGAAAGACCAGCCGACCAGAGTTCCGGCGATCCGCACGGTGTAATCGCCGGCGCTCGCGTATGTATGGGTGACTGGCAGGTCTGCGTCGGTCACGGCCTCGACCGTTCCGTCTCCCCAGTTGACGGTGAAGTCGTAGTCCGCACCGAAAGTGTCGAGGAGGGGCAAGGTGATGGTCTGTCCGGTGCTGGTGATGCTCCATGTGGAAACGAAATCGGTCGAGCCCGTGGGTGTCACGGCACTGGATGATGCCGATTCCGTGGTGGTGGCCAGTGCGTTCGTGGCCGTCACGCTGAAGGTGTAGGGCTGTGCATTCCGCAGGCCGGTGATCTCGCAGGAGCGCGTGATCGGATCCCCTGAGGAGGCGGTGCAGGTTGCGCCTCCGGGGGAGGCAGTGACGGTGTAGGAAGTCACGGGAAACCGGGTTCCCTGCGTCGAGGCATCCCACGTGATGGTGGCGGATCCATCGTCCGCGTTTGCGACGACTCCTGACGGCAGGCCGACTTCACCAGGGCGATCGAGGTTGCTGAGGTAGGGGAAGCCGAAGTTGCGCTGAGCGCAGATCGACCAGATAGAGCTCGTCGACGAACATGTCGCATCAAGAGAGAACCCAGAAAAACTTACCGACTGTCGCATCTGGGCCGCGGTGAGGGCAGTTCCGTAGTCAGAGTTCGCGGGCGATGCAGAAGATGAGTTCCAGTAGGAATCGGTGATGGTTCCTGAGTTGTAGCGAACTAGACCTGCTGACTCGTTGCCGGAGACCGTGCCGGAAGCGAAGGATGTCGAGACCGATGCACCACTGGACAGGGTGCTGACGAGACCAGAGCCGTGATTTATCGACGAGACATTTGCCAGGACATACGAATCGCTCAGCGACTGTTGAACAGTGGAGTCCGAGTTGGCCATAAGGCCGATCAGTCCGCCCACGTATGACGATGCGTCGACCGTTACAGCAGCGGCGGCACGTTGGATCGTGCCAGCGAACTGCTGACCGATCAGGCCACCGGTCTTGTCGATCCCACTGATCGACCCGGAGACTGAGACCGCTGTCACGTCACCGTAGGACGATCCAGCCAAGGCCCCTGTTAAACGACCGCCGCTCACGGTTACGTCAGCGAGGTTGAGATTCGTGACGCTGGCGCCCACGCCGAGGACACCGAACATGCCCGTGTTGCTTGCGCCTTGGGAGTTCACGCTAAGCCCGGCTATCTCGAAGCCCGCACCGTCGAAGGTTCCGGTGAAGGGGGTGGTCGAGTCGCCAATCGGCAACCGCCATGCGGTGCACGACGAGAGATCAATATCGGCAGTCAGTTCGTAGGATGATCCCCAGCGATCAGGATCTAGGCGAATCCACTCGAGATTCCCGGCACTCGAGATCAGATACGGGGAGGCATCGGTGCCGCTTCCTGATTGAGGAGTAGCGAGGCACGAACTTGCGATGCTCGGAGAACTCGTCGACGACCAGTCAGAGACGAGCCCGTCAGTAGTTATTGCGGCGACCCGGTAGACCGAACGAAGCCCGTCAACGGCAGTGCCATCCGAGTAACTGGTGGCCAGGGAGCCGGTATTCGAGGAGAGGACCGACCACGTCTGCCCATCGTCGGTCGAGCGTTCGATCTTGTAGCCGTCGATCGTCGATCCGTTGAGCTGGAATGGTGTGTCCCAATACAAATCCAATGCGTTTGAATCTTGGGCGGCGTACAGGCTTCTCGGCTGCGATGTTGCCCCGGCGTACTTGACCGTCGAACTTTCTATGGCAGCGCCGTCACCGGCAGCGTTGCTGTAGAATACACGGAAGGTCACGTAATCCCCGGCTGTGAATCCCGCCAGGTTCCACACTTCGGAAGACGATGAGCCCTCGCCCGAAAATCGCGTCTGCCACCCCGTGCTGTTGATGTTCTCCTCTACCGTGAAGGTCGGCGAATCACCTGAGCCGAGGTAGCTCGGCGCGTTCCACGCCAACTGGATATTCGAGGATTCGTAGCTCACCGTGGCTGAGACTGCGCTCGGTGGATCGGGAGTTAGCCCGACCACGGCGGTAAGAGGCTCACTCGGGGATGACTCACCGACTGCGTTGATGGCGATAACCCGGAATTGATACTCCTGGGTCTCGGTGAGGTTTTCTACCATGCCGGAGGTTGCTGTGCCGGCGAACGTCTGCGGGTAGGTGGACCAACTTGCACCCGAATCGGATGAGTACTGGATCCGATGGCCCGTGAGGCTGCCCGTTCCACCGGTGGCTTGCGTCCACTGGATTCCCAGCGAGTCCAAAGTTCGATCCGATACCTCGAGATCGGTTGGTGGGTTTGGTGCCTCGCCGATCACTACCTCGTCGCTCGCTTCGGAGGGGCTAGAACTCCCATCGGAGTTCCGGGCGCTTACTCGGAATCGGTACCCTATGTTGTTGGTGAGTCCGATTACGGTGGCAGTTGTTAGGGCTGCGTCTGTTGTTCCACCATCGAGCCACGAGGCTCCGTTATCGACTGAGTACTCGATCAGGTAATCCACCAGTGGTGAGCCCCCATTATCGGTGGGAGGAGTCCACGACAGGCTTGCCTGCGCATCCCCGACCGACTCGACGTTTGGGGCAGCAGGCTTCGATGGAACGTCGGCCACCGCGAAACTAGCCTGCGCCGGCTGGCTGGAGTATCCAGAGGGATTCCGTGCGTAAACGCGGACGTCGTAAGTGGTGCCATTGGTCAGGCCAGTCAGTTCGTACACGGTCCTAGGCGTAGCTGTGTCGATCTGTCCCGCGGGATTGCTCCACGAACCGTCACTGACGATGTATTCGATGCGGTAGCCCAAAATCTCCGTTGAACCGGTATCAGCAGGGGTTTGCCACGTTAATGCAACTTGCTCTGAAGAGATCGTTCCTTGCAAGTCCCTGGGCTCGCTCGGCAGTGCCGGTTGTCCCAGTACCCGAAGGTAAGGGAAATCACCAGGACACAAAAGGAAGCTGCTGGTCGATCCCGAGTCGCACGAGGCTATGGACATCGCGCTCGGGTAGTTCGAGACCGACGAAGTCATCTCCGAATCACTCAGCGCAATTCCGTTGGAATTCTGGGAGCCGAGCAGCGAGATAGCGTTAGAGCGCCAAATAGAGCGACCGTAATCCGCAGGGTTAGGGGCCTCTTCTGCAGTGCCGATGACTGGACCGACGCTGCTGGCGTTCGGGCCAGAAAGTGCACCAAGCGTGAGTGTGTCCTGCAGTTTCAGGGCGTATAAAAAGGGTTGTTGGCGGTCCAGCCGTCCCAAGATTCCACCGATATGGGAACCTGTTCCAGACACCGACCCTGACTGAATCAGTCTCTCCAGAACGGTGAGGTCGTTGCTCAAGCCCGATATGCCTCCAACTTGCGAGTTGCCCGAGATCGCTCCGTAGTTCGCTGCGTTGGTGATGAATGCCTTGAATGGAAAGTCATCGCCTTGCATAGAGCCGGCGATTCCACCGATATTCGTGGTGCCAGAGACGTCGGCGAAATTGATGGCCCTGGTGATTCGGGCATCACCTTTGCCCTCATTGGAGCTTGTGCCGTCGGCGGGAAACCCAGCCTCTCCGACGATTCCCCCCACTTGATTCCGCCCGGAAATTGAGCCGTCGACGAGAACTCCGCTTATGTCGACACCATCGTCAACTGCCCCCAGTCTTCCGACTATGCCGCCCACTTCATCTCGACCAGTGACGGTTCCCGCGAACCAAGAGTCGATGATTCGGTGGGCGTTGGAACGGGTGTAGCCAACTAAGCCACCCGTTCGATCCTCACCGCTGATGGAGCCGGACACATATGAATCGCGGATCAGCCCCCGGTTGTGTGCCGCGATACCACCGGTCATGTTCGCGTTACTGCTGACGTTGAGATTTACGAGGCCAAGATTGCGAACTGTCCCGCGAAGCTGCCAGAAGAATCCGGTTGGTCGCCACGTGTTGGTATTGATGATCGTGAGTCCAAGGATGTCGAAGTTCGCACCATCGAACACGCCTGTGAAGGTTTCGCCTACACCACCACCCTGAGTGGTTGGTCCACCGATTCCCCGATCCCACGTGCACCCCGACATGTCGATGTCGGCTGTTAGGACGTAGTAGCCTGTGATGCGGCCGTCGTCGGATTTGCTACCCGTGGCCTTGAACCACTCAAGCTCTGCGGCCGTACCGATCTGATACGGGTCGGCGGAGGTGCCGGCGCCGCTGGGCGCACTTGCGGCGGGGCAGGACGAAGCAGCTGCCTCCGGCGCCAGGCTGGTGCTGGCGGCAATGCCAGTCAGCGCAGCGAGCGGCAGCAGAAGAGCAAGCACTCGTGCTGATCTCACCGCTTCTCCCTGCTAGCCACCCCCACCGACAGGATAAGAACGAGATGAACGGCGGGCCTAACCGAAACCTGCGTTGGGGGTGTTTTGAGGGGCTACCCCTACAACTACGAGGGCGTCGACTAGATCGAAGGGGTAGTAGTGGCGACGGCTGTTCTAGATTACGGCCACGACCGATTTCTCCCGCCGCGCTGTCCTAGGAACTACTGCCGCAGTGGCGGCTGCCTTGGTCGCCTCTGGTGCCCGAGCCGCCGAGCCGCAGTTCACGTCCGCCAGTAGGTGGCCGTCACGCGCCAAGTGGCGGGCTCTGGATAAGCAGGTGGGCGGCCGGTTGAGTACCACCTCGCTGCCCTGGGTGGATGCCAGTCCGGAGACCTTCGAGTTACTGAAGAACCCGTTCTGGAATGAAGAGCAGCCCGGTGCACTTCATTCCACCGGTGGGTATGGAGCCTGGATGGCTGCCGCCTCGCCCTACGCGGTGCGGGCCCAGCAGACGTCGGACATCGTTGCTCATCTGGGCGCTGACGCTGGCGGCTGCTTTGGGAACACCCGGTCGCTGAGTAACCGACGACGACGCTTCCCCGGCACCGGAGGAGTTCACGGACCGAATGACGAAGTTGTAGTCGTTCTCGTTTGTCGAACCCGTCACGGTGCGGTGAAATCCTTCGTGTTCCCTTTCCAGGCGCAGGCCGAGGCACCCCATCGCACCGTCCAAGGTCGTGTCACTGCGATCGCCCTCTTGCTGCGACTGGATCGTAGAAAGGAGGCCGAGCGGGAACTCGACACCCTGACCCGCGGGACCTTGCCCGAACTAGAGGCAAAACAAGGTGAATGGATGCAGGTGGAGGTTGCGGAGTCAGAGCACGCCATCGAGGTATCCGGATTGCAGGTGATTGATGACATTGATTGGTCTGCCATACGAAGCCAGGATGAAGTGCTGACCGCACGATTGCGTCGAGCGGTGGATGAGATCGCTATCAACGCCAGGCGTCACGGTCACGCGACCACCTTGGATGTCACGCTTTTCCGGAATGAAACTCATCTTGTCGTGAGTTGTGCGGACAATGGCGAGGGTCCTTCGGCAACTTTGTCCCGTGGTTTGGGCTCGGCCATCCTTGATGACGTTTGCAGGGGATAGAACGGAACATGGAGCTTGACGCGGCAGGAGCCGATTACGCGGGTGCGCGTGGAATTGCTCGTCCCCTCGGGCGTGGATCCCGATTCCACCACGTAAGGATCCTGCATGGTCGCAAGTCACCGTGTTTCCACGGTGGTGGTGCCGTGAGTTGTAAACGATTCTCACGAAAGTCTCCAGCAGAGCAGCTGTTGGGCGCAATATAAGGAGTCGATGTGTCATCGCGTACGCCTGAGGATCAGGGCAGTCCGGAAGTCGACCTATCTGATGAAGAGTTGGATGCGGTCTCCGGTGGTGAGGGACTGAGCTACGCCTGCGTAATCGGGTAGGGCGGCGGATAGTGAAACGGTCACACGCATCAGGCCCGTGAATTTCGCACTGGCTGATCCGATTTCAGCGGATCTTGATGACCTGCTGAAGTTGCATGGCTTGCCGTGGGGTGAGCAACTGCGCGCGTCTGCAGGGCAGCAGCCGGATAATCGCGACAGTAGCGGTGACGGGGCACAGTTGCTGGTGACCTGGCGGAAACTAATTGAGCGCACCGGGCCGGGCGCTTTCGCGAAGCGGTTGGACTGGGACGGTCTAGGCATTGACGGGGCCCGATACCTGGTCGAATGTCATCCACCGACAGGCGATGACCCAGCATGGCTTGCCGAATTGCACACTCTCATCACCGCCGTAGCGCAATCGGCTCTTTCTAGCCGGGCAGCCGATGAGTCGGCCGATGAGTCAGCATGGTGTGACTCCATCGATCGGAGAATTGACGATGCCGGGTCGGACAACGATCGTCCGATTCCGTACATCCATGCCGTCTGGCCCATGGTCGAGCACGAGATACAGCAAGTACAGATGGAGATGGGCGATCACGTCAATATCGAGCAGCGGGCCTGGAAAGAACTAGGTCGTGCATTAGCGCGGCAATTGTCCAACTTGTTGGGGCCCTCGCTCAATGCGCAGCGCGCAGGCACCCCTTATCGAGCCTTCTGCTACAAGACCATTGCAGCAGGCCTGGCTCCCTTCCTGACGGAGTACCCGGTCGCTGGTCGCGCGATCACGACCATGTGCGGGAACTGGCGGCGGAATACCGCACTGCTCGTGCGCCGCATCGAAAATGATCGTGTCGTTCTGGCACGCGAGTTCGGTGTTGAACCGACATCACCCCTGATTGGAGTCGAGTGGGGACTCAGCGACCCCCACCGTGGTGGGGCGAGCGTGGCGATCCTGACCTTCGGTTCCGACGCCCCTCGCGTTGTTTACAAGCCAAAGGATCTGCGACTGGAAAGAGAATACGAAGGATTTCACCGCACGGTGATGAGCGCTTTCGATCGGGATCGAATCAAGGGCCGTGAGCTAGACGTTGCCAGGGATGCTGCTGACGTGGGACCTAGCCATGTGTGCGCCATGGGGGATCAGTACGGCTATTCCCGACTTGTTGAGCATGCACCTTGCGACCCAGAGCAGCTCCCAGCGTTCTATCGCAACGCTGGCCGATTGATGGCGATGCTGCACCTACTCGGGGCCAGCGACTGCCACCACGAGAACTTGATCGCACACAACAAGCACTTGGTGCTTATAGATGCCGAGACTTTGTTCGAGGTTCGCTTACAGACCGATATCGAGCAGCTACGGGATCACCTTCCAGCGGTGACCGAGGACTGGGTTCTGCATTTGGGCATGCTGCCAAGCCCCCGGACCTTCGCTGCTGGTCATCAAGCAGTTGATACCAGTGCGCTAGGAGTCGCATCGTCAACCGGAGAGGTCGATACGAAAATCCGCACCTGGCTTGCCGTGAATTCCGACCAGATGGCACGCGGGTCGGTGCTCGAAGCTGTGCCCCAACCCCACAGTTTGCCTGTCCCGGTCGGAGTGCCTAACCCCTTGACGATGCACGTTGACGATCTGCTTGAAGGATTCGGCGAGATGTACCGCTGGTTCATGAGAGCAGAGCATCGGTCGGAAATCACGCGGGCGCTCCGCAGATTCAGCGGGTTGCGCAAACGCGTGCTCATGCGCAACACGAGTGTCTACGCGGTCTTGCAGTTTCGCGCCAGCAGCCCGGGAAGTCTCCGGCACACCTTGGCCCGTGGCCTTGAACTGGATCGACTCTCAAGATCGAGTTTGGTGCATGAGCGGCGCACGAGCATGTGGGATGTCTTTCACGCTGAGGTGGAGGCCATGGAGAGGTGGGACGTGCCCTACTTCGACATAGTCCTGGGTGATACCGACCTTGTGGAAACGCAGACACCCATCGCGGGACTCGTCGGCCAGGACGGGATCGCCGAGGCGGTCGATCGACTGTCGCGAATGTCAGAGCAGGACCTCTGCTGGCAGTCCTCGTTGATTCGTGCGGCTGTTTCGTTGAGTGCAGGCTCCTCGTCGGAGCACCACCCTGGTGAGCGACCTGTGGTGCAGGCCGATGAGATCGTGGCGGCACTGAACGAGACATCACTGACAGATCGCGTAGGCGCACCAGCGTGGCTGGTGCTCGGTGTCGGATCCCCATCCGGGCAGATGTCACTCGCACTCGCTACTCCGGAGTTGTACGGAGGCCAGGCCGGCATCGTGGCCACTTTGTTCGCTCAGGCAGTCCACAGTGACAACCCAAGTGAACGTGCCTTCGCGGAGCGGGCGATGCAGCCGATCATCACCCTGCTCGGCGACGACGGGCTGCGGTTTCGCACCCAGCGCGACCATGGGCTGGGTGTCTCCGGTTATGGAGGTGTACTTCGACTGCTGGCCATGTTGGACGGCGAGGGCTGGTACCCGCCAGCAGCCGAACTACTGACCGATGCGGTGGGCCACATTGACCGGCATCTGATCGCTGGCGATAACGGCCTCGACGTGATCGCCGGTATTGCCGGTTCGCTGGGCGTTGTCGCGGCCTGTGCGCGCCATGACGACTCCGGCAGGGACCTCGCTGCTGCCATGGCTAATCGGCTGATGAAGACACAGGACGCCAACGGGGGGTGGACACCTCCAGGCCTTGGCCCAGCACACTCCGGTAGCCCGCTGACCGGACTCGGGCATGGAGCCAGCGGCATGGGCCTGGCTCTCCTTGAAGCGGGCGTGGTTCTCGAGGATGAGGAGATGTTGGCCGCGGGCGCGCGAGCCTTCGCCTACGAAGAATCCGTCTTCGATTCGGATGTGGGCAATTGGCCGGACTTGAGAATGCCCGCTGACACGCCCAACTTCATGCTGGGTTGGTGCGCGGGGGCACCGGGTATCGGCCTGGCTCGGATGCGAGCGCTTGAACTACTTCCTGAGCATCCCGACGCGGGGCTCTGGCGGCGCGCCCTGGAACTGAGCGCCGAAGCGACGGCTGCGGCGGAGCTCGGGCCACGGGATCACCTGTGCTGCGGCAACTTCAGCCGAGCGATAGCGCTGGGTCTCATGGGTCGCTGGATGCAACGCCCGGATTGGGTCGCCGCTGGCGAAGAGATCGTGGTTTCCGCTCAAGAACGTGCCGTGCGCGAGTCCGGTTTTGCCTTGGGTGTCAATGGAGGTGAGCGGGCAGGATATGAGTCCCCATATCTGCTGCCCCCGTTCATGCAAGGCCTGGCAGGCATCGCTTTTGCGTCCCTGGTGGGACCCTCGAGCGTCGCCCTGGCGCCCCTTCTCGTGGGGGGAACCAGACCACGGTGATTGGCGTCTATTTCCCCGGGTACCGAGCGGTGCGGAAGGTTTGCTGCGCCCTCATGGTCACCGTGGTTTCACGGTACTTGGGTAGGGATGCGAGCACATACCTTCGTGGTAGCAATTGCCAAGCACCGATGTAGGGAGATGGCCTTGAGTAATACACCCGAGAACCCGAACGAGTCCGAGGCGCCGCAAACGTCAACGGAAGAACAAGTCGACCTCGCTGACGCCGAACTCGAAGAGGTTTCGGGCGGCACGATCACTGGACCTGGCGTCTGCTACGGGTAATACACCGCAGAACCAAGACAAGTCGAAGGCGCCACAGGCGTCAACGGACGACGCAGTTGAGCCCGCTAGTCCCAAGCTTTCCGACGAGCAGTTGGTAGGGATCGCGGGTATTCAAAGCGGCGCGCTCACATTTGAGTGAACCATTCTTGTTCGCAGCAGACGGCGTTGGTCCACGTGAGTCTGGCTTCGAGCTCGCGAGGTGAGAGACAGGCGTGAGCAGGTGGTGCTGAACGCAGAGCGCTTGAATGAACTGCTCGATACTGCAGAGCGAGCACGTTTTCTGAACTATCGAGCCGTGATCGCCGCACGGTGACAGCTGGGACCCCGCATCTGCTGCCCCCGTTCCTGCAAGGGCTGGCCGGTATTGCTTTCGCGTCCCTGATTGGACCGTCAAGTACCGCGCTTGATCTGACCCCCTGGATTCGTCCACTTCTCATGTTAGGGAAGGCTGGTTGATCCGAAAGGGGATTGTTATGCCTCGTCAGTATCCAACTAGTTTTCGGCAAGAGTTGGTTGAACGCATGCTCGCCGGTGAAAGCGTCTTAAGTTTGGGGGCTGAGACCGGTGTCCCGGACCAGGGCGAAGCCGCCCTTTCGGCCGAATTGAGGGGCTGCCCCCACAGTTCCGAACGACTTGCGTCGTTTTGGGTAAGTGGGGCCTGAAGTCACGTGTTCGCCGACAGACGCGATAGCTCGGACAAGCGCCGGCACGCCACCTATCCTGCGCCAATGACTGACATGTCTCGTCGCGCCGTCCTGGCGACAACCGCCGCCGTTGCCGCCGGAGCGCTCCTTGCGCCCGGTGCTCGTGCCGCCGAGCCGCTATCGCGGGCCACGAGTTCCTGGCCGTCGAGGGCCAAGTGGCGTGCGCTCGATAAGCAGGTGGGCG
>Ga0209953_1000810_pt1 | contig 10657 bp, 30 predicted proteins | sample SalPonred_H2O_MG_FD_185713 | JGI IMG/M metagenome (GOLD analysis project Ga0209953, IMG submission 185713) | Salt pond water microbial communities from South San Francisco under conditions of wetland restoration - Salt Pond MetaG... | ecosystem: Environmental > Aquatic > Non-marine Saline and... | reverse complement strand
GGTGATTAGATAGGGGGTAACCGTCCCCCCTTTAGAAAAGGTTTCAGCGGTTTAGATTATTGCGCGCTTAGATAGATAGATAACGGCGGGCTTTAGTGGTGGTTGCTCATAGTGTAGCGGCGGTGGTGGTTGCCGCGGCGGATGTTTATTATTATGTAAAGCTACAAACAGAAACAGAAAAGCCCGCCACAATTGGGCGGGCTATCTGCCTAGGGTTAGGGGGTATCCCTAGAGTTCTCTTTCAAATTCGGTTAGTTCAATCTCTTTGACGGTTGCCCCTGTCCATGCCGTCGCTTCCTTGGCTTGTTCTAGGGTGGTTATGTCCTCGCCTAGTCTGTGCCATTCGTTACACTTCCAACATTCGTACGCGTATTGTTTAGGCATTCCAAGTCTCCTCTATTCGGTAGATGTTACCTGTTTTCAATTCCGCCCAAGCGGTATCTCTAGCTTGTTGGACGCTTTCAGTCTTCCAAATTGCGCCAGACTCGTCCAGCCTATAAATCTTTTCGCCGTTAGCTCGTTGCCAAAATAACATAAACCTTACGCGCCTTTTATTAGTGTTCATATGTTTAGTACCTCCCTAGAGACTAGCATTAGCTGGTCAGCTATGCTTTGAACTTCTCCCGCTGTGTCTGCTTCCCATTCGTTGACTATATGAAACCAGTCTTTAGCGTCTAAGTAATCAAGCTCTAGCCATGTCATTACATCTTTTTTTGTCCACCAAACAATAGGCAGATAATCGTCTTCCCTAAAGTTTGATAGATATTCTCTTATTGCTTTAACTTTCATTTTCTTCCTTTTCTTTTTTGTTTTTGCTAATTGGCATTAAGAATTAGCGCCTTTATCTTTCTTATCTCTAAGTCCAAGGTGTATTCAGTAGCCGGGAAAGAATTGCGACGCGCTTCATCGCGTTCGGCTTTCAGTTCCGCTAATTTTGTTTTTAGTTCTTGCTTTGTCATTTGTTTTCCTTTCTTTCTAATTACACATTAGGGGATTAGTTTAGGCGTGTCAAGTGTCGTTACCAATTCGTTATAATTCACTTTCTGCCCTAATGTCTACCGCTTCCGCCCAAGTTGGGAAGTGTGTCATTTCCAGCAGGGTTTGGATAGCTGTCCACTCTTTGGAACGCTTTGGCTCTTTTCTAGCGGCGTATATATGACAAGCGCTGATTGCTATCAGGTCGAACAGTTCCGCGCTAGTCAATTCCGCTTTATTTGCTATCTGGTTAACTTTTACATAGTTTTCCCGCATCAAGGCATGACTCATTTCCTTAATCAGTTTTTCTTCTTCTGTCATTCGTTGCGGGAGAATCTTTTCTAACATTATTCCTCTCTAAAGGGTCGTAGCATTACCTCAACAAAAAACCAAAACACTAGGGCAATTCCGGCGGCTAGTATTGCGGCGGCGTACATTAGCCACTTGCTAACGGCTATTAGCGCGGTGTCAAATACTGTTTTAGTTTGTTTGTTTTCTTTTTTTTCTTTCAGAATATTCGGGTTTATCATTCCGGCATCTCTGTTATTGCGTTATTCAGTAAGTCAATAGCAAGTTTTAGATTTACCGCCGTAATTCCGTATTGGTCGCGCGTTTCGGTGAAAGTGTCAATGACTTGCTGAATGTCTAAATAACTTTTATTGATAATCGTTTCCGATAGGTTTTCGCTTAGTAGGTTATCGCTCATTAGTTTCTTCCTTTTCTTTTGGTTGTAGCATAGTTATTGCGGCATAAGTTGAGATTGCAACTCCAATCATTCCCAAAAGGAAATTGTTAAGATGAATCCCTGCCATTCCTGTCAGAATTCCTAACGTGTAATAAAACATCAAAAGGACATCAACTCCTTGACCGGTTCCTCACAAGCGCGGCATTTTGGTTCTTCCGCCTCGAATGTGTCAAAACTGTCGTGGCTGTCGCAATTCTCACAATAAGCGCTAAAACTAATTTGGTCCATGATAAACTCTTCGCGTTCGCATGCTAATTCAAAAAAAACGAAGTCAGAATACCCGCCGCGAACATCCGCGCCGCCATGCTTGCTAAGCGCCACATAATCAACGCCTTGATATTTGAAAAAGCCAAACATTATCACACTGTCCAAAAGATTGTCATAGTTATAACTGTTTTCAATATCTAGCGGGCTGCTTTCAATTTGTTCGGCTTCCAAAACTTCCGTTATAAATTTGTAAACTGTGCCCGCGCTGTTGTAATAATACTCACTGTCATAGTCGTTGGGCATACTGTCGACCCATGCCCTAAATCTGTTAGTTAGGCGCTCTGTGTCTGCGTCAAACTCTAGGGCTCTTAGGCATAGCTGAAAAGTGTTGCGGGTTACTATTCCGTCACTTAGATAAATATCGGGTTGCGCTAAAAAGTCTTTAGCCGTCATTCCCGCGTTTCTTTGCCACTGTCTGCCATTATCTCCACCGCTGTCTAGCATGTGCATTCCTGTGTTTTCTGTCCACATTTCCGCGAGCTTGTTAGCTGTGTATTTTTCTAATGCTGTGTTCATGTGTCTTCCTTCCTTTTTAGACAATTTCAAAGCTATACGCGGGGCGCGTTTGTGTCAAGTCAATTAGAAAATTTTTTGATTACGAAATCGTTACCTTTACACTCTTGACATCTTGCCGGCTGTGTGCTATTTCGCGCGGGCGCGCGCGGTATTTAGAGGCATAGGGCTAGCTAATGAAAATGATTTTCACAATGGCGAATTTTCTGAAAAAAATCTGTTCTCCCCTGAGAAATTTTGAACCGAGTTAACTGACTTTTACGAACCGAGTGGCTTGTTGCCTCTTGATTCGTTGCAGGATTTGTGAGCTGGTGCAAGAGGGGAGTTGATGTCTCCCGGCATAAGGTGGTCAGCGTGCCAAGGGTCGTTAGGTCTTGCTCCCTCACCGCATATGTGGCAAGTAACTGCAGCTTCTCTGACAGCTTTGGCGCGTTTCCTGTAGTCGCTGTTGTATTGAGGTCTGTGGCGTTTCCGGTTAGCTTGCCTAGCTTTTTCGGCGGCAACTCTGGGCGCATCGCAGACTTCACAGCGTGTACCATTCCGGCTTAGTTTCCCGCATTGTACGCAAGGTCTCATGAACTGAGTTGTCATCTGTCCTCCAACGTACTGGGGTTGTCCTGTAAAAGTTTATAAGTTCTGCCTGAGCTTTTGCCTTACAGTCTTCACAATTTTCTACCGCATCTATCAGCGCACCTTTGACAGTTACTGTCTCGCATATTGCGCATACTTTGTTTATCATGTGGGCTTTTCGGAATCGAACCGAAGAAGGAACTAAAGAAAGGAAGGAAAGACCTTCGCAAACCTGCAAGCCCTGCGTTGGGGATACCCCCCCCTTAGAAAAATTTTTAACCTTTTGCTAAGTTGTTTATAGATTACTGAACCGAATCAGCTTTGTCAAGTTATTTCTTATTTTTTTCTGTTGAGTAGAAACCTGAGCCTTTGAAATTGACACTAGGATTACCAAATGAGCGCTTCATAACGCCCTTGCACTCGCTACAACTAATCTCTGGGTCTTCTGTGATTGTGTGGGTAACTGCTAGGCGGTGACCGCAGTTGCAGACGTATTCATACAGTGGCATTAGAACCTCATAATTGCACCCTGATAGTGGGTGTCTCTTTCTAACTCGAAACAGGTAATTGCTGGTTGTGAATCTTCCCCGGCAATGCGCCTAAACCAATCAGAACCTGCATCCATAGTAGAAGCCTGTATCCACCAACGAGAACCGCCATTAGGGTGTCCGCCAAGCTCTTGCACGCGTGTATGGTGAAAGTGCCCAGTTACGCCAATAGAGGCAGCCGCTACTGGCTGACCACCGAAGGTTTGCTGTCTCCACCATGTAGGAACCATTTCTGGTCTACGGCTCTGATGTCCATGCCATAATCCAATGATGTGAAAGTTGTCATCAAACACATCAAATGCCAAACTTTCATCTTCAGGTTGAGGCTTAAGGAAGGTTACGCCTCCCCCGGTCTCTTCTGAAAGTCTATGAAGTTGTTGCATAATCACAATGCCCCAATCATCTACACCCGGTCTGCCTACTGCTTGTTTGTTCTTGCGCCACTGACAGTGATTAGAACCGACTGTGGCATAGGTTACAGGTGCATACTTCCTTGCACGCTTGATTAGCTCCCATTGTAATCGTGCAGCCATGTCAACTTGCTGCATAGGCGATTTGTCGTTAGTTGAAAGCTGATGTAAGTCAGCTGCGTTCTCAACCGATTCGATAATGTCTCCACCCTCTAATATGACGATTTTCTCATATTTTCCGCGTTTTATCTGCGCTTCAATGCGGTCAAACGATTCGAACAAACGTTCGATTAGCTCTTGAGTTCCTCCTCGTGAGCCTGTCTTGCCTACCTGATAATCAGCAGGAATAATAACAAAGGCTTTACCTTTAGGTACAGGTTTAGGGTTATATTTGCTTTTTTTTACGCCTGCAAAGAGCGCTGGAAGGTCTAAGTTTGTGACTTTCTTTCGGAACTGAAAGCGGTACGAAAACAACCACTCGCCGTCATATCTCTGCCACTGTGATGTACGTGGTGTACCGACAATCTCATACTCTTCAGGGGGATAGCCACGCTCTCTAAGAAAGTCTTCAAAGTTAGGCTGTTCAACCATGCCTTCTGTAGTGGCTGTGCCATTAGTTCCGTCAAACTCAACACTTGGTCTAAAATCTTTTGAAGCTTCTATTTTTTTAGCTGGCTCTATTCCCTCGAGCATATACACAACCCATCTCTGTGTTTTTTGATTGCTTTGTCTTGAACTATAATTCCGCGTCCTATAAGAGCCTTACTCAATGCGTAAGCTGACCAAGTTTTTTCATCAGCTAATGCATCATCAAGAATCTTTCTGTCTGAATCGTCTAGCTCTGACCGAACAACAAGTACTCTACATTCATAAATTCTTTTATTTGGTGTGAGTCCTTCAAGCACTAATATCCCATTCCTCTTCTAATAGTGAGTCTGCTATGTCTAAAAATGCTTTTCTAGCTGGTGTTTGAAATAAAGCTTCCTGCTTCATCATTTGCCCTAATGGTTTACGGATACTTTCCATATCTTCACTCCATACTAGGTTGTCATCAAGTAAAAGTCCAGCAGCTGTGTTTAGCTTTAGAAAATCATTATGCCACTTCTTAACTTTTTTCACGCTCTACCCTTTCTATAAGCCTTTTGAGCTTTTCAAACCTAAATCCACTCCACCGCGTGTCGCCTGAAACTACAATCGGCGCTGCAACCAAACCGAGTGCCTTGAAATTTTCTAACTCTTCTGGGTGCTGTGTTAGGTCGAAACTGTCATAAGAGATGTTGTGCTTATCAAGTAATTTCTTTGTTTGCCTACACTGTACACAATTGGGTGTTGTCCATACCTGAATCATTTCTTGTCCTTGATTAGTTTCTCTGCTGTTCTCCAATGTACGACTTCCTCTGTCTTTAGTAGTTCCATAATCCGCGCTTGTTCCATGCGCCTGCCATGCTCTACGCCTCTGTTGTATGCGAATGCGTAATAGCTTGCAGCATCTGGCAAGTTTAGTAGTCGCTTTCCTCTATTTGCTTTAGGCACTGTATATCCTTTCTAATGCTACTGCGATTGTTCTGACCGAATAGTCGTTCATATTAAATTCGGCGGGTAGGTGTTCCAAGATGTCTGCAATCCTGTCGCGCTCTTCACGCTTACCTGCGTCTTTGATAATGTGCATAATTGCTTCTTGAGCTGGAGTAAATTCAGTCATCTTCGATTTTTTTTCCGCTTGGGTAACCAATCCGAGGCATCCCCAAACCAGTTCCTGTTAGGTCACCTATTCCAGTTACTTCTCCAAGTAGCCAGTCAATTTGGTCTGCTATGTTTTTGCCTATCTCATCGTTTGGCAAATACATTCCTACGAAAGCTCTGTGTATAAGTGATACAAATTCCACTTGCTGTTTGGTCTGAGCGTAATCGTAGATTTTTTCCTCTCTAGTCATTACTTTTTCTCCTCTTTGATTCGTGCAATTAGCTCTGACTTATACTCGCTAATCATTTCGTAACCATCTTCGCTTTTGTAGGTAACTTCTGCTCCATCCTCCACTAATATCCTGATGAAGTTGATTATTTTGTCACTCATCTTCTTCAATCCAGCCCTTCATGTCAGCAAGCTCTTTGAGTTCTTCTGGTGTTAGTTTGCTCAAGTCCATTAGTGCCTCACCAAGATTCCCTTGACGGCTGCGACTGCCTGCTCGTAACCGAGTGTCAGCTCATCGTTGTTGAATGGTTCTACTGAATGATGCCTTAGGCGCTCTAGTACATACTGGCGCTCTTCTGCGATGCCTGATACGCGACCTTTGCGGTGTGCGTCAAGCTTGATTGTGTTTAGCTCTTTTTTAAAAAGCTTTTTTAGAATAAATGTTTTCATTACTTCTCCTTTCGAGTTTTACTCTAGGAGACAGCACTGACAAAAACAAGGGTTTTTAGTCTTTTGTTACCTTTTCGTTATATTTACGAACTTCGATATATGCGCCGGATTCTCTGTCATCGGCGTAGACCTTATAAGCAGTTAGTTTGCAGACCTGCGAATCATCGCTCCAAGCCTTTGCGTCTGTAAGTGAATCAAATACACTTCTCACAAGCTTATCTAAATCGGGAGGAGTAGTCGGATACTGGCGCTTTACTGTTTTTCCTCTTGGGATATAAAACTTTACCGTTACCTCTACAGGCTCATCAAAGACTGCCCACTCTGAGTTTTGTAGCGCTTCTATGGCTGCTTCTTTGGTTGCCTTGCGCCAAGCTTTTAACTTTGGTGAATTTGCGTCTACTACGCGATTGTTGAAACATCTTTTTGACCCTTGCGGGGCAGGCAGACCGAATACCTCAAAAGATAACGTTAGTCTGCCCACCCAACAAGTCTACCGCTAGAAAGGTGCTGAATCAGGGTTTAGAACATCCATGACCTCTTGGGAGGCAGACTTCATGCCATCTATTGCCATCATCTCATCAGGGTAAACCGTAAGGCTTACACCTGTTGTGCCATCACGCTTTTCAAAAGTGCCAACCTTCAAGCCACCTGATAACTCCATACGAAAAGGCGCTTCCATTTCTAGGATGTGCCTAAAGTCTCCCGCGCGTTTGTCATCAATAATCACATCAATGTAGTCTTTGGAGACTGTTTGCCACTGACCAGACTCGTCTTTTTTACGGTTCTGATGAGCGCACTTCAAAACAGAAAACCCATTGAGGCGCTTAACCTCATTGAGCCAGACTGTAGTTTCGACCTTTATCATTTATTTTCCTTTTCTACGTGGTCGGGATTGACACAGTCTTTATGCCCACAGGTTCTTTTGCCGGGCATAACTTCTGCGCCATCTTCGTCAATCGGAGTAACCCAGTCCGACCCAAACATTCCATGCCAAGGTACGCACTTATCGTCCTTTTTGCCAACTGTCGAAGCTCTACGGACGCGACAAGATTCGCAAAGAGGTCTCCCTTTGCGTCTTTTATTTTTTGCAACAACCCACTCGTAACCACAGCGGGGGCAAATAAGTCGCTTTTCCACAACATTACGCTAGCAGATTTTCTCTCATGTAGTTGAGACACGTGTCTTTGCAGTCGTATCCGTTGTCGTGAGTCGCGTGAAAGTCCGCTAGTTTTTTGCAACATATGTCACACTCTACGAGAGTTTTCTTATGAATGCAAGTAGGTGGTGGAGAAGTATCTTTTTGCGGTTCATTCTGCCTTTGTTCCTGCTCTTCTTGCCTATTCAGTTCTGCCACTGCTTCCTTTGCCTTGCCGACTATGTGCTTTGGCTCTACAAAGTTTATACGTTCGTCTTGCCTGCACTGCCTAAGTGCTGTTTGTGCCACATCAAGTGGTATTGAACCGAGTGACTGCTTCCAAGCCGCAATCTTGTCGGCGTCTATTTTCCTGCCGTCAATCGCAAACATTTCACGAAGAAGAATTTCTGTCTCTTTGAGATTCAAGTCCTATCCTTTCAAGAATCATCCTCATTGGAAGTGCAACGCCAATGCTTGCTGCTGTCTTTTCTGACACTATTGGCTGAGTGACCTTGAACCGAGTGTAATTGCTTGACACAAGGTCTTTTAAATCTTTTACAGAAATGAATACTAGTCCGTTACCACTAGGAGATGCAAATGCCCACCAGCTTGCCTTAGTTGTGCTAATACCTGAGCGCTTTAGGTCTTTGCGGTCTCCTCTGCGATAGCTGTAGCACTCTATGTAAACATTTCCAGTTTCTGATGCGCGATAGTCAGTCTTGACTTCTACGGTGTCTATCTGACCGAGTATGGAGGCTGTAAGCTCTTCGCCTACTTCGCCTCTTTTGACGTCAATGTCAAAGTCAGGGGCATAACCCTGTGACCGAATTACCTCATTCGTCATTTTGTAGTAGCTCCCTAATCTCTCGTTCTCTTCGCATTTCCTCAGTCTCTTCGTCTTCGTTCAGCCATGATTCAGCGTTTAGCCATGATGCTGGATACTTTATGTAGGTTGCTTCTTTGCCTTCAACTTCTAGCGCATACTGTTTGACCGAGTCGATGATTGTTTGTTCATCTGTCTTTTTACAAGCTGTTCTATAAGCTTTCTTGGCTTTACCCTTATCGCGCTTCCTTGGATATAGCTCCCAGAATTCATCAAAGCGCAATATATCTTCTAAGTTTATTTTCTTATTATCTTTATATTCTTTAGTATTTATCTTCTTAAGTGGTCTGGTCACTCCAGTGTGGGTTGAATCCACTATGGAGTCACCCGATGCGGATTCATTAGCGTCCGGGTCAAGAAGTATCCAGTTATAAGAGCCGTAGCTACCGTCAGTATTCCTAATGCGCTCTACTTTTAGATAGCCTTTGTTTTCAAGACTTTGAATAGCTGCCTTGATTGCGTAACGACCTAGGTCTGTTTGCCTTTCAATCTGGTTATAGCGAAGCTCATAGCCGTTTTCATGGCTTAGCAAGTACGCCAACAACCTAAAGGCGTTAGAACTGATTTCTGGGTCTCTGACAGCGATATTCGGAATCATTGTGAATTGGTAATCGGTCTGTCTGATGATGCGTGTAATGCCGCTCATTGTTGCTCCATTCCCGGCAAACTGCTATCATGGAGCTTGCCGATAGTGTGGTTATCGGTATTTGTGGGTCGGGAGTTACACGCTCCCGGCTCACTCTTTATTCTATCAGGTCTATTTCCCATTTCTCGTACATATCTCCTAGCTTGTACCACTGCCCCGTAAAGTCCCTGATAGGTTCTCTGTAGGGGGTGCTGTGTTTGCTAATCTTCCATCCGTTTTCTTTGGCTTCTCTGTAAATGTTCACGTCACTCTCCATCAAGCCGTTGTGAATCACACACATCAAAATAAGGTTAGAGGCTCTATCTAAAAGCTTTGAGCCTCCCATGCCCCGGTTAGCCCGATGGTGGATTGTAAGGTCTTCTGAGCTTCCACAGTGCCAACAGACGCCACCGTCTCGCTCATAGATTCGTTTCTTTATCGACTCTTTCATTTTGTTTTTGGATAAGGTTGTGTTTTGTATTTCAACTTTTTCCTTAGCTCCTTCTTTCTTGTTTTGCTTCCTCTAAACATTACGTACCTGTGCTTTCTCGGGCGCTCATGTCTTTGTAAGCGCTCTCCGTAAAAAGCCTTAGCTCCATTAACTCCACCATGCTCATCAAAAATGTGCCTAGAATGCTTTGAAGATTGACCGTCTAGCCTCCACTCAACATGCCTGTCACTCATGCCTGTGTAAAGCCAGTTGGTGGCTTGATAAACGACGCCTATGTGTCCAGCACCAATCTCTGCATAGCTCACAACTATGTTATATTTAGCAGGTAGAAGCTTTAGTGTGCTTCCAATAAAGTAGCTCTCTGTGTTTTTGGGCGTCTTGTCAGCTATCCATAACCGAGTTAGCTCAATTACGTTTTCAGATTCCTCTGCACCACAAACTCCTTTACAAAGCGACGGTGAAGCTGGCTTGCCGTAAATAATGCAACCAAGCATTTCTTCGCCATCAAACAAGCCAAATGCAAACATTGCAGGAGCTTTTCTGTGCAAGTAGTGATTGTCAACAACCATTTCCTGCGCAAGCTTCTTTTCTATCGCCTCTACACGATAAGGAATCACAGTTTTGACTCCATCTCCATAATTCGACTCATGGTCTGGGTAGCCATCAGAGCGCTCTCTAAGCCTTTGACCTTCATCTTGATACGATTGACCTCAGCACGACGCAAATCCCGCGAGAGACGCTCCTGAGTGCTTTTGAGGCGTGATTCTGCTGTTCGCTCTGCTACAGTTCCTTCTGCCGAAAGAAAAGTTCTCTGTTCAACCGAATCAAGCTCATGCTCAGCTTCGGCTAATGCAACTTCAGCATCGTAAAGTGCAGAACTACCCTTGCGAATCTCCTCGGTCAGCCTCTTCAGCTCCGCTATCACTTCGTGTGGCAGCAACTAGAGCCTCCAAACGTTCTTGGCGAGCTTGAAAGAAAATTGATGCACGTTGTTTGTCACCGTTGAAATGTTCGTACGCATAAGCCTCACTCAACTCCTTTACGCTCGCTATCAGAATGTCCATTGGCAAGCTCCTTTATTGAGTCAAGAGTCTTCTGTGGTGCTTTGGCTGCTTTAGCTTCACCCCACAAAAGTCGTAGTGCGTCTACGTCGTTTAGCTTACTAGCCTCTGC
>Ga0209953_1000809_pt1 | contig 10664 bp, 8 predicted proteins | sample SalPonred_H2O_MG_FD_185713 | JGI IMG/M metagenome (GOLD analysis project Ga0209953, IMG submission 185713) | Salt pond water microbial communities from South San Francisco under conditions of wetland restoration - Salt Pond MetaG... | ecosystem: Environmental > Aquatic > Non-marine Saline and... | reverse complement strand
GCGCACAAGATTCTAAAGACCGAAGCAGCGCTGGATTTGACCCAGCCTGCCGCTGAGCTGTCCCGACGCATCCGCGCTTTCAACCCGTTTCCTGGGGCCACTGTGAAGCTACCAGGGCTGGCTGAACCCGTTAAGGTCTGGCAAGCCCGCGCCTTCGGTCAGCTCACGACAGACACGCCGGGTGAGGTGTTATCGGTCGGCGAGCAGGGCATTGATTTGTCGACTGGCCAGGGGGTTTTGCGATTACTCGAGCTGCAGCGCCCCGGTGCCAAACGACAACCGGTGGCCAGCTTTGTTCAGTCTTATCTGCAGTCCCATCAGCAATCCCATCAAGCGCGCGGCTGAGTCACGCGCTATCGGCCTGACCTTATTTGTCTAGCTCTCGATGGCTTGCGCCCACAAGTCGTAGGCATCTGCATCGGTTATCTTGACCCGCAACAATTGGCCAGGCTTGACTGGCGCAGCACTATCGACGTAGACCACACCATCGATTTCCGGTGCATCGGCGGCCGAGCGGGCAATCACACCCTGATCATCAACCTCATCGACGAGTACATCAATCTCGCGTCCGATTTTCTGTTGCAAGCGCGCCGCCGAGATGGCCTGCTGGTGTGCCATGAAGCGCTCGTAGCGGGATTGCTTGACCTCTTCTGGCACCGCGTCTGGCAGGGCATTTGCCGTGGCACCATCAACGGCTGAATACTGGAAACAGCCAACACGATCGAGTTGTGCCTCAGTTAACCAGTTCAACAAGTACTCAAAGTCATCCTCAGTTTCACCTGGGAAGCCGACAATAAACGTCGACCGAATCGTCAGCTCTGGGCATTGTTCACGCCAGCGGTGGATACGAGCCAGTGTTTTATCCTCAAAGGCTGGGCGCTTCATCGCTCTGAGCACCTTGGGGCTCGCGTGCTGAAAGGGGATGTCGAGATATGGCAGGATCTTGCCTTGTGCCATTAAGGGAATCAACTCATCGACGTGCGGGTAGGGATAAACGTAATGCAAACGAATCCAGACGCCAAGGTCAGACATCGCCTCACACATCTCTGTCATGCGCGACTTCACTGGACGACCCTGCCAAAACCCGGTGCGGTATTTGATATCGACACCGTAGGCACTGGTGTCTTGCGAAACCACAAGCAGTTCTTTAACGCCGGAGCGAACCAGTCGCTCGGCTTCATCGAGCACATCGCCCACTGGACGGCTGACCAAATCACCACGCATCGAAGGGATGATACAGAAGCTGCAACGGTGGTTACAGCCCTCGGATATTTTGAGGTAGGCATAATGACGCGGCGTTAACTTAATTCCCTGCGGCGGCACAATATCGACGAACGGATCGTGATCAACAGGTGGCGCTGCCACACCATGCACCGCGTTAACAACCGCCTCGTATTGTTGTGGCCCGGTAACCGCAAGCACGCCTGGGTGAATATTACGAATCACGTCCTCTTCGACGCCCAAACAGCCTGTGACAATCACACGGCCGTTCTCGGTAAGCGCCTCGCCGATAGCATCAAGTGACTCTGCTTTGGCGCTATCAATAAAGCCGCAGGTGTTTACCACCACTACATCGGCACCATCGTAATCGGCCACGACCTGATAGCCTTCGGTACGCAACTGCGTCAAGATACGCTCGGAGTCCACTAGCGCCTTAGGACACCCAAGACTCACAAATCCGACTTTAGGGCTTGCCATGATGATCCTGCTTAATAAGAAAGTGCCGTTAGTGTAGCCGTGAGCACTCTACAATATCGCGATGACCTCGTCTAACCCCGCATTGTCTGACATCCTGCATCAAAGTAGTCGCTGCTTGGCGCAGGTGCAATCCGGACGTTCATTGACATTGGCATTGGCTCAAACACCTCAAATACTGCGCCCCGCTGTGCAGGCCGTGACGTGGTATGCCATGCGCCATTGGGGCTTAGCATGCGCTTGGCGTGCGAAACTGCTAGCCCGAGAACCCGACAAACTCTGGCTAGCAGCCCACCTGTCATTAACGCTTTTGTTGCTAGACGCTGCGCTTCAGGCCCATGGGCAAGCTCACGCCCCCTCCCTACAAACACCTTTATCCAAAGATTGCCCGAGCTACACCCCACACACACTGGTCGACGAGTCAGTCAAAGCCGTGAGTCTGGCCAAGCTCGGCAAACCCGCCAAAGGGTTGGTCAACGCTGTTTTGCGGCGTTTTCAGCGGGAACATGGCCAATGGGTGACTGCGGTGGCTCACGACCTTGTGGCTCGCTGGAACTATCCAGCCTGGTGGATCAAAAAGCTTCAATCAGACTATCCAAATGACTGGCAAACCATTCTGAATGCCAGCCAGGTGCGTCCAAAACTCGTCTTGCGGGTCAATTCAAGACAAGCCTCTGTGCAACAGGTTGTTGATGCCTTTGACGCAGCCGGTATCGATTGCGCTGCCATCGGTGGGCACGCCGTGGCACTGGCACAATCGGTTGCCGTGCAAACGTTGCCAGGCTACGCCCTGGGGTGGTGGTCAGTTCAAGACTGGTCAGCGCAACAGGCCGCAAACTTGCTAGAACTTAAAGACGGTCAGCGTGTACTGGATGCCTGTTGTGCGCCTGGCGGTAAAACCGCCCATATCCTTGAATTAGCCGATGTTGATCTGACCGCATTGGACCAAGATGCCGAGCGTCTTGATCGTGTCAAAGAGAACTTGAAGCGACTCAAGCTCATGAACGATCGCGTCACACTGAAAGCAGCCGATGCCATTGACTGGCAAAGCTGGTGGGATGGCAACCCCTACGATGTAATTCTGGCCGACGTACCATGCACCGCAAGCGGCGTGGTTAGACGACATCCAGACATCGCCTGGCTTAGACGAGAGGCAGACCTAGCGCAAACCGTTACTCTACAAACACAGATTCTCGACGGACTATGGCACACCACGGCACCCGGCGCCATCCTGTTGCTAGTAACATGTTCAGTATTTCCAGACGAAGGTGAGTATCAGGCACAAGCCTTCTTGGCTCGTCATGCCGATGCCGTGCGGCTCGACGCGCCCGGCCAGTGTTTGCCAATGGCATCGGGCAAACAGGACCAAATCGGACACGACGGATTTTTTTATGCAAAGTTTCAACGCCGACCTAAACATACCTAGCCTACTCATATGGTTTTTGCGCGCCAACTTCTAACGATCTGCTTGACATGGGTGTGTGTCACGTTCATGACCATATCGGGTGTTGCGCATGCCGACGAACAAGCCCGTGCGTCAGTCCAACGCATCGAGCCGCTTGTGGTGAGTGGCCAGCTCCTGCTCGACGTCAATCTCGAGCTCAAACTCAACGATCGGATGCGTCAAGCTCTCTCACGTGGCGTGCCGCTTACGTTTTTACTAGAGCTTGAGGTCAATGCACCACGCTGGTGGTGGTTTGACAAGTCTATTGTTGATACAAGGTTGGTGCGCAGGCTTTCCTACAACACATTAACCCGCACCTGGCGCGTGACGACTGGCGATTTCTCTGTGCCGGCTGCCTCTTATGAAGAGGCGCTCAAGTTGTTGTCAACCGTTCGCAACTGGCCCGTTGTGCTGACGGATCGGTTTGAGCCAGATGAAACGTATATCGGTGCTGTACGGTTCAGTTTGGACAATGACCAACTGGCTCGTCCTCTACAAATGGATAGTGCGCGAGACAACTGGATCCTTGGCAGCGCCTGGAAAACGTTTGACTTTTCTATACGCCGTAACTCTAGTAGCCCCAGTGACACCGAGGTTAAGCAATGAGTCGGCGCACGCGATTATTGCTCGTGCTTGGTGCCATCACAGGCGCGGGGCTATTTGTGCTGCTCGCTTGGTCTACCGGTAGCGCCTCACGGCTGGCTCAGTTTCACGAACTGCTTGTTTATTTGAACGTGGCACTAGCACTTGGTCTGTTTGGCTGGGTATTAGGACTCAGTATCAAACTGATCCGGCAACTGCGTCGCAACAAGTTTGGTGCACGCCTGACGGCCCGATTCGCAGTGGCTTTCGCGCTGATTGGTGTTTTACCCGGCGCACTGATTTATACGGTCTCGATACAGTTCATGTCGCGCTCGATCGAGTCATGGTTTAACGTGCGCGTTGATTCTGCGCTTGATGCCGGTCTGGCACTGGGTCGCGAAGCGCTCGATGCCCAGCTCAATGAATTAGACACCCGCGCACGCTCACTGCTACCAAGCTTTGCCAATGCATCGGATGCCGAACTACCCGCGCTACTTGATCGAGTGCTGGAAATTACTGGCGTGCGCGAAGCCGCGGTCATCACAAGCTCAGGACGACCCGTGGCGTTTGTCACTGAAAAACTGAGCACGCTACTGCCACAAGGGCCGCCAGCAGGCGTGTTGCAACGCCTGCGCCTATCAGGCAGCTACGCCAGTGCCGAGACAGTGTCTAACCAAGCCATTGAAGGTGATCCATCGGGCTTAATCCTTCGCGTTATTTTGCCGTTGGGTTCATCGGCACAGACACCTGGCGCTCTTGTGCGCAGCGAAGTGCGTTGGCTGCAATTGATCAAAGCCGTTCCCGAAGAGTTGGTCATGAATGCTGAAGAGGTTCGAGAGGGGTATCGCGACTATCAAGAGCTCGCGTTATCGCGTGATGGGCTAAGACAGTTGTTTGCTGTAACTCTCACGCTCGCGCTATTGCTCGCAGTGTTTGCTGCGATGGCCGTGGCGCTGTTCCTGTCAAAGCGCCTGGTGCAGCCTCTGTTGGCGCTCGCATCAGGCACGCGCGCGGTCAGTATCGGCGACTTCCGGCCGCTGAACGAGCCCCCTCAAAACGATGAGGTGGGTCAGTTGACCCGATCATTTAATGCCATGACACGCCAACTCGAAGAAGCACGTCGCCTCGTTGATATGAATCGACGCCAACTCGAGCAGTCAAAGCTCTACACCGAGGGCATTTTGGCGAACCTGTCTGCTGGCGTTTTAGTATTTGATGAGCAATTTCGTATCACCCTCTTTAACCAGGGCGCGCAATCCATTCTCGGCGTTGATCTCCGGTCGGCCAAAGGACGGCCCTTGGAAACTGTCCCTGGTGCGTTACCACTTGCCACTACCATTAAACGCTCGTTCTCCCATCTAACAGCGACCGACTCCGAGCGTTTGCACTGGCAAGAGCAATTTGACATCAACTTAGCCGGCGACGATGCACCCGACAAACCACACACCACGACGCTACTGGCACGTGGCACGCACTTAAGCATGGATGGTCGCGGCAATGGTTATGTGGTTGTGTTCGATGACATCACGGCGGTGATTTCAGCCAACCGTACCGTTGCTTGGGGTGAAGTCGCGCGTCGCATGGCCCATGAAATCAAAAACCCGCTCACCCCTATACAGCTCTCAGCTGAACGACTGGCCATGAAACTTGGCGATCGACTCGAGCCCAACGATGCGCAATTATTGACCAGAGCTACCAATACGATTGTCAACCAAGTCACTTCGCTCAAACACATGGTTGACGAGTTTCGCGAGTACGCCCGCAAACCTGTGGTGGTTTTTAAGCCAGTGGATCTGAATCACGTCATTGAGGAAGTTTTAATCCTATATGGATGGGATCCAAACACCGAGGTATCCGCCGCTGATGCCAGCGGTGTTCTGTTCGAGTCACACTTAACTGACGGTCTGCCCTTGGTGCGTGGCGATCAAACGCAACTACGTCAAGTTATTCATAATCTATTGAGTAATTCACGGGATGCGTTCAGTGAGCAAGGTCAAGGCGGTACTATTCGTGTAACAACCGAACAGATCAATGCAACCGACAATTCACAGCCTGCCATCAGGCTGGTAGTCTCTGATGATGGGCCTGGTTTCTCGGCACAGCTTCTACAACAAGCCTTTGAGCCGTATGTCACCACCAAAGCGCACGGCACGGGGCTAGGTTTAGCGATCGTGAAGAAGATCGTTGACGAGCATGGTGGGTACATCGACCTGTCAAATCGGCGCGATGGTGGAGCTCGTATCACCATTGTATTGGTACCCATGGAATCAGAGGTGGACGACATCGCTGATGAAGACGATAATCACGGCAGTAACTAGGTAAGGGAATCATGGCTCGAATTCTGGTGGTCGACGATGAAATCGGTATTCGTGAGTTGCTTTTCGAAATTCTGTATGACGAAGGGCACTCCGTTGAACTCGCCGAGAACGCAGCGCAAGCACGCGCGGCGCGGCAGCGCATGCGGCCGGACTTGGTGTTGCTCGATATTTGGATGCCTGACACCGACGGGGTAACACTGCTGCGCGAATGGGGCTCGCAAGGACTACTCGACATGCCTGTAATTATGATGAGTGGTCACGCCACCATCGACACAGCCGTTGAGGCCACGCGCATCGGCGCCGTGGATTTCCTAGAAAAACCCATTACATTGCAGCGCCTCTTAAAAACCATCAGCAATGGCTTGTCACGTGATAAGCCTGTGGTGGCAGCTGGCTTAGCGGATACATCGGCCGACACGAGTGATGCAACTCAGACACCTGGCTCGACGGATCAAGAAAATGCAACGGCTGCCGCGAACTCGGTTGAGAACGACTCGCCTGCCGGTCTGTCTGGCAACATCTCGCTCGATCAGCCCCTGCGCGAGGCCCGCGATGAGTTTGAACGTGTGTATTTTGAGTATCACTTAGCCCGCGAAAACAACAGCATGACACGTGTATCTGAGCGCACGGGTCTGGAACGCACGCACTTGTATCGCAAGCTCAAACAACTTGGCATTGAAGCTCGCAAGCGTCCGACATGAAGATATTGATTGTGGGTGCGGGTCGCGTCGGCACAAGCGTTGCCGAGAACCTGGTATCCGAACATAACGACATCACTGTCATTGACCCTGATCCGTCACGGCTATCAGACCTGCAAGAGCGATTTGATTTGCGCGGGTTGATCGGTGATGGCTCACAGGTCTCAGCCATGCAACGCGCAGGTGCTGAAGACGCTGACATGGTCATTGCCTGTGCGGCCAGCGACGCCATCAATTTGGTTACTTGCAAAATCGCCCGACAAATCTTCAATGTGCCACGCCGGGTCGCACGTATCCGTTCTTCCGAAATACCAGCCATGCCGGAGTTGCTGGGCGAAGAGGGGTTTTGTGTTGACGCGGTCATAAGCCCCGAGTCCAGTGTCACCGACTATCTCACCAAACTGGTGGAGTTTCCTGAAGCGCTTCAAGTCGTGGACATGGCACGCGGCAAGATCAGTGTCATCACCATGCGGGTAAGCCTTGACGGCTCTATGGCAAACCACCCGCTGAAGGACTTGCGCATCATGAACCCCGATGTCAACGCCAAAGTCGTTGATATTGTGCGACTAGGCAAAACCATCACGATATCGCCCGAGACCATTCTGCGTCCAGGCGATGAGCTGCTACTGATTGCCGATGCCGAGCATGCGCATCAAGCCGTGCGGCAAATGAGTCAGTCAAAAGAACAGGTTCGTCGCGTCATGATCGCCGGTGGCGGCAACATCGGAGCTCGTCTAGCCCGCAACCTTGCGAATTCAGGCTATAACGTGCGCATCATCGAGCAAAGCATGGATCGATGCGAGGAATTGGCAACAACCTTGCCTGACAATGTGTTGGTGCTACATGGCAATGGCACAGACGAATCATTGCTTGAGCGAGAAAGCATCGAAGACATGGATACCTGGATGGCGCTGACTAGCGACGATGAGGACAATATTATGTCCTCGCTCATGGCCAAGCGCATGGGTGCACATCGGGTCATTGCTCTGATTAACCGACAGGCCTACGGCGAACTCATGCAAGGCAGCCACATCGACATTGCGATCTCACCGGCGCAAGCTACCATGAGCGAATTGCTGCGCTATGTGCGCCGTGGCGACATCGTGGCTGCCCACCGCTTGCGTGGTGGCCTTTCCGAAGTACTAGAGCTCGTGGCTCATGGTGACAGGAAGTCCTCCAAAATCATTGGCAAGCGTATTGCGGATCTGCCGTTGCCCAAAGGCGCTTCGATTGGGGCAGTGGTGCGCGAGCAAGAAATCATCGTCTCTGACCCAGATGTGACCATCGAAGCAGAAGATCACGTGATTGTATTTGTGCCTTCTCGAGACCAAGTGCGTCAGATCGAGAAAATCTTTCAAGTTTCTGCGTCTTTCTTCTAAGTTCAATGAAACGCTTGCTCGCTGTCTTTCATGTGCTGGGCTTCACCATGGTGTTGTTTGCCATGACGATGTTCGTGCCCATGATCTGGTCCGTGCTGCTTAAAGACGGTCAATTGATGCTGTTTGTGCATGCGTTTTTAATTGCGCTGACCTTGGGTGGTGCCATGTGGGCCGGTACGCGCCGGTTTCGTGCTGAACTTAGACCACGTGACGGTTTTTTATTGGTCACACTGGTCTGGAGCTTCTTGCCGTTGCTAGGCACCATTCCTTTGCTTCTGTATTTCCATGACATTGGCGCGCCACTCAAGTTTAGTGACGCATACTTCGAATCCATGTCGGGCCTGACTGCGACTGGCGCAACCCTGTTAAGTGGACTAGATCAACTCGCCCCGACGATCAATTTGTGGCGCGTCACCATGCACTGGGTCGGTGGCATGGGCATTATCGTGCTGGCGGTCGCTATTTTGCCGTTGCTTGGCGTCGGCGGGCACCAGCTGTTTCGGGCTGAAACGCCTGGACCGATGAAAGAGGAGAAACTGACCCCACGCATTGCCAGCACTGCCAAGGCGCTTTATGCGATCTACTTTGGGCTATCTGTGGCCTGTTTTCTGGCGTATCGTGCCGCTGGTATGACCTGGTTCGACGCCTGGTGTCACATGGCATCCACGGTGGCACTGGGGGGTTTCTCGACGCACGACGACAGCTTCGGATACTTTGACTCACCGATGATCGAAGCCATCGCGGTGGTCTTCATGTTGCTATCTGGCATCAATTACGCCACTCATTTCAATGCGTTTCGGCTAGGTAGCGTTAAAGCCTATAAACGCTGTCCCGAAGCGATCCCGTTTGTGGGCATTGTCTTAGGCATGGCCGTGCTAATTGGTTTTTACCTCTGGTACATGGGTGTCTATCCCGACATCCAAACAGCACTTCGCTTTGCTATTTTTAATACCGTCTCAATTGCTACAACCGCGGGTTTTGCCAACGCCGATTACGCCGCTTGGCCTTTAATTGTGCCCATTATCATGATTGCACTCGGTATGTTTAGCACCAGCTCAGGCTCCACTGGTGGTGGCATCAAGATGATTCGCGCCATGATGCTTGTGAAACAAACCCGTCAGGAAATGGTCAGTATCCTGCACCCGCATGCAGTCACACCAGTTTTATTGAAGGGGCGTCTTATTCCAGCCCGGGTCTTAGCCTCGGTGCTGGCGTTCATGCTGCTTTATGGGTTTTCTATTGCGGTTCTGACCGCCCTCATGCTCTTGAGCGGTGCCGATGCCACCACGGCATTTAGCTCGGTCATTGCCTGTGTGAACAACATTGGTCCTGGGCTAGGACAGGTAGGTCCGGCAGACAACTACTTAAGCATGAATGACTTCCAGGTGTGGATTCTTTCATTTGCCATGATGATTGGCCGTCTGGAGCTCTTCACTGTTCTCGTGCTGTTTTCTTCGGCGTTTTGGCGTAAATGACGCTGGCGCTTGCAAGCGCGCTCGGTGGTTATACTGATGATGCTTCCTGATTTTTCTTACTGTTGACCCCATGGACCCCCTGTTTTTTGTTGCCTACGCCGCGCTAGGCTGTGTTGCTGGTTTTGCTGCTGGTCTGCTTGGTATTGGCGGTGGCATGCTACTCGTGCCGTTTTTGACTGCGTTGCTCACCGCACAAGGTCTGCCCCTAGACCTCGTGGTGCATTCAGCCATAGCAACCTCCATGGCCTCGATTCTATTTACCTCGATGTCTAGTGTGCGTGCACATCACAAGCGCGGCGCGGTGCGATGGGATCTGGTGGCAAGTTTCTCGCCCGGCATTGTGATTGGCGGTTTGCTGGCCGGTGGCGCGGTGTTTGCTGCCTTAAAGACAGGTTGGTTGGCTCTGATCTTCGCCGTTTTTGTCGGGTACTCAGCCATTCAAATGTTGGTTAACCGCAAACCCAAGGCCAGCCGACAAATGCCGGGTCCATTGGGCACAGGCGCTGCTGGCGCGGGCATTGGCTTTTTATCTGGGCTCGTTGGTGCCGGTGGCGGTTTTGTGTCGGTACCGTTCATGCTTTGGTGCAACGTGGTGTTGCACCAGGCCGTTGCAACCTCAGCAGCGTTGGGGTTTCCGATCGCATTGGCCAACACCATCGGCTACGTCTGGTCTGGCATGAGCGTTCAAGACCTGCCCCCGGGCATGATTGGTTACGTCTATTGGCCAGCACTTGTCGTACTGGTGCTCTTTAGCGTGTTTCTGGCGCCCGTTGGTGCCAAAGCCGCGCATGCATTGCCAGTGGCTACTTTGAAACGGATTTTTGCTTTCTTATTGTTTGGTCTGGCGACGTATATGCTCTATAAGTCAGGCCTATCGTTTGGCTGGATTGGATAACCAAGTGTTGTGCTGTGCCATACTTACACAAACACCGGATTGCAGATTTCGTGTTTTAGGCTTAAATTCGAATGGTAGGTTGTTGTCTGAACAGCAACGGGTTAGATAACAGGAGGGGCGAACCATGTTTGATGTTTTGGTATACCTGTTTCACAACTACTACACGCCCCAAGCCTGC
>Ga0209953_1000808_pt1 | contig 10670 bp, 18 predicted proteins | sample SalPonred_H2O_MG_FD_185713 | JGI IMG/M metagenome (GOLD analysis project Ga0209953, IMG submission 185713) | Salt pond water microbial communities from South San Francisco under conditions of wetland restoration - Salt Pond MetaG... | ecosystem: Environmental > Aquatic > Non-marine Saline and... | reverse complement strand
TACCTCTAATTACGGGTTGTTGTAAACTAACTGAACCAAGAAATACATTATCACCTGTGAGTATTAATGAACGGTCTGCGGTAATCTCTACATTTTTATCACCTACTATACCAACATCACTATCTGTTGCTGTTAAGTAAATACCATTACCACTTGAGTTAAATAACAACCTGTCAGATTGAATTTCAACGTGTTGTCCTGTATTGTTGTTAAATGTTTGTTCGGTGTCAGGAGTAAAACTTTTTCTAGTTTTGCGAGAATAACCCTCATTTGTATTAAATAATTCTATATATGAATCACCATTCTGTACTCTAAGTAGTGGTTGTTGATTATCACTATAACTCAACTTAATACTATTACCGTATCTACCCTGTTGTATTACATCACCATACTTCACACTTTGTATTGGAGTAGACTGTACCCTAAAAGTATTAGATGTTATCTTGTCTAAACTAGTTGTACTCCCTGTGTTTTTTATTACTGATTTGGTAGTGGAGTCATCATCGTTATATCTAGTATACCCTTGGACTTTAGGTCTATCAATATTACTATTCACGTCATTGTTTAAGTTCAATGTTGTAAGATAGTAATTACCCATTGATGTTCTAACAGCTAATACGTACTCGCCGGGGAGTGGGTAGTTTCTTTGGTTAGATGAGATAGGACGATAAATGGTATCTACTGATTCATTCTTACCCGCATAATTATCAGACTTACCTAATATAGACCCAATTGGTAATGTATCATTATTTGGGTCATCGTGGTTAGCATCTGATACAAATACCACATCAATTAAAACACTTGTCTGTGATGATTCAAAAAAAGACTTTAAATTATTAACATCAACATTTGTTGCTAACCTAATCTCGTTCAGCATCGTTTTCCCTCAAATCGTCAACCTTCATATCTTCAATTTGTTTGGTGAGGTTATTGTCTTTTTGTTCTGCTTCTTCTAGTGTAGATAATAGTTCTTCTTTCATTTTGTCAGTCAACCCTAGTTCTTCTTCATCACTACCACCACTTGAATTCATAATACGTTGTACGATTGTAGCAATCTTAACCAACTGTTCATCATTCTGAACTCCAACGTGTAATAAATCTTTAACCACAGGGCCAATATACGCAATATCTTTACCACCCTTTAGACTTGTCAGAAAACCTTTCATAATATCGTCAATCGTTCTATCTTTCTTTTTACTATTGACATAGATGTCTTCTAAAATGCTAGAAAGTGATTTATCACCAAATATAATATCGTCTTTATCGTTTAATCCCATACTAATAAATATATAAGGTTGAAAATTAGTAACGTTCTTCTCGTATCTTACCAATTGTTAAGAAGTCATCATAGATACGATGTTGTATAGGTTTCATTTTATTTAATACAGGTGTGATGTGTTGCCCTGTATAACCTGTCATTTCTCGTATCATTAAGTAAATAGTTTTCTTTCTGAATACATCAATCACATCAATGTACCTGAATAACTCAATAATAGAAAATGCTATTTGTATGTCTCGGTCTTTATCAAAAATCTGTGGGATTTTGTTTTCCCAAAACGAATACATCAATTCAACAAACTCATCTGTAAAATCTTGTTGTCTTTTATTTTCCTTCTCATCTTGCAATTCAAACACTTCTTCAGTATCATCAAGGTCTGTATACATTTTCTTGACCTTAAAGTTTTTATTGTTGTTTAAGATGAGATAGTTTTTGGCCACAATAGAAAAGTATGAAAATGCTTTACCCTTGTCACCTTTGTATTTGTGAAGATTTAATATAATAAAAGATAGTACTTCACGTTGAACATCAAGTGGGTCATCTAAAAAATATTCAAACTTAAATGTGTTGAATATATTTTCTACTAGTTTCTCTAATGGGTATTTTAAATGTTCTCTGTATATCTTATCTCGTAGACGTGAGTCTTCCTCAAAGTTATACTTTACAATGTAATCTTCAGTCTCTTGTGTGAAATAGTAATTAGACTTTTTCTTTTTCTTCGGCATATATGTATTCTCCTAGATTGTCAACTAAACGTTTCATCTCATTGAATACATCACCAACTTCGTCATCAGCTTCAAATGCTCCACCAATATCAATTTGTTTCATCATATCTATAGTGGAGTTTATACCTTCTTCAATCTTTAAAAACTCATCCTCAAAAAACATAACTTTTTTGTATAGAGTATAAACTGAATAAGATAGTAAACCTACAATAACTGATAATAAAATTATAACAAGTGTTTCCATTATAAAACTGTTTTTATATTCGTTTGATACAACTCAACATTATCTAATTTGAATGCTGGTGTGTTGGGTGAATGTAAAAAGTCAATACGTCTAGTAAATCTTTTGTTCATTAAATCCTTAATAATATAGAAACCTGATAACTCATCAGAGTTAATATAAACAATATCGTTGAAGTCAAACGTTCCACCATACCGTTTATGTAAATCTCTACTTACTGCAATATAACGATATTCTGAAGCATTGTCAATTTCTATGAACGTACCATCGGCCGTAATGTTAGGTGTATCATCGGTTTGTTCAGGAACGGGATGATAAACAGTAGCTACTACATTATCATAAAACCTTAGATTAAATACATTCTGTATCAAATCTTCATTATCCTGTATTTGATTAGTTAAGTTAGATATAGATGAGATTAATTCTAACTCTTTTTCTTTAGAATCATTTAAAGATAATTCTAAATTATTCATTCTAGTATTAAAAGAATGAAATACTATTATTAATAATATTATAGAAGTAAAAATTATAGAATCTTTTAGTGACATAGTTATTTACTATTAGAAGTTATTTGTAAAAAAGTGTATTTCCAAATTTTTGGTCAAAAGGTCTTAAATTTTCTTAGTATTTGGTGCTTTTTGGGGGTTAGGTGCAACCATACCAAGTTTTTTTGATTCATCATTTATATCAGAAACATAAGAAGTTTCTTCATCAGTGTCAAGTTTTTCTTTTATTTTTTTTACATACATTTCATAATCTTTATCGTCTATCAGTTTGTTCCAAGCGATTACCAAACTTACAGCCAACGGGTCAAACACAAATATCAACATTATGATAAACCACTTTACAGCCGTATCAATTGGAACATTAAATGATTCAGCAATAAACTTAAATCCACCAATCTCTCTAGCTAAATCAATGTTTTCAGTTTGAATAGTAAGTATCTCAATGTTTAAGTCATTTAATTTTTGTCGGGATTCTGTAATCTGATTATTCAGTCCTCTAATCTCTTCGTCTGCTGATTCAATCAATTCAAAGGTTCGTCTAGCATTTACCCAATTCTCACCTGCAACCAAACTATCATATCTACTCTCCTGTGATGAACGTTGGTCAGTTAACACATCTATACGATTTTGAAACCTTGAAATATCAGTTTCTAGACCCGTTCTCTGTACATCTAGTATATTTACTTGACTATCTACATTTTGGACTGCCAAGGATGTTTTTTGATACGCGTTGGACAAGAAACCAAAGATACCCATAGATGTGATGAATACCAATATAACAACTGCTGATGTAAAATACAAACGGAATATCCAATTAATTTTATCCCACATTCTATGGAGGTATGATGCGGCTACTAATTTACCTAACTCCAAAGACCCAGCCATTATAGCAACACTTAATGTTGCTCCACTAAAAAGAAGAGCGATACCTGTTACGGAGAAGAATGCTGCACACCCTGCGATTATCAACGCACTTAACCCTACTACCCATTTAAACTTCATTTATTTCCTCAATAATATTAGCATCAGGGATATAACGAACAAAAATATATTTGGTTTTATCTTTGTTCCACAATACCATATCGGCCTTTAACTTGTTTTTGATTACTTCATAATCTTTAACAAGTTCTTTATTTATTTCACTTAATACTTGAAATAAATATCCCTTTTGTTCAATAGTTCTCATAGGTATAAATATAAAAAAAGAGGGAAACTCTCAATCTCCCTCTTTTACCCCTCGTAACCTCTACTCGTTTAGAGTAGTTTTTTTACCTTTAACTTTTCCACTTTTCTCTTCAACGAGATAGTGAGTAATCCGTTTTGTACGGTAGCTTCAATATTATCTCTATCTACGTTGTTAGGAATAAGATAGTTTTTGTTTAAGGTAAAGTCAAATCCATCAACGGATGCTTCTGCTTTAACTGTGATGAGTTTTTCACCAAGCTCTACACCAACATCTTTTCCCTCACACCCCGGCACTTGAATATGTAAATCCAAGTCATCGGTTAGTTCGGTTGTTGAATGTCTTGGTGGTGTGAACACTACATCAAATAGGTCATCAAATAAACTTGCTCTAGTCATAATAATTTTGGTTTAGTTTATGTTTAAGTTTACTAGTTTATTTACAAAGTCTATACCAAGTTATTTGGTCTGACTTTTTGTCGGTTTAGGTGGGTCAATGTTTGTCAAGTTGTCATACTTCCAACCACTGTACTCTGCTTTGCATGCCATAGAATCTCCCCAATGTAGAATTTCAAGTAAAAATGTTCGGGGTTTTTTGGCTTCATCAAAGTTTTTTAAGTAGTAATGGTTCTTCTCATCAAACATCCCATCTGAATTATAAATGGCTAGAAACTCATTTTCAGTAACCACGATTCCTGCCTTTTGTAATAAAAACAATGCACGGTTGGTTACATCCATATTAGTGATGTTTTTATTTCGTGTATAGGTTCGGTCATATCTTTTACGATAATAATCAGAATCTTCGGGCACGTAATATGGTTCTTTACCATCACTAACCTTACCCAAGTCGTGATTCAACGCAGAGAACACCAATTCCTCTTTGGTGAAGTCAATAGTCCCACCCAATTGTTTAAATGTTTTAGCGACCAATAAAGACGCATTGACAACATTTCGGACGTGGATACAATACCCACCGGCAAACGCCAAGTGGAAATGTTTTACCCCACTGGCAGGAGCCATAATCATATGTTCTGCCATAGAGTCGTATAGTTCAATCAGTTGTTCTTTACGAGGTGATTCAATGTTTTCTTCTATGATTGCAATTAACGAATCATAGTTTGCTTTCAACTGTTCGGGTGTAAGTGTCATAACGTAACTGTTTTATTTTTTGTTGGTATTTGTTTATTTCTGAACAATCTTCATATCGTTCCATTTCAATATAATGTTTTTTTAACTGTTCTAAAACTTTTTCGTATTCTTGTTTTTTGATAAAAACATAAACAGGTATATCGTTTTGAGTAACAACGTAAGTTTGATTCTTTAAGACACCATCATCAACGTTTCGTTTAATTACGTCAAATGTAGTATCTATCACATTCAATTGAAATGCTTTTATTTTATTTTTTACTTTTTGACTTAGTTCCATTTGAAAACCTTTTATATGTTTCATATAGTTCTTTAACAGTAAGGTCATCGGTCTTACCATTTAACCAACTTTCATATAAATAGTCCCAATGTTTACCAAATTCTTTTTTTAGTTCTTTTCGTAGTTCACGTAACAGTCTATCTTCTTCCTCATAATGGTCTTTCATTAGTCGGGTATAGCGCCTGTGGTATTGGTCAGTCTCTTTTCTGATATTCTCATCAATAGTAACACCACGTAACCTTAATCTTCTACCACGTTCGGTTTGTTCCTGTTTGATACGTTCTATGGTTTGGAGTTCTTCTTGAGCTTCATCATAGTATTGAGAGTACTCAAAGTCACCGTGTTTGATTTTATCAATAAGAGAAGATTTCTTATCTAATCGTTTTCTTTTCTCGTTTCTTCTCCACCAATTGTATGTTGTTCTTGCCATTGTAACTGTTCTAGTTTTTGTTGTAGGATTAGGTGTGATTCCACACTACCTATAATATTAGGAATTTTTTGATAAAAGTCAACCCATTGTTTTTCTTTTAATTGTTTTAGTAAAACATCAGGTTCAGGTAAATGTGTTACGGGTTTACTCATTGTCCTCACTCATATCCATTAGTATTTGTTTCTGTTCATCCGTTAGTGTTCCGTTATCGGATAACGAATCTAATATATCATTTATGATGTCTTGTCGGTCTAACATTTTAATTTCCATTTGACCCCTTCATAATTTCTTCCATTGTTTTACGTTGTGTGTAACGTTTGTGATTGGATAAGAATATATCAAGAACTTTTAGTTCGGTTCGTATTTTGTGTTGTATTAACTTGGTTAACTCCAACGAAATATTAGTACCGTTGATTGCATTGAATGCAGCATACCTACGAGTCCGTGTTGATAGATACTTCTTGATTCTATTTAATCGTTTTTGTCTTTGAGTAATCTTATCATAGAAGTTTGTAAGTACCGTTGGTCGTGTATCAAATTTCATCTTATACCAATCAATACCTTTTCTCATATCAACTAGGAATCCCCTGATGTCACTACATACCAATCGTAAGTTTAGAGTTTCATCTTCCCCCTTGAGTTGTCGTTCATAATCATACCAAACTTTCTTGGTTACATAATTATCAATTTCAGATTCTGCACTTTTAATCCATCGTTGTAAATCATAAAGAGCATCTATCTTAAAAGTGTTTGATAAGTCTGTATCTTTTTGTTGATATGAATTTGAAACAGAGGTTTGTTCTCTACGTGGTAAGTAGGTTGTGGTATAACCGTGATTAGAGTAGTTCATATATATGTATATATTATTTTTTCTTGTTTTGTTTTATTACATTCTTGGCTACTTTTTCAAGATTTGTATGTCCCATTTTAGCCATTAGTCTTAGTGTCTTAGCACTAAAGTTCATTTCTTGTTTGATATTTGTTTTATTATTTTTCATTGATAAACATTGTTTGTAGTTGTTTGACAAGTTTTGGTAAAGACGTTGGGTCAATGAATGACGCGTCTTTACCATACATAGTTTGGAAGTTCTGTTTTTCACTCGGACTGTTGTAACCACTATCGGTGATAAAGAACGATAAGACAGTATAACCATTTTCTCTAAGTTTTACAACTTGTTTTTTTGTGTGAATCACAGCAGTCTGCCCACCGTAACCTTGAAAGTAAGGTGCACCATCAGAGTAGTTAATAAAATACGTTTTGAAAGAATCAGTACCTGTTGGAAGTTGTTTCATAATAGATTCAAAACACAAACCTTCAGGGGTCAGACCATTGTGAACAAATCGGTGGAAATACTTTTTGATGTCTTTGATTGATTGTTTTCTAGAATCATACGCAACCCACATTATAGGTTTTTGAGTATTCCCAAACGTTTCGGTGTAACGGAACGAGATTTGAACATCAATGTTGGTCATTGACCCCATCTGTGCAATTGCAATGGCTGAAATCAGAGAGTTCTTAAACTTACTACCGGCCATTGAACCACTACCATCAATAGATAAGTGTAAGAAAGCATCAGAGTGTTTTTCAATCAAACTTTGGTAGAAGATGTTATGGTCACCTGCCCCGATGGCGTGGAGTCTTCTTTTCTCAATCCGACCTTTCTTTTGTCGGTTGATGTCGGTTTGTCGTTCTCGGTTTCTGATTTGTAATTTCTTACCTAATTTCTTACCAAGTAGAATACCTTTGGTTACTTCATCAGAGTGATAACCAACAGTACGATTATTCATCATATTATCAAAGATGTTGAAATTGGAATCGGTGATTCCGTGTAATATTACTACTTCTGTTGTTTGTTTATCATTCCATTCATTATCGTATTCAATCTCTTTAATTTCAGTATTGGGTGATTGTAAAGACTTTACTGTTTCAGATAGTTCTTTACTAATTTTACCTTTTTGAATATCACCCTCTAAAAACTTTCGTTGTTTCTCAAGTTTCTTTGGTAACATTTTTTGTTGATGAGGAGTTAGTTGTTCTCTTGGTTCTCCATCAGAATCAGAACCACCATTACTTTCTTGGGATTGGGAGTCGGACTGTTCATCGTCACTACTTTGTGATTGACCTTGTTGATTATCAGACTCAATACCGTTGTCCTGATTCTCATCACCTTGTTGAGACTCACCTGATTCATCATCTTCGGAATTAGGTTCCTGACCCTTCTTAATGTTTTTCATAATCAATTCCCAAACTTTAACAGTTGTTCGTAATGCATCTGTTGTTGATGTCATCTTAGGAACTTCAGAGAATATGATATTGTGGATGTTTCGTAAATCAGGAAGAGCGTCTAAGTCACTATGTTCATTGACTAAGTTGATAATACGAGAGAAGTAAGATTCAAGTGTTAAGTCACGATATTCATCTGACTGTAACATTTTGTCAATTACTTTGTCATTGAAGTATCTATCATAAAGGGATTGATAATAACCTTTGTAGCCAGGAGAGGTGGTGTAAACATAACGGTCAATTCGTCTATCTTCTATATAGTTTAACAATCCTTTAAACTCATAACGGTGGTCGTAGATTTGACTGTCTAATTCATCAGTAAGTAAACCTAATTCTCTTAGGACACCATATAAGTTAGGAAGAATCCGAAAATCTGTTAGTTTAATGTGAGAAGCCTCGTGAAGTGCTAACCCCACAACACTATCAAAGTTTTTTTCGTCAATGGTAGAACCAATAACAATTTGATGAGAGTCGGTATAAGAATCACCCGAATTACGATACTCAACGGGAATTGATTGTTTGGTAAGGATACGAACGAAGTTTGAAATAACTCGTTGGTATTTGGCTAGTTTGATAGGGTCTTTATCCTTAGTGGATAAGTCCGTCATATATGAATCGTCTAACCAATAAGAGGAGAATAATTGTGAGTTCATATGATTAAGGGGTTGATTAACATTACATAACTAAGATAATGAATCCCCAAATCAATGTCAAGACTTTTTTTAAATTTTTTCAGAAATATGTTTTACTTCGTATCGGTGTCCTGAATCAGAGTTGTTTTGAAATAGTTTTTGATAGTCGTTAGCATCTTGTTCACCATCAAAGGTTAATACTTCACCAAACTCGTCAATAAGAATAACGGGTAGTTCTTTTTTGTTTAATTCTACGTATTTGACAATAATGTAACTCATAATATATATGTATATATGTATATTTGTATTTATGTATATATAAAAATGTAAGGTTCCCTTCTCCTTACGTAGTACCTAAAGTTTTACCTTCAAAAGAGGAGCAGGTGGTACTTTCCTTTAACCCGAAAGGTTTTAAGATTAGTGGCGGGGGGTGGTAACGCTCCACCAAAACAAAGGCTTATGAGACCTCGTCAGGACTTCCTTTCCCCGCAATATAAAGAGCCTCTTGTCGGATTTGAACCAACGACCTTCGCTTTACAAAAGCACTGCTCTACCACTGAGCTAAAGAGGCTTAGTCGTAAAAACTTTTATGTTTTTCTTTTCTACTGTATATCTTTTTTGACGTGTGAGTTTGTTGAGTCATCTTCTTACCAATGTGATGTCTCACCTCACCTTGTGTCATTGGAGACCAAGTTGATTTTTGTTGATATTTGTTTTTACGTTTCATAATACAAAGTTACAACAAATAAATATCAATGTCAAGTATTTAATTTGATAACGGTGCTTTTATTTGTGAATGTGATTTATAACCTAAGATTTGATAATCAAACTCTCCTTTAAGTATATCCACATTTGAAAGTTCAATAGTTGGTAACTTATATGGTTCTCTTACGATTTGTTCTTTTGCCTGCTGAATGTGGTTTTTGTAAAGGTGAACATCTCCCAAATTACCAATTAGTTCACCAGCAATCATATTACATTCATCCGCAATCAATTGTAGTAAAGTTGCGTAAGATGCGATGTTAAACGGCAAGCCCAAAAAAGTATCCACAGAACGCTGATTCCACATTAGTGATACCACTTTGTATTTGCCAGGATTTACAATCTTTTCTTCTCTCGTAGAATTTCTCGTATAAAGTTGGAATCCATAGTGGCAAGGTGGAAGAACCATTTGGTCTAATTCACCCACATTCCAAGCAGATACCATTAATCTACGAGAATCTGGGTTTGTTTTAAGTTCATTGATTAAGTTTTGGATTTGGTCTATTACTTTAACTGCTACTTTACAATTTTCTGTGGTAATATCATATGGAATAAATTGTTTCCAACTTCTCCATTGTTTACCATAGATAGGCCCTAACTCACCCCACTTTTTAGCAAACTCATCATCTGTTTTGATTTTGTTGATAAATTCTTCTTGTAGTAGAGGGCCACAATCACAAGTATCAGTATGACCACAATAACAATCTATATAATTTTCCCAATCTCCAACTTTTGGCTTAGGTTGTTTACTAATGTAGTTCTTATAAGCATCCCCATCCCATATATGACAGTTATTATCAACCAAATACTTAATGTTGGTATCTCCTTTTAAGAACCATTTAAGTTCTGTCATAAGAGTTTTGATAGCCATTTTCTTTGTGGTAAGTAAAGGAAATCCATCCTGCATATTATGTCGGATAGTATAACCGAATATAGATTTAGTACCTGTACCTGTTCTGTCTGTTTTATCTACTCCTTGGTCTAAAATGGTTTGAAGTAGTTCTTGGTATTGTTTATCTAAGTTGTTCATAAAGTTCTAGGTATTTGTCAACAGATTGTTCTATTGTTAAATGTTTTTGGACATAATCTCTACCGAATTCACCTAAATGATAATCGTATTTTGATAGTTCATTTATAATGCCCTCGTCAGTAAATACTTTATTAGTATATCTACCACTACAGTTATTTTGTATAAAGTAATCA
>Ga0209953_1000806_pt1 | contig 10675 bp, 23 predicted proteins | sample SalPonred_H2O_MG_FD_185713 | JGI IMG/M metagenome (GOLD analysis project Ga0209953, IMG submission 185713) | Salt pond water microbial communities from South San Francisco under conditions of wetland restoration - Salt Pond MetaG... | ecosystem: Environmental > Aquatic > Non-marine Saline and... | reverse complement strand
AAATATAAAAAAAAATAAAAATAAAAAAGTTAGTTAAATAGTTGCCGGAAAGATAGTATGTTCATATATTTAGGTAAGTTAAAAAGATATAAGGGCCTGACCTTGAAACAAAGTCGGAAGAGTAGATGGGCGGGTACGCAAGTGTCAAGGATAAGGTGTTTTTAGGATTAGGGGAGGTTTTATACAGGCAGGTGTTTTACTTGATATAGGCGTTTTACTTGAATATAGGTGATTTGCTTGATATAGGCAAGTTCCTTGAATAGAGACAGTCTGCTTGATAGAGGGTAGGTTGAGTCACTTATCTATACTACCTGTAGAGATTACAACAACTATTAATACTGATAAGAATACTGCAATTCCTAGAAGTATGTAAGGTGAGATCAAAGAGATATAAAGAGGAAGGAATAACACAAGTAATGCCCCAAGTAAACAAAATAACTTTAATACCAGTTCTTGTTTCTCACTACCCCTTTTAGACATTCTTACTTATTTAATTAACCTTTCATTTAATATAAGACTTTTATACCATATAGGCAACAATACTGGGTACTTTTTTCAAAGGACACTAATAAAGGTTCTGGAATAATATAGATAATTAACTTCATAGTAGAGACCCTTTATAATTAACCGTGAGAGAATAGGTGGGAAGGACGGCGGGAAGACGGCGTGAGAGATTAATGGCGTGAGGACGGCGGGAAGTTATCGTGAGGACGGCGTGAGTCTCCCTTACTTTTTCCATTATCCTCCCTATTTCCTTAATTCTTTACATTTTTCTAGCTTACTATATAAGGCACGATTACGAATATCGGAATTATTGCATATATTTTGAAATTTCTCTAGAAAAAGTTGGTAGGTCGGTAGGTAGGTACCAAATATCTCCTTACCATCTCCTACACATTATATATCTTTTATTGTATACAACCTACCTTTATCCCCCTTCCTCTACTACTTCTTACATATATTTCTATATACATATATATTATTTTATAGACTTACTTTAGTTATCAAGGCTTATTATTGTGTCTACTATTGTTTTTAACATCCCTACCCCTTTATCTACCAATTATAAGTTCAAGGTAGCACCCAAGTCTATCATTACTCAGAACCTTTAATATTAGGTCCTTATCCAGATGGTCTATTTTGTATTTTATTCTGCCGTATGTATTATACTTAGGAAGGGTTGGTAGAATTTGCGCGGGTCACCTTCGGTGACGGATGAGAGAGACCCCCCCCGCCCCCTCATTTGTTTTTCTCTTCAAAGAATCTTTTAAATATACTCTCATCTATATCTACTTCTTCTCTTCCTTGTTTTATTCTCTCTCCTATATTAGGTAATGTTATTGTTCTTTTACTCTCACTTAATATCTCTTTACATCTCTTACATACCACTCTACTATCTCTTACTATACCATCCATACTATTATATATAATTGTCTCTACTGTATAGTTGTGTTTACAGTTTCTTTTTCTATTACTGTAGTTATTTACTCTCCTGATTATATTTGTTATGGTATTCTGGATTGTATTTGTTGTTCTTTGAAGCATCCTTGCTTTTACTTAGGTTCTTAGTTGATTACTTTAATTTTAGAATATAGGTTCTACCTTCTATCTCTACCTCTCTACCTTCACATGTTTTACTTATACGATTAAATTCTTTTTCTGATATTTGTCTGCCATTTAGGTACCAAAATTTAGCACCATCAACATACTCAACTGCATGTCCATCTTCTCTGTGAAGTTTTCCATTTAAGTACCATTCTTTATCTCCATTACCCCATTCAATTGCAGGTCCATCTTCTCTGTGTAGTTGACCTTCTAGATTGTATCATTCAGTTCTGTCTTTGTAAACTTTAACTCTATATTCTGTCATAACTGTTTTGTTTAAAAGTAACTATTGATAATTTCCATAAACCCACCATCTGCAAATCTACCTATAATTAATGAATAGATTAAATAAGGTATAGAAAATATCCAATGGAAGATTGCCCATAGAATAGATTGATTAAAATGGTAGCTTACCATTACTGATAAGATTCCAAAAATAACTGGAATTGGATTCCAAGGTCTGTAGTTGATTTTAATGTCTTTTGCCATAATGTTTTATTTTAATTTTTTATTCTTCCTAAATATACGAATGTTTTGTAAAACAAAAAAAGACTTTTTACAATTCTTTTGTATATCCTTTATGTTCCTATAAAATATTCTTCCATACCTACTTACAATGTTCTTTCCATAATTGGTAGTCTGTTTTATTTATTTCATATCCCCAATGAAGAAGTGATTGTTGGATCCGTGGACTGACATTCCAGTCTCCTGATTCATCAATCCTCTTATATATTCTTTTTCTCCATCTTCCGTTAAATCCGCAAAAGTCTTGCCATCTTGAAATCTGTCTTATATCCTCCTTTTCATCCCTAAGTCCCATTTCATATTTACACCACCATTCAAACCAGCCGTATGGATCTCTTTCACTTAACCATTGCTTCTCCTTCCAATACTCATAAGGCATTCCGCTTCTAATTTTGAACTTATTAACCCCTGGTTTGTATGTTTCTGACAGGTATAAATCTGTCTCTAACCCTGTAAAATGGTGTTCAAATAATGATCTGTATTTATCTTGTTTGTCTTCTATTAGATCTAATCCAAAATAAGAACCTCCAAATGCTCCTTTTTCAATTACATCTCTAGGATTTAAAGTTGGTTCGAATAACAGGTTACACATCTGTTCTGTATTTAAGCTGTTCTACCATACATCTATAGTTTCTCCTTGCTTATTCATCAAAAGAGTAATATTAAACTCTGTATCTAGTTTTTGCATTATTGCATCACTATTTGAATTAAAATACATTGGAAATACCTGTCTGAATATGCTGTTGTGTATTGGATTTTTCTGACATTTAGAGAAATAGTAGTTATACATTAATCCAATATTTATAGAATTATTCTTTCTCATATCAAGATACTGTTCTCTATTCATTTATTTTTATGTATTTTATATCGTTTATACTTTTATTTTCTGGTTCACCTAGTTTTGAAAGTTCTTCGAGTTTTCTAGGGTCAATACTAGCTATGTACTTTATTGTTTCTTGTAAAATAATCACCATACTATTTAAAGTTTTTTGTATTTTTTAGAGTATTTTTTTCCTACCCCTACTTCCTTTATAACAGCATTACCCGGTAGAAGTTTAGACTTAGCTTTAATAATATCATCTACACATCTCAGGTCTTTAAAAACCTTAACATGTATTTTCTTCCTATTTCCTTTAGTATAAGCTACGGCAATTGGAATCTTTTCAATAGGCATTATTTGTAGATTATCATTCTTGTATCTTCATTTAAGTTCTGAAGAGTCATTATGATGCTTTTTCCTCTAGGCTTTCTAGATAGTTCTATGTATCTTTTGCCGGATATTTCTAAGAACTCTCCCTCTAGTACATTCATTGAAATTTTAGCTGTTAAGTTTAACGGTGATATAAAAAATCTTTCTTCCATATTGTTTATTTAGTTTTTATTTATTTTTTTATTGTTTGTAATTAATCCCAAATCTTTTTTAAATCAAATTCGTTAATTATTCTCTTCTCTAATAGTTTTTCTAACAATTCTTGTTGTCCTTTCACATATCCATGTTCTGCGTATTCACTAGGATTTAATGTTTCATCGTTTGGGTTGTAACTTATAAAAGAATCAAATGCTTGTGCTTTTATTTTTTTATCTGCTTCTATTAAAAACTTCGCCTTTTCAAAAATATTCATAGTTATATTAATTTTAATGCTTCTTGTAATCCTTTTTCTAATGCTTCTTCATATGATTCTACCATTGTAAAGCCGTCTACTAACAGCTGTCTATTCCCTTTTTGAACACAGGCCGCTAACTCACTTGTATCATATGCAAAATCAACTAAAACCCAAATATCGTGTTCATCTCTCAACCATTTTTGAAGTAATGATTGTGTAGGTGCTCCATATTTAGGATTTAAAAATGGGAATAATCTAGTAGTATATTTTTTTCTACATTTAACATTAAATCCTTTCTCTTTAGCTAATTTAGCTGTCTCAAAACTTACTAATTGTTCTTCCATATCCTTTCTTTTTTATAGCTACTAGAGTAAACTAGTAGCTAATTTAAACAACTCCTTATTAACTTCTAAATCTTTCTCAAAAGACTTTATAGGTCTTACTTTTCTAACCTTTGCTCCTTTTAAAGCAGCATGAAAATCTCCTTTAATTATTTTCTCCTGCACTACATTAAACACAGTCCACAAATCTCCACCTTTATCCTGCTTTCTTTTTGGCTCTAGAATCTCTTCTAAGGTCTCTGCATCGTATTTATACTCTTTTGCTTTTTTAGAATCTGGTTTAATGCCTGCCCTTATAAGCATAGCGTTTAAAGCTAGTGTTTCTTTTTCCGGTTTAGATAACTCTTTACTTCTCATTTTATTCATTACATCTACTCTCTTTGGAAGATCTTTAATAGTCTCAGCTACAACCTCTCTCAATTCTGAAAACGTATACCCTTTATGTTTAATTTTAAATTCGGAAAACTTTTCATCTGCAACTACTAATCCATTTGAACAAACCATTCTAAAAATACCTACAGAAAATCTAAAGGACTGTAACCCGTCATGGCTATTTGTAAGAATAATTCTAGGGTATGCATCATCTCCATCTTTTCCTCTGATTATTAGATCTGGATTTTGAAAAGATATCATGTGTTTTGAGAATATTGTACTTTTTCCTCTATTCTTTCTCTGAGCAGCTGAAACTGGTATCCATCCTAATTTGCGTAAGTCATCGATAATTGTTTCAGTATTAACGAATAGATATTTATCAGAAACATCTGGGTTGGTTGGAGTGATTTCGAAAGCTACAGGGCAGATTTTAAGTAACTCATCTTTAGTTAACTCATTATCCATACCTGTCTTAAATCTTGTAATAATGTCATTTTGCATAACCTTTTTATTTTATTATTAATATACCTAAATATACGAACCTTACTTAGCTATTCCAACTACTCTTCTAAAAGTTTTTTCCTTAATAAATAACAGTCTATAGCAAGATCATTCTCTTGATGCTTCTCAAAATCTTTTAGACATTTATCTAACGATTTTACCCATTCAGATCTTGGTAATGAAACTTCAAAACTATTTGGTTGATCTTCAAAGAAGATATTATACAGTAGGCTATTGTTTTCACCTTTATCGTAACTCTCGGAAATAGATTCCAGAGTACTTGCAGCAATCTCGCAATCGTCTGATTGAGAAGCTTCTGTAAATTGCTTAAGTGATTTGAAATATAAATTCTTCATATCTTAAATTTAGTATGTTCTACTGAGCTTTCCATCATCTTCTTCCAGCTCTCATTAGTATATATTTTATTAGTATTTAATTTAGGAAGTATTTCGTTGCTTTCAAAGGCATATAAATTTCCTCTATGCACAATAGTCTCATCTGGAACATCAAACATATTATCTCCTATCCCTGGTTGTTTTATTGGTTTGGTATATCTTCTCTCTCCATCAAAAGATCTAAAATCTCTTGCTGTAGTTCTAAACCATTTACCTTTCATTTTTACTTCTAATACTGCTTCTGTAGGAAAATCATAGATTAACTTTCCTGTACTGCCTCTTTTCTCTGCCATAACAATTATATTTGACCTAAATATAAAAAAAAAGACCCGTTAAGGCCACTTTTTTAATATTTATTTTTTCTTGTTTTTTATCCTATGATGAATATACCCCCCCACTACTAGTCCAATTAGTACATAAATTGGAAACGAAATTACTAGTCTTGCAAATACTACCATTACTATTATAGTTAATGTTAAAATTAAATACTCCTTTATTTCCTCCACTTCTTATATATTTAAAACAAATCAAAAATAGAACCAGTAAAAGGCTTTTCTCTCAATTTTTCATTTTTTTCATGCTGTTTTACTAAATCGTCTGCTACTTTTCTTTCATGAGATTTTCTCCTTTTGAATGTACTTGGTATTTTAGATTTTTTCATCGTCTTGATATATATTTGTCAGCAGGTCTTTCTTCTTCTTTGTAGAGGTTTAATGATTTCAAATGCTCTTTCATGTGGTCGTCTAACTCCCAATCAATATCTTCTACATTTCTATCTACAAAATCTTCAGCTGCTTCTACTTGCTCATCGGTAATAGGAGATGTGGCATATAAAAAAGAACAATTATAACATAGAAACTCAAGATTATCTAAATGCCAGTTTCTCTTATTACCATCTTTATGATGTAACATTAAAGGAATTTTAGTATCTAGTACTCTCCTTTCTGTAAATCCGCAGTTGGCACATTTCTCTTCAATTAGTGCTTCAAAGATTAACCTCTGTTTTATCTTCTTAGGATTGAAGTGTTCTGGAGGAACTCTACCTTCTATTAAATCTATTATTGGTGGTTCTTTTCCTTTGTTATTTAAAAATTTAGGAATACCTTTGCCGGCTTGGTTTTTATGAGTTTCAAGAAGAGTTAATCCTGTTTCATCATCAACATAAGTTAAGGCATATTTTTTATAGTGATTGTAAGATACATGAAGGTATCTGGCAGCTGCTAGATTTGAACGTGTATTTTTCATAGCACGTAAAAGGTCATCTTTCTTTAATATCTTTGAAGGTCTGCCCATTAGCTAATCTTGGTTATCGTAATCATAATCTTTTTGCCTGCCTCCGGTTTCAACAGCCCTTTTGGAAATTCCGGCTACCTGGTCTTGATGCATTATAAGAATATCATTCCATATATGATCACCTTCACCATTGACTGTATTTATAGCAACTTTTGGTTTCTCTGTAGAGCATTTTATGCAGACTTTATATCCTAATTCTTTTCTCTTAAGAGGAAAGTCATCTTTACAGGATGGGCATTTAATCATTATCAATTTTTCCATATACCTTTACCTACTGTATCTAACTTTATTTAGGGTTTTGGTTCGATAGTACTTTTCTAATGATTTTGTCTAGATATTCGATATAAATAAAAAACCCTATGACAGTTTTGTCTTTAAGATTTCTATCTCTTTCGACTCTCATATCATATTTAGATAATCCATCTTCTAATCTCTTTTCTAATTCAATAGCAATATCATTCTGCTCAGTTTTTGTAATACTACCAAACTTTGTTGGAATGAATTGAATCTTAATCCCTTTTTTATTAGGATCTTCGTTAACTCCTACTTTTAGCATAAACTGATGTCCTGCAAACTTTACTCTAGCAGACTCGTTTAATACTTCTGAGATACTTTCTTTTATTAAGTTGTTTATTTTCTGTTTCATTTTATAAATATAATAAGTTTTTTTCGATTAAGCAACAACTATCCTAATAACATTTGTTTGTTTGTTGAAGTGCCTTCAGATAATATTTTATGTGTTTTTATTTGTTTATTTTGACAGTAATCTAAAATTGCTTTGTGTATGTTTTCTGTTATAAACTCATACTGATATTTAATTCCTTCAAGTGTTTCGAATTGAACTGTAAAATGTTTTTTCATAGTCTGTATTTTTAATGTCTGTGTTCTATTTTAAATACGTTGCTACTAGAAATCTGTAGAACTCGTTTTTTAAATCTTTTAACCTATGGTGTTGGTCCCGTTTGCTTTCTGCTGGTATGAATCCTATTGTTGTTTTGGACTTTCTTAATTTTAAACCCAACTCATACTTAGCAAAGAAGCTTAGCCACAGGTCTTCTATAAATAGGTACTTTTTTGGGAGTTTTTTGAATAAAGACTCTTGTTGAAATATAAAAGATGGAAGGACTATTCCCCCGGTACCTATATAATCGCCATCCTCATTAGGCTTTAAAGGCCTTCTACGGTGGTAATCTCCATCTATCTTCCAAGCCCACCATCCTGTTATTGCCTCTTGACTTGCTTCTTTCTTAAAAATGCTTATCATATTACTATCAAACATTTGATCGTCATCAATCATAATGAAGAAGTCATACTTACTGGCATTTGCATTTCCAGCATAAAACCTTCCTACACCTCCTATATTTTGTTCGTAGTTTATTACTTTAGTATGGAAGGTGTATTTACTTAGATCCGTTAAATTAGCAAGGTCTTTACAGCCTTGGTTATTATTCCAAATGATTAGATCGAAGTTAGTATCAGTTTGTGAATTTAGCATTTTTAAAGTATCTTCTAAAATATGAAGTCTCTTATAAGTGCACATAATCACTGCGAAAGTAGGTTTCGTATTCTTATTCATAAAGTCATATTTTGTTTAAGAATGTTAAAATTAGATTCTACAATATCGCTACAATATTTAAGGGTATCTCCTTGTTTATAATATTTGTAAGGCAGGTAATGTTTACATGTGTGTTCTATAACAGGTATAGCTTTGAAGATTATAGATTCGAAGAATCTATACGTCCAAACAAAATCTCCGTCCGGACATAGTACAAATTTTGCTTTACTCATTTCATTGAAATACCAGTCATCGTACTCTTTTATCTTAGGATCTCGACCTCTTCTTGACGCTATTATTTTAGCATTAGGAAATTTACTTAAAAACAACTTCCTACTTGCTGTCATATTGCCTATAAATAGAAGATCGACTTCTTTATTAATCCCTTCAGAATATTCAAACATCTTTTTAGGAAACACTAAAGTATACTCTCTATCTCCTATTGTAGTTGTAGGTTCTTGGTGATTTATTTTTATGTCGGCGTTGTAGTTAAGCTCTTTCATAGCTTGCTTTGCTCTGATTTCCTGTAGTAACATATTCTCTAATTTAATTTTATAAAGGACAACTGTATAGTAGTTTCTTTAAGTCTATGTTTATCTCGTAAGGACTGGTCTGGTTTAATACGCTTTCTATGGTATCTTGTTTTTTAGGTCTTATCGGATTAACTTCTTTCCTATCCACGGATGTAAAGTAGTCTCTAAATTTGAAACCGTTTCCTACAACTCTGTCTGATAATTCGATCCAGTATCCTGGTATGTTGTATGTGTCAGCACAAATTATGCCGTGTAACGTACTCGAAAGTATGATGTTGCACTGTTTTACTTGATTTACAAAATCTTCTGTATCCGACAATACGTTTATTATTTTAATATTTTTATTATGCTTAGCAACTGTAGAAACCCATTGTGAACCTTGATCTACATAATGTGGAATTATTCCTACATCATATTTCTTTTTTATAAGAGGGTTGTAGTAATATTTTAAAAGCATTGCCGGGTCTCCATAGATTTCAGGGCATTCAATGTTGTTTTGAAGGTAAATCTCTCTTGAAAGCTTACCTCGTATAGCATGTACTTTACGGGGTTTATGTACTACTTTTGACACTTCTTTGATAAATCCTGCCCCCCATACTTCGTAGTTCGGAGATTTTGGAGATTCTAACCTACTCCCTATACAGTAGTACCTAAAGGTACTATCTAAAATATCTGTACTGGTTTTGACTATCTGCTTACCGGATATCTTTTCACATAAATAACCATTTAAAGCATCTCCCCAATTGTTATTCGAATCCCAATATACTATTTTAATTTGACCCATATTACCTCAATCCTAACTCTCGTTCCTTGTTATCATGCCAGCGGTTATCGCTAGTTTGTTTATCGATAGATTTTTTGTGATAGATTGCATAAAGATCCTCAAGAGGTAGCACAGCATACTCGGAGTAATTGATTAATCTTCCATGCGGAATTTCATTATACTTTATCTGTCCGTTGTTCTTGAAAAGCCTGTCCTGTACGTCTGGCCAATTTATTCTACCTTTATCGTCAACTTTCCAACCTCTAGAAACTCTATATTCTTCAGTCAATCCTTCAACAATATTAGTTCGAGGTAAAAAATAAACATCTATCTTAGGATTTGTGCTTATTAGTTTCTTTACGATACTAAAAAAGCTCGGGTTCAATACTTCATCGGCATCTAAGTAAAATAGATAGTCCCCACTGGCCTTAGATGCTAGCCAGTTTTTTTGGTTATGTATTGTATGATCTATTTTTCTTTCGAAAGTATTAATATTTGTATATTCTCCGTACTGTTTTAAAATCTCTCTGGTGTTTTGATTAGTACTAGTAGAATCTATGCAAATGTTAATTTCATCATCTTGATCTATATTATCTAGTAGTTGGTTGACTAGTTTTTTTAAACTTGTAGTTTCGTTTTTACAAAGTATCTGGTAACTTATTTTCATAGAATTTTTTATTAATTAATACTTTCATAACTAAACTCTTCCCAATCATCAGTAGGTTTGTTGTTACGTAAATATCTTCTATACTTCTTTCCTGTATTAGGATCGATTGCGAATTGTAATCTAGAAATTTTATTTAAAATATTATCATCCTCATACACAAGTACATCTTTTTTAAGTGATTCTCCGATTTTATGTTCGTTGATGTTTTGTAGGGTAAGTACTATTAAATTGTCCATTTATTTATAATTTTTTATTGATTTAAATATACATAATTTTTTATTAAACTCCAACTGAAAACATATTAATATATTCTGCTGCATCCATAAAATTATTTTGCTCAAAATATTTAGCATTTTTCATATCCATTTTATGGGTCTGGTCTTCAGATAATTTCTTATCTCCTTCCTGTAATGGAATAGCTTTAGCTGCAGCCCATCTCCAATCCTTTTTATTAGTTCCATCTACAAATACAATTCCTTGGTTTGGAATAGAAATGGTAGCAGGTAACCAATGAAGTCCTT
>Ga0209953_1000805_pt1 | contig 10675 bp, 10 predicted proteins | sample SalPonred_H2O_MG_FD_185713 | JGI IMG/M metagenome (GOLD analysis project Ga0209953, IMG submission 185713) | Salt pond water microbial communities from South San Francisco under conditions of wetland restoration - Salt Pond MetaG... | ecosystem: Environmental > Aquatic > Non-marine Saline and... | reverse complement strand
CGACGGTGGAATCAAGATACCCAATGTCCCACCAGCAGCTAGTAGCCCAAGGGTGAACCCTTTTCCGTAACCGCGACGGGTCATCTCTGGAATAGCCACCGTTCCCACGGTCGCTGCAGTAGCAACAGAGCTGCCGGAAATAGCTGAAAAGATGCCACAAGACAATAATGCTGCGACACCAAGGCCACCTGGCCAATGTCCGACCCACTTTTGCACCGCCTCGAACAAGTCGCGCCCAACACCGCCTTTGAGCAATATGTTGGACATCAACAGAAACAGCGGAACCGATAGCAGAACAAAATTATTGAGGGCACCTTGTAGGTTCTGGGCCAACATGGCCATCGGCAACCCTTTGAACCAAAGCAACGCCGCACCAAGCCCTGCAAGCGAGAATGCAACGGGAACACCAATGAACAATAGCACCAGCAATGCTGCGCCGATGTAGAGCAAAATCATGGTGTTGCCTTTACATCCATCTCATTGGAGCTTGGCTCAAGGTCGTGCTCGCCACCAGCCGTGAATATCGGCGGTGGACCAAACGGTAATCGAATCAAATCGCACAAACTTTGTAAGAATAAAAGTGCGAAACCAACCACAATGGGCAGCTCAGCGATCCAGTTTGGCAAAGCAAGCATGGTGGGTTGACGCCTACCAAGGGCGATCGAATCCATCATCATGTCATAGCCCTTTACCAAAGCAACTAGGGAAAATGCGCCAATGATCACCAGCGCAACCCCTTCAAGCACATAACGAATACGGGGGCCTGCGATCGACAAAAATGCGCTGATCCGGATCAACTGTCGTTGACGCAAAACCAGTGCCATACCGAGATAGGTAAACCATATTTGCAAGGTAACCGCAACATCTTGAGTCCATTGCGTTGGCGCGAGAAACACATACCGAGCAATGACCTCATAGGTCAACATGGAAGCAATTGCTATCAACAAGATATCGCCCAGCCGCCCGAAAACAGCAGACAAACGATCAACCCACTTAAAAGGACCAAATCGTTTGTCTGTCTCAGTCACTGCATTAGACGACTCTTGCATTACAGGCTTAACACCGTTTAGTCGTAGAGCTTACGAACTTCGTCGACCAGACGCTGCCCGGCTGGGCCTGCACTTTTAATGTATTCATTGATAGCAGGAGCGGCAGCCTCTTGCCATGCGGTCAACTGTGCAGGTGTCAAATTCACGACCTTCATGTCCGTTTTATCGGCAATGAATTTTTCTGATGCAAGGTTCTTTTCTTTCGTTTCCGCACGCATCTTCATTTCGGCTGAGAGTGCGGCTTGACCCATCCACTTTTTCTCTTGGTCAGACATAGAATCCCAGAGCTTGTCATTCATAACAATCAGGAACTCGGTCTGTGCATGATTGGTAATCGTAACGGCATTCATGACCTCATAAAGCTTGCGAGACTCGATGGCGGTCGTGCCAGTCATACCAATGTCTACGGTGCCGCGTTGATAGGCCAAGAACTGCTCAGAGCCACCAATCTTGACAGGCACACCACCAAGCGCCTCAATGAAGTCGCCAGATGGTTTGCCGAGCACGCGCACTTTTTTGTCTTTCATTTGAGAAGGTTCGGTTACAGCCTCACCTTTCGAAAGCAATTGGACAGGACCATAGTCCTGCCACCACATGACTCGGGTGCCGGTTTGCCGAATCAGCTCGTCGATCTCTTGTCTGACTGGACTCGACGGATCGGCAGCCTTCGCTAGCACTTCATAACTCGGGAACATAAAGGCAACGGAAAATAATCCAACGGCTGGAATTGTGCCTGCATATTCAGAGATCAACACCAGACCCATGTCAATCGAACCTGAGCCGACCGCTTGCGGGATTTCACTTCCTTTGTATAGCTGTGCGGAATCATAGATTTCCAACTTTAATTCGCCGTTGGATGCCTTCTCAACCTGCTCTTTGAAATAGACAATGTTGGCACCGACCGGGTGCTTGGCACTGACTTGCAACGACAGGCGCAAGGTGCGCTCAGCCATAACGTCAGTTGTGGCGAGCAAACTAGCTGATATGAGTGCAGAAGCCGAAAGTGCTTTGATTGTGGAATTTTTCATGGAAATCTCCTCTTCATTATTTGTCTAATTTCATCTAATCAAACTGCGAACACGGCTCAGAAGGTAAGCCGGATTAATTGATATTGAATACGTCATTAATTATCTTACCGGTAAAAATCTCTTATCGGTCACGAACGTAAAAAATTAATCAACCGGTTTTTCAGGATCCAGCCGTCTTAAAAAGGAAAACCACTATTGACGTAACTTCGCCTATTTGCGACAGTGCATCCCACAATCAAAAATATTGTCAGACACAATCAAAATCAAGCCAGTCATCACTTGAACGGGGATAGTGATTCAGATGCACTCTAAAGACATAACAGATATTGTCGGGGGACTGCTGGTCATTGCAGTTGGCGCATTCGCCGTCTTGCATGCACAACAGTACGACTTGGGTAACTTGCAGCGTATGGGGCCAGGATTTTTTCCGACAGCCATCGGTAGTTTGTTGGTGGTCTTAGGGTTATTTATTACCCTGCCTGCTTTATTTCGAGCTGGACCCTCAATCAAGCTAAATTGGACAGGCGGATTTTGGGTGTTGCTAAGCATCTTTGGATTCGCCTTCACACTGGATTATTTGGGCTTGCCTATATCGGCCACCTTAGCGGTACTAGCTTCTACCAGCGCAGGCAACCTGCCTTGGCGCACAAGAATCGGACTTGGTGTGGCTGTATCGATCATCACCTATGTGATCTTTATCTTGGGTCTAGGAATGAACATGCCCGTCTTACCTCAGTTCTAAACGTATAACCTCTCACGCCAGCCCGACACGCTTATCGCAGTAACGCAAGTGTCATCAGCAGACAAATAGTTCACAGGAAAAACCCAATGGATGCAGGCATTGTTGACGGACTGCTGTACGGACTACAAACAGCACTCACACCAGAAATACTGCTCTACTGTTTTATCGGTGTCTTCTTAGGCACGTTTGTTGGCGTGTTGCCTGGGATAGGGTCGTTGGCGACCATCTCCTTGTTATTACCCGTGACCTACCACCTGTCACCCGTGGGCGCCATTATTATGCTGGCGGGTGTTTTTTATGGCGCTCAGTATGGCGGGTCGACCGCAGCGATCCTCTTGAACCTTCCGGGCCACGCGGCAGCGGTGGTGGCTTGCCTTGATGGTAACCCGATGGCCAAACAAGGCAAGGCTGGCATCGCGCTGTTTGTTACAACGATCGCATCCTTTGTGGGGTCCATGCTCGGGCTCATTGCCTTGACACTTTTTGCGCCGGCCATCGCCGAAGTCGGTCTGAAGTTTGGCGCAGCCGAATATTTCTCCATCATGGTACTTGGGTTGATTGCAGCATCTACGCTGGCCTCAGGTGCACCGGCTAAAGGACTGGCCATGGTGGGCATTGGGCTGCTAATTGGTACCATCGGTACCGACGTCAACACGGGTGTGTTGCGTTTTGACTTCGGTATCCTGGAACTATCAGATGGCATTAGCCTGGTTGCGATGGCCATGGGTCTGTTTGGCATTCCTGAAATTATCAATAGCCTGTCGAGCATGCAGGAAACAAAAGTCCAGGCCAAAGTAACGTTACGCTCCATGATCCCTAGTCGCGCTGAGTTCAAGCAAACCATCATGCCCATGTTGCGTGGTAGTGGCATTGGCGGTTTTTTTGGATCCCTGCCGGGCACAGGACCTTCCATTGCGTCTTTCATGGCCTATGCAGTCGAAAAGAAAGTGGCCAAGGATCCGACCCGGTTTGGCAAAGGCGCCATTGAAGGTGTTACAGCACCTGAATCGGCCAACAATGCCGCAGCACAGACGGGTTTTGTACCGACCTTGTCCCTAGGTATTCCCGGTGATGCCGTCATGGCTCTGATGCTCGGTGCTTTAATTATCCACGGTATCCAACCAGGACCGATGCTGATTTCTGAACAGCCAGAGTTATTCTGGGGGCTAATCGTCAGCTTTGCCATCGGTAATATCATGCTGGTTATTCTAAACATCCCCCTCATCAGTTTGTGGGTAGCCGTATTACGCATTCCCTACCGATTGCTCTACCCCGCCATCATCATCTTCGTGTGCCTTGGCACATACAGTGTCGCCAATGATGTGTTCAACATATACGTTGTAGGATTTGTGGGTGCTTTGGGCTACTTGCTGCTGGTACTTCGGTTCGATGCCGCCCCGCTATTGCTGGGATTCGTGCTCGGACCACTGATGGAAGAGAACTTAAGAAGAGCAATGCTGCTGTCTCGTGGTGATCCGATGGTATTTTTGCAACGACCCATCAGTGCCACTTTCATGGGTATTGCTGCACTGATTCTGGCGTGGTCCGCCTTCATGGTTCTGCGTAAGTTCTTGCAACGGAAAGTTTCTGAACGTGAACGTGCGCCTGAAACTTTAAACTAAATCGTTGCTTAGAAATGAACCACGACTAGCTAGATTGGCTCAATTTTTCTTTGATGTCTTTCTTTAAAACTTTACCGACAGTCGACCTCGGTAGTTGATCTAAAAAATGCACTTGCTTCGGTGTATGAACGCCGCCGAGCAGACCCTTTACGTGCGACATCAATTCATCGGCTGATACCTTGGCACCCGGTTCTAGCTGAACAGCCGCATGTACGGCTTCGCCCCACTTTTCGTGTGCAAGGCCAAAGACGCTCGCTTCATAAACCGCCGGGTGTTTGCAAAGTGCATCCTCAACGTCAACTGGATAGACGTTAAATCCACCAGTGATCACGACATCGCGTAAACGGTCTTTAATGTAGAGAAAACCGCGCTCATCAAGGTAACCGACATCGCCTGTGTGCAACCAACCATTTACGATGGTCTCGTTGGTTTTTTCGGGCATTTGCCAGTACCCCGTCATAACGAGATCGCCTCTGACAACAACTTCACCTTTCTGTCCGGCGGGTAAAAATTCTCCGTCTGGCGATCTAATAGCCATATCGGACAGCCAAGTACACCGACCACATGAGCCTCGATTAACTGGATCAGCTAACTCGTGCGGAAGAATCATGGTGACAATTTGTGGTGACTCCGTTTGGCCATACGTCGAACCAATCCGAGCTCCAAAAAAAGCAATTGCATCGTCAACCTTCTCAGGCGGCATCGGTGCACCACCAAAGACCAGATTGCGCAAGGACTCAAACTGCGAAGCGTCAACGTCCGAAGAGGACATCAACATATAAATTAGCGTTGGGGGCATGAAACTCATGGTGCCCTTGTGCACGTCGAAGGTTCGTGCAATGTCAGCCGGCGTCGTTGAATCGGGGAACACCAAACAACCACCTTGTGCAAGGAGCGGAAGAACATATGTCGATGTGCCATGTGTGACCGGTGCACAAACCACATATCGGTCGTCGCACGTGATACCCCAACCGTGTATCTGATTCATGATGCAAGCATTCCAGGCTCGGTATGGCTGCATCACACCTTTGGGTGCACCTGTCGTGCCACCAGTGAACTTTATGGCTTGTGTGCCATCACGACCCGTACTTATGGCGCGTGGTTCGCAGTCTTCAAACCTTTGAGCAATCGAACCAAGTGATGTAAGTCCGTTTTGCCCCATTCCCCAAAATGATGTTTGGGCCTGTTCAGTTACTAAACTTTGCCCTTGCTCATCTACGATCACAATAGATGGCGTGACCGCGTGCAAGATTCGATCAATCTCGGCAGAGGTACTACGTACATTCAAAGGCACCCAGACCTTACCGGCTGCTAACGTAGCCAATAGCGCAGTGACATGTTCAGCATGGTTGCCCGCACAGATCGCAACTCTAGACTGCTCACTCGCATCACTGGCCTGCATCGCAGCTGCCAAAGAACGCACGCGTCTCGCCAGTTCGCTAAAGGTCACACGCGCATTACCCGGGCCAAGCAACGCCACCCGATCAGGGTGGCGTTGCGCTGACCGATAAAAAAAATCGATCGGATACATTATGCAGACAACATTTAAATTTAGTTTTGTTTCAAACCAGCCGACTCAATCACTGCCTGCCACTTGTCGACCTCAGTCTGCGTCTGCTTAGCGAGGTCTGCCGGCAAGTTGGGCTTGGCTGGCATCAAGAAACCTGCTTCCTCGTATGCTTTGGCCACAGCTGGTGTGCTCAAAACTTTATTCACGTCTGCATTCAGTTTGTCAATGATCGCTTTGGGGGTGCCGGTTGGGGCATAGAATCCAAACCATGACGTAACAGCAAAGTCTTTCACACCGGCTTCGCTCACTGTTGGCACGCCCGGTGCAAATGGCACCTCATTGGGTGCGGTCACCGCCAAGGCCTTGAGCTTACCTGCGCGAACCTGAGGGATGGCTGAAGGCAAATTATCGAACATTGAGTCGACTTGACCACCCAACAGATCGGTCACAGCTGGGGCACTGCCTTTGTAAGGAATGTGCAGGATGTCTGTACCTGTTTTCATTTTGAAAAGCTCGCAGGACAGATGAATGGATGACCCAACACCCGATGATGCGCATGTCAGTTTGCCTGGATTGGCTTTGGCGTAGTCGATGTACTCTTGCACCGTGTTGACTGGCAAATTAGGATTAACTACCAAGATGTTTGAAATTGTCGTCAGCAAGACAATCGGCGACAGATCCTTGAGCAAATCGTATTGCAGATTTGAGTAAAGCGAACGACTAATCGTATTGGCGACGGAACCAACAAAAATGGTGTATCCATCTGGATCGGCACCGGCTACATTAGCCGCCGCAATATTGCTGTTCGCGCCTGGGCGATTTTCAACCACAAACGGCTGACCCGTCTGCTCAGTAAGCTCTTTGGCGATAATGCGTGCCACACGGTCTGTGGCGCCACCAGCCGAATAACCAACAATGAGGTTAACTGGCTTGGCTGGATAGTCCGCTGCTTGCGCAGCAACTGCACCCGACAGCAATGCTCCTGCTGTGAGTGCCAACATTTTTGTCAATATGGTTGATTTCATGAACGTCTCCCTTGCTCGATTTTTATAAAAAACCCATTCTCTGGGCCTCACTACTTACCGCTAAACAGGCTGACAGTCTGCACATCGGCGTGCAAACAAACAACCAAGTAAACCCTCAGATAACCACTGAGTCAAACTTACATTTCAACTCATTGAAATGGCTTACATCATCAAAGCATGAATGCGCCTCCATTGACGTCAATCGTGGCTCCCGTGATGTAGCCTGCATCAGGTGAGGCTAAATACGTAACGGCACTAGCCACTTCCTGAGGCAACCCAAGTCGACCAAGCGGAATCGTGGTGACCACCTGGCTATTGACCGTATCGCCGACCGCTTGAGTCATCTCAGACTCGATACGACCAGGCGCGACACAGTTCACTGTAATTCCCCAAGCGGCCACCTCACCGGCCAGAACGCGAGACATCCCAGTGACCCCAGCTTTTGAAGCCGAATAGTGTGCACCGGGAACCACTGTTCGCGTTCTGGCAGCCTGACTCGTGATGCTGATGATTCTCCCCCACCGGTTTTGCTTCATCACGGTCAAGCACTGCTGCGTTACTCTGAATGCACCTGTCAAATTGACATCAATGACCCTAAGCCATTCCTCAACAGGCATTTCGTGCAGATCTTTCTTTCGACCCTCATGCTTAGGCGATATGCCGGCATTGTTGACCAATACACCAAGTGAGGGCCACAACGATCCTGCTCTTTCGGCCAATGTGGCAATCTCATTGCCGTTGCTAACATCTATTTCTAGACCTTTGACCGTCACACCTTGCTTTCCAATGTCTCGAGCAACTTGGTGCACGACATCGCTGCTGTCAAGCAAAATAAGATCGTGTCCCTGTTGTGCAAGTCGCTGCGAGATAGCCAAACCAATGCCACGCGCCGCTCCCGTCACCAATGCAACTGGCTTTACGATATCGCTGTCAGTAGCTGCCATCGAAACCTCAGACATGTTGTTGTGAAATACTCGCGCCACCGCAAACAAAAACAGTCTGCCCAGTCAGAAACGACGCGCCAGACGACAGCATGTACTCAATCAGATCCGCTACCTCATCGGGCGTTCCCATGCGGCCCATCGGGATGCTCTGTGTTAACGCCATCCGGCTTTCTGAACCAGGCGGGTTGTTACGCTCAAACATGTCGGTGCTAATAGGCCCGGGCGCCACACAGTTAACTGTGATGCCATCTCGCGCAAGTTCAAGCGCCCATGATCGGGTGAAGCCAACCATCGCAGCCTTGGCTGCTGAGTACACACTACCGCCCTTACGTCCTAATAGAGACCTACTGGCAATATTCACAATGCGACCGAAACCTTGATCACGCATGCCGGGAAGAATCGCTTGGGTGGCCTCAACAAGCGCCGCCAAATTTGTGTCCATGACTTTTTGATACATCAACGGGGTGATTTCGCCTAATGACTCCATTTGATTGAAGCCAACGTTATTGACCAATCGCAATACCCGATACTCCGAAGCAACCCTTTCGAGCACACGCTTGCGATGCTCCGCTTCACTAAGATCAGCCGTAATGAGTTCACCCGGGAAAGACTCGTCCTTACTACGAGATATACCAAGCACACGTTCACCCCGATCCGCCAGCCTCTCGCAAAGTGCGCGACCAATACCCTTGGTAGCGCCTGTGACTAAAGTGTATCCATCGACACTCATTGCGGCACTGTCCCCTCAAGCGTGATTCGGTGCATCTCTCGGCGTTGGCCACTGTAGTCGTTGCACGCATAATGCAACGTGCAACGATTATCCCAAAAAGCCAATGAACCCTTGCGCCATCTAAAGCGGCACGTCATTTCAGGACGAGCACTGGCTTGGTAGAGATATGTCAACAAAGGCAGACTCTCTTCGCGTGACATGCCCTCAAAGCCAAAGGTGAACGGCTGATTCACAAACAACACCTTCTGTTCAGTCTCCTCGTGGGTACGAATGACCGGGTGCAAGCTTTGCATCACCGGCGCATCTTCACGCAACTTTGTTGAACGCGTGCTATTGCGCAATTTGGCATTAGCCGTCAAGAAGTCATTAGAGTGCAGAGCTTTCATGGTCATCAACTTGTCTTTCATGCCGTCTGACAGTCGTTCAAAGGCCAGGCCCAAATTCGCCCAAAGCGTATCACCGCCCACAGACGGAATCTGTCTCGCATACAGCAACGACCCCATGGGCGGTGTCTGCTGAAACGTCTCGTCGGTGTGCCAGGTATCACCAATGATGTCTTGATCGGTTGCTTCTTTAACCACCGGCATAATCTCGGGATGTTCTTCAAGCGTGGTGTAAACCGGGCTTTTGCTGATATCGCCAAAACGTTTAGCAAAACGGATCTGCCCTTCAGGCGTCAACTCTTGCTCGCGAAAAAAAATAACCTTGTGTTCCAACAAAACGCCACGGATGTCCGAAATCACGCTATCAGGCAAGTCCTTTGATATGTCAATGTCCAGAATCTCAGCACCAATCGTTCCAGTCAAAGGCTGAACTTTCATGATTGCGTCCCCTTTTGTAATTAATTTTCATCAAGTTTACGCACGCACATAATTAGTGTCTAATCTTTTTTAAATGAACTATTAATAGTTATTAACTAACAATGCTGACGATCAAACGACTACGCTGTTTCGTGGCGGTAGCTGAGGAAGGACACTTCAATAAAGCCGCTGCGAGATTAGGAATCAGCCAGCCGCCACTGACTGAGCATATCCGGCTGCTCGAGCAAGGGCTTGGCTGCCGATTATTTGAAAGATCAACTCGAACCCTCAAACTGACAAACCATGGTGAGCGGCTGTTGGACCATGCGCGATCCTTGCTCACGCTTGTCGACAGAACCCATGAAATCGTCATGGCTGGTAGCGAACGCCCGCCAATCCTGCGTTTGGGCTTGTTGCATGCGCACACCTATACGTTTCTGCCCAAATTGTTGCGCAGTTTTATCAACCAATACATGATGTGTGAATTTCAACTGGTGGAATATTCTACCGGTGGGCAACTTGGCACTATCCTGTCGCAAACTGTAGACTTGGGGCTAGTTCGGGAGCCGTTAACGCACCCTGAAGTCACAACTCAAACACTGTTTACTGAGCCGTACGTGCTGGCCATCTCAAATGAAATACGAACGACCAACCCGGTAGATATATCGGTCATTAATGACAGACCAATCATTGGCTATCCTAGCCATGATGATCGACGTAGTACGCGTAGCTTATTTCGTGATTTCCTAACGCAGCACGGCATAAGACCAAGCCAATGGCGAGAAGTGACCACCATGCATTCAGCATTAGCCTTGGTCTCAGCAAATCTTGGTATCGCACCGGTTCCAGCCTCGCAACAATCATTGAAGTTACCGGGTGTGACATACAGGAAAATCAAACAGGCGCCACCTGAACTCGCGGTTGGATTGGCTCAACGACGCGGTATGGATAACCCACTCGCTGAATTATTCACCCAGTTCGCCATCGAGCATTTTTCGACACACAAGAGCGCTTAGATGCGTTTAAGTACAAGGATCGAAGCAAGATCTGCCACGTAGAGCACTTGATTAAAGGATACCCCATGAACCTGCCTTCACATCAACTCATCATGACGGTTCTGATGACGCCCGACACAGCCAACTTTACAGGCAATGTTCATGGTGGCACTATCCTTAAATTGCTCGATGAGGTTGCCTACGCCTGCGCCAGCCGTTATGCCGGCAAA
>Ga0209953_1000804_pt1 | contig 10678 bp, 22 predicted proteins | sample SalPonred_H2O_MG_FD_185713 | JGI IMG/M metagenome (GOLD analysis project Ga0209953, IMG submission 185713) | Salt pond water microbial communities from South San Francisco under conditions of wetland restoration - Salt Pond MetaG... | ecosystem: Environmental > Aquatic > Non-marine Saline and... | reverse complement strand
CAGACGCTTTCGACTAAATGTTGGAATGATTTCTGATATTATACCAAACGCTGGCAATATCATGATATACACTTCAGGGTGTCCAAAAAACCAGAAGATGTGTTGATACAGCACAGGATCACCACCGCCGGCTGCGTTAAAGAATGAAGTTCCAAAGTGTATGTCCATGATCATCATTGTGACTACACCTGCTAAAACAGGCATTACAGCAATTAGCAGGAATGCTGTGATCAACCAAGTCCAGGTGAACATGGGCATTTTCATCAGCGTCATGCCAGGTGCTCGCATGTTCAACACCGTGACGATGATGTTGATTGCACCCATAATGGAACTGGCACCTAGTATGTGGATAGCCAACAACAGAAATATCATAGAAGGAGGGGCATATGTGGTGCTGAGAGGAGCATACATTGTCCACCCACCGGAGGGAGCACCTCCTGCCATAAACAGTGTGCTCAACATAATGGCAAAGCCAAATGGCATAATCCAGAAACTGAAGTTGTTCATGCGGGGCAGTGCCATGTCTGGTGCACCAATCTGCATGGGTATCATCCAGTTTGCCAGCCCCACAAACGCAGGCATAATAGCCCCAAAGATCATGACGAGTCCGTGCATTGTGGTCATTTGATTAAAGAAGTCTGGCTGTATCAACTGTAGTCCAGGTTGGAACAGTTCCGCCCTGATCATTAATGCCATTATGCCGCCGATGAAAAACATCACCAGCGCAAAGATCATATACATCATGCCAATGTCTTTGTGATTTGTAGTCAGCAACCATCTGCTGAGGCCTTTGGCGGGGCCGTGATGATGATGTTCTGTTGCTGTAGTATCTGTCATAGCGTCTCCACGTAGTTTCCTATGTCACGCATGTCCTGTTCGGTCATCCATGACGCTTGCCCCCACATCATAGCACTTTGTGCTCCAATGGTTTCTCCATTTTTGTATTTAACAAGTTTGGCAACAATTGTGTCACTGGTCTGTCCAGCCAATGCCGGGCCCACGCCACCTTCGCCAGCAACTCCATGACAGGCCGCACACTGATTGTAATGTTGTGCTCCCACGGCAAACTCAGCGGCCACGGGTTTGGCTTCGACGGGCTTGCTGAGGCAGAATGTTTTACCACCTGGACAGATGTTGGAAAAGCCAAGGCTTCTATCGTTATCTGTGCCCATCCACACAAAAAAACCTGCGGTCGCACCAAACACTAACACAATACTAATGATTGCTTCTTTCATACACCTGCGTCCTTTTTAAATACTTCTGCTTTTTCCATTAAGAAACTGTATTGCTTGATATCACCGTTACGTTGTGCTTTCTGTGCAAGTTCCAGTGTCTCTAAGTATTTTTTCTTTGCTTTTGCTTTTTTATCGCCGAATAGATTAAACACTATTTGTCCTCTTTGGGAAATGGGATGTCAATGCCCGCAATGGGTTGATTAGGCACTTCCACCAACCAACACTGTGCATCTCTGCCGTCAGCACTTTGCTCACACTTTACCTGCCAGGTGCTGCCATAGGGATAGCGTTCTTCTGCCCCTGCATACTGGCTGACAAGTGAAAATACCAACGCTACCACAGTGATAATAGCACTCCAGATCAACACTGGTTTAGCATCCGTGTAGAATGTGTCTTCATTTTCTTTCGTCATCTTTTGATTCCTCTGGTAAATCTGCGTAGCCCGTGTCCCAGTCCCAATGACGTTTAGCATCAATCATGTGCGGATGCTGGACACGGCGTTTTCTCTCTCGCAGTTTTTCTTCGTCTGTTTTGAACAAGTCCGCGAGCAGGTCACGAAACTTGCTCATCCTTCTCGTTCAAGGTCCCAACGCACCTTGTTAGGCTGTGCTTTGGGAGCACGACCTTTCTCTGTGGTAAACACAAAGAATGTGAAAAATGCTGTTGTGATAAGTGCAAAATGCCCGATGATGTTGTATCCAATAAACAACAGTTCTGCGGTGAAGATTCCAAACGCAATACACCACATTGCTGCGATCAAACAGGTCACCAACCACTTGTATTCCATTGGTGCACTTTTCAGTCCGTTGCGGGTATTATCCATCAGTCCTGATGCAAGTTTTCCCAAGGTGAAAATTCCGTTCTCACCAAATGCTCGTTGAATAATGTTCATACTTGACAATCTCCTCCTGGATATACATATCCGTCGTCGTCTTCATCCTGCTGACTCATAAAGTCAGCCGCGGTCATAAACTTAATGTCGCCCATTGGCTTGCGCTTAGAATCCTTTTCATAGTCTGTGGCGAAATCATCCTTAAGTTCACTCTCATATACTCCACCACACATAGTGTGTCTCCTATTTTTTGCCTTTCTTCATATCATATATATAGCCGCCCACAAAGACGCCTAGTAATATTATTACAATAAATGATACAGCCAGTTCAGCCATGTGTCAACCAGCTCTGAAAAAGATAGGCAACACAAAAATTAAGAACACTAGCAACCAAAAGTTTAGATAAAGTCTATCCAACTTGTCGCTCATTTTCTTGATGCGAAATACTTCTCCTTCGATGTATTTCTGTAAGGTGGGATCATCCGTTGTTTTGCGTGCAACGTCCTTGGCTTCCTTGGTATACTCTTCGTCAGTCTGTCCAAACATTTGCTCTCCTTAAATGGTGCCGCTGGAGGGAGTCGAACCCCCAACCTTCTGGACCTAAACCAGACGCCTCTGCCAATTGGGCCACAGCGGCATTGTGTTATTTACTTTAATAAATTCTTACCTACAGTTCTTTCAAGTTCTTCTAAACTAGTTAAGTCTTGTTGGCGTTCTAGTATTGCTCTTTTGGGATTAAGATTAAACTTATCTTGAAACCAAAAGTTTATGTTGTCGGCTAAGTCTACACACCAACGGAATATTACACGCTTGCGTATTTTCAAAATAATTCCCTCTCTGTCATTACTTTAAATTCATAACCGTGCTTGTTACAGTATTCTTCTGCAGCGGCCCATTTAGCCTTGTTAACCTTATACTTCTTTTGGTAGTGTGGTTTAATCTCTACTAGAATAATTCTTCCATCTCTGGTATTAACCATAAAGTCTGGATAATAGTTATGCCAGCGATCATCTTTAGGAGCAACATAAGGTATATGAAGTTCTTCTGAGCTCCATTTTAATACGTTAGGAGAGCGGTCACAATACAGCATAAATCTTCGTTCCCAAAGACTGCGGTAGGTAATTCGATTTATATTACCGTTATACTTTTCTGGATTCTGCGGGCGATACTTTCCGCGTACTGCTGTAAGTGCATTTGGCTTTTTCATGCTTATATTAAAGCACGTTATTAGGGTTTTGTCAAGTCCTCAAATGTAAATGATTCTATCCAGCGATAGTTATCGAGTCGTTCTTTCTCGCTTGCCAACTGTTTGGTAGTAAGTTTTTGTTCATAATCGTGAGTGAAACCATTCTTCCACGTTATGACGACTTTGTATAGCAAGGGAGGATCGCCGAAGCCTGTCATATATAAGATACCTGTTTGCGTTCACCAGTTTTTGGATTAAAGAACATTTTATACCAAGGGTTGATAGCAACCAAGAACCAGTCTTTTGAGTTATTGCATTCTCCGCAACATTTCGGAGTTCCACAATTTTCATGTTTTGTTGGATCAAATTTTTCTACGGTCAAACTTTTACCTCAAGATCAACTTGTTCTTCTTCAGCTTCTTTGTCTGGCTTAATAGGCTCTAACCAGCTGTCAGCTATGTAGGCTGTAGGAGATGGGCCTAAGCCTATCTTTAAATCGTTTGCTTCAATCCACCAGTAATGATCCGATACAATACACTTACAAGGTACGCCTCTGAATTGAAAAGCTTCCCCGTTTTGAAATTGTCCTACATATTCTACAACTTTAACAATACGGCCAATATTCTCTGGTCGTATACTAAATTTGATTACAGCAAGGTCTCCAGCTCTACACTTCAATATCTTTTTCCTTGGCGAGTAACTTAGTATGCAGTAAAAAATTTTCTACGGTTAATTTTGTAATTGTTGAAAGAAGGATAATTTTATCTTCTTCGGTGTATTCTTCTTTGTCAAACTGCTCTAAAACACTCGTCCCGATCATTTTAAAGGCTTCTTGCTTTCCGACACTTAATCGACCAAAATCAATCGAATCAGCATCCTCTACTTCCATAGCAATATCAATTAACAAATCTAAGTCAATCTTTCTCATTTTATCCATCCTATTTTTTCACCATTATCTTTTCTGCGATTGTATTCTACCAGACTACCCGGAAAACGCCATGCCCATATTGCGACCAGTAACATAAACGAGCCTGACCATAAAAAGGCATTTACGTTATACGTAGTAAACCAAAGAAAAGCAAGACTGCTCGACATCACAATAATCATAGCATACTTACCTTTTGTAGGAAACACCTGCTTCTGTGTCCAGTTAGTAAGGAACTCTCCAAACCAAGGATGAGTATATAACCAGTTGTGTAAACGTTCTGAACTTCGTGCAAACGCCCAAGCCGCGATAACAAGGAATATTGAAAAAGGTATTCCTGGAACTATAAATCCAATATAAGCCATACCTACACAAAATAACCCTAATGCCATATACAGATATTTTTTAATCATTAGGCTGTCTTCATAATATATGCCAACGCATAGTATGGGGGTAAGTTTTTGTTGATACCAGATTCGCCTTCGATGTCTGTTGTACCAGATACTGTGTGTTCGTGCGCTGGCTCTTCCGATGTAGATTGATCATAAGGAAATGATCCTTGATTTGATCTAGTTCCAAAAAGACCGCTGTTGCCAATACCGCCGGTTCCATTTCTCACTGTATGAGAGTGTAATCCATTAGGTGATGTTGTTGCTGAAAACTCGTGTGAATGGGAAACAACAACAGAATCAGCACTGCCGCCAGTTTCTCCATCTAAATATATATTTCCTTTACCTACAATAAATCTATCACGCAGGTCGGGCGTACCGTTTGTGCCGTCGCATAATGCCCAACCCGACGGGATAGTTTCAATGGTGCCATTCCACATTACGATTATTCCCGCCGGCACAATAGATTCTACTACTTCAGCAACATCTGTAACGGTTTGTGTGGTGATGTCAGAAATTCGGCCGGCGGAGTCAACGGTAATAATCGGAACATTAGTAGCATTGCCATACACGCCGGCAGATACATCAGACACTGGTTCAGATACAATGTCACTTATAACACCTCGATCATCTACTGAAATTTGAGAAAATCTGTATACTCCGGGAACTAGCATACTGGAATCGTCTTCGACAACGCCTTCTTCAATACTAATTATTTGGCCGGAATCGTCAACTACAATTTGCGGGTTTTGATATATTCCAGAATAGCTTTCATCTAATTTATCGTGTTTTGTGCGGTCAAGGAAGTCCCAATTTTCGTCCGCTTCATCGTATGTTAAAGCAATTCCTTTTTGATTTCTTAAAACTATGCTCATTGTGTTGTATTTCCGCTTTCGTCGAAGTAAGCACCTACATAACTAGTTAACTTACCGTTTACAACTCCTGGGTCGTCTTGTATATATCCTTCTGTCCAGTACCCGAATAAAGATTTTTCTTCTTCTGTTAATTCTTCTTCAAAGACAAATAATTGTTTTTCAATTTCTCGTCTTTTAACTGGATCAGTTTCCTGAGCACGTTCTAGAGCAAGTTTACGATAATCGGGGTTTGGCATAATTAGCTGTTTGCAAATACATTTGCGGAACCAGTTGAAGCCACATTAGGAACCCAACTACCGTGTCCGCCTGTTGCATCTCCTTTTCTGTGAACAGGTATATTATTAGCAAATACATCCGGCGATCCGGCCGATGCAGGATCTCCGCACCCTGTTGTATCACCAATTCTCACAGTTGCAGAATCGTTTGTGAAAACGTCCGGAGAACCTACAGCATAGTTTGTTTGGTGGAAAGGATTGTCAGTAGGACTAGCGTGTCCGACGTGGCGATCCTTGCCTTTCCTAACCACCGCAGGCATTAGATAGCAAGTCCTGTAGTGGATTGCATATACTGTTTAGCCATTTCTTCGTCGGTCTTGGCAACGAACACCAGTGTGTTTGCATTTAGTTCTACATCAGTGTCTGGATTTACAGTGAATGTGAAAGGAACCATTCCTAGTCCTTGCTGATTCATAGTAAGAGCCATTGGCTTCGATACTTTTAATTTTGTGCCTTTTTCTTCTACAAAGCGAGCGATAATTTCTTCGCCTGCTACTGTCTTTGCTGTAATAGTGTCGCCTGCCTTATATGGGGTTTCGATAATCATTAAAGTTTTCCTTCTGTTGAGCCCGAGTTTGTGTTTTCAATATATGCTTGAAGTTCTGTGTAACCACCAACTAGCTCGCCATACATAAAAATTTGTGGTACTGAACGAGCGGTTGGAACCTCTTCTAGTAGTTGTTCGCGAGTCCAATTAACTCCGTCAATTTTACGAACCTCATATTCGATGTTACGAGAATCTAATAAAGACATAGCTTGTTGGCAGTGCGGACAATTTTCTTTTGACCATACGATTGTGTTCATTATTTTCCTTTTAACCTGTGTAAACTACAGACCCTTTCTTGTCTGTGACACGCACCATAATGGCTCCTGCTGTCTTTTTACGAATAGCAGAAGCCATTGCTTGAGCCTCAGTTCCATAAGAACCAATTGTTTGCCAAGCACCGTATGGTGAAGTTGCTTTAAATTGTGCCTTGTACATATTATATATTAGGTAGCTCCGCATAGTCAAGTTTTTCTGTCATAACCCCAATGACATAATTTGTTGACTCATTTTCTTGTAGAGCAGTCTGCTTCTTGCTTGTGTCCGAGTGCTTGTTAAACCAAGGAATCGGAGTTGTCTTCGGCGCCTGCTCTTTGTATTTAATCCCAATCTCTCTCAAACTTTCTTTGGCTGTGTAATCCACAAAGTCTTTTAGGATGTTAGCGTTTAGACCAATAACAGGTCCTTTCTGGAACAGATAATCTGCCCAGGCTTTTTCTTCTGCAATCACGTCGGCATACATATTGTATACTTCTTCTTCGCATTCTTCTTTGGCACGTGCAAAACGCTCGTCCTCTTTAACAACTTGGTTAATAAGATAAGCTGTCCAACCTTTGTGTAGCAACTCGTCTTGTAAAATTAACGAAATGATATTACCGTTGCCGATGAAAATTCTATTTTCAACCATTGCAAGGCTAGTAGCAAACGATACCATAAAGCGTAGTGCTTCAAGCGCATAACTTGCGTTAAGTGCTAACCAAATTGCTTTGATGTGTTCGTACTCGTCTACCTTTTTGCCAAGCTCTGTTTCGCAATTTAAGACGTGAAGCTTGTCGTAGTACTCGCCCACATTGGCCGCCATATCTACAATTTCATTCGTGTCGTGGATTGAATTAAACACCTCCTTAGGTACGTTGTAAATATTACGAATGATATGACTGTAAGAGCGACTGTGAATATTAGTTTCAAAGAAACCCCAGTTTAAGCATAATGCTTCAAGTTCTGGCAGGCTAACAACGGGAGTGAATACCTGTGTAGGGCCGCGTCCTTGGATGCTGTCAAGTGCTGTTTGACGTAGTAAATTACTCGTAAAGATATGTTTTACCGCATCGCTTGATTCTTTGAAATCGCTGGAATCTTTCGTCAAACTAATTTCTTCAGGCACCCAAAAGAAACCACGGGCCGTAGTTTCAAAGCTTTGAATTTTAGGATATTTTACTTCCTCAAAACGCTGGATTGTAACTGGGCCCTCCGGATCAAGAAACATTTTACGCTGTAAATAATCTGTATTTTTTGTTAAATCGTATTGTGCTTTGCTCATATCTGCTCCTATAATTTGCAACTTTCGCAGTCATCGTCCTCTTCAAACGGCAGGACGCCGTGCCCATTAATTTTTGCAACCGGTTGTTGCAACTGAATACCATCAATTGTTTCTTCTTTGGCTTTCGATCCAGCTTTATTAATTAAACTGTAATAAAAAGTTTTCAGTCCCCAATGATGTGCCAGCATTAGATTTGTAGCAATCGTTGTTGTTGGAACTTTGTAGTTTTCATAATTAGCAGGATTATAGAATGTATTTGTAGAAATACTTTGATCTACGTATGCCGCCAGAACCGCGGCTGTTTTAATATAACCAATACAATCTTCCTGTTCCCACATAAGTTGATATTTCTTTTTCAACTTTGAGTATCCTGGGACTACTTGTGTAAACGATCCTGCTTTGGACTCTTTTGTGCTAATCAAGCTCATTGGCATTTCGATCCCGTTTGTGCTGTTAATAACAACTGAACTGGATTCAACAGGAGCAATAGCCGTCAACGTTGCATTGCGCACACCGTGTGTTTTCATTTTGGTACGCAGTCCTTCCCAGTCGAGGTCTTTGCTTGGAGTAAAGTCTGCTAGTTCGTTAACACCCTCGGCTCTGCGTTCCCAAGGAAAAATGCCACGTCCATACCAAGTCTTGTCCGAATCTTTACAGGGACCTCGCTCTTCTGCGAGCTCAACGGTTGCTTCGGTTAGATAATAGGATTGATGCTCCATCCAGGTTTTTACCTCTTCGAGCGCATCTTCTTCGCCGTACTGAAGTCCTCGCTTGGCGTGCCAGTATGCTAGGTTTGTAACGCCGATGCCCAATGGCTGAATCTCATCATTGCTCAATTTACTTTGAATACTCAAGAAGTCTTGATAGTCTAAGATATTACATAGACTTCGTTGTAGAATCCTACAGGCTCTACGCATATCTTCTGGGTTTCTAAAGGAACCCCAATTAATTGAGCCCAAGGTACATAACGCTATGCGACCATCCTCATCATCCAACCGCTTGAACGGTTTTGTTGGAAGTAGGATTTCACAACAAAGATTAGATTGATAAATTGTATGATACTCAGGATCAAATGGTCCTTGATTCATAACATTATCAATAAACACAAGATAGATACGCCCTGTGTCCGAGCGTTCCTTTAAAATACCGCTCTTGAATACTTCATCAGCACTGATAGTTTTCTTTTTTAAGTCCTTGCGTTTTTCATAACGCTCGTACATATCTTCAAACTCTGCTGTATTTGAATAGAATGCTTCGTACAACTCTGGAACTTCGTTGGGGTCGAAGAATGTAATGTCTTTTTGTTCTTTAAAACGTCTCCAAAAGAATGCATTGAGAACAACGCCGTAGTCCATATGACGAACGCGAGTTTCATCTGTGCCTTGATTGTTTTTTAACACAATAAGATCGTCAAACTGATAATGCCAAATAGGATAAAACACTGTGGCGCTGGCATTTCGTATACCGCCTTGGCTACAACTACGCAGATCACCGAACCATTTTTTGAGGAAAGGAATCATACCTGTGTGCATAATTTCTCCGCCACGAATAGGAGCACCTAGTGGACGCAGTCTTCCAATTTCAAAACCGATGCCTGCTCGCTTCGAAGCATACTTTGCCATCATTTCGCCTGATGCAAATATTGAATCCAAATCATCGTCCGAGCGAATAAGAACACACGAACTGAACTGTTTTGTTTTTGTTCCTAACCCGGCAAGGACAGGCGTGGCAAGTGTGAAGAGTCCATCCGCTGCGGCATTGTAATATTCACGAATCAGTTTCATTCTTGTTCGTAAAGGCTCTTCTTTGTGCATTACGGTGGCGGCCGCTATCATATATCTAACCTGCGGAGTTTCGTAGATAGTTTTAGTCGAACGATTCTTCACAAGATACTTTTCGATCATCTGCGCGATTGCCGCATAAGAATAGTTTTCATCTTTTTCGTGATCGATGAAAGTATCCATTTTGTCCCATTCTTCTTCTGTATACCATTCCAGTAATTCTTCGGTGTACAAACCAGACTGTATATTTTTCTTTACGATTTCATAAAGACGGGGAACTTCGTATGAGCCATATACGTCTTTACGCAACATACTGAGACGTTGTTTGCCTGCTACAAACTGATAATTTGTGTGTCCTGTTTCTGGATTTGCTTCTACATCGATAAGGTCTACAATAGCCCTTAGGGTAATTTCATCAATCTCTTGCGTTGTAATACCGTCATAAAAATGTGGTTGTGCATTGATTTCGATCATTGATTGAGATACATCTGCTGTGCCTTTACATACTTTTGCTACTTGTGCCTGCCACTTCTCTACGGCGAGTGGTACTTTTGAGCCGCTTCGTTTTACTACCGTAATGCTCATTTATCTTCGTGTCCTTCTATGTGTGGTATTTATATGGCGTCTTGTATGGACCATAGAGGGTTTGAAGGTGTTTTGGACAGATCGTCTATGCCAACAACTCGTCTATAGTCATAATTTAAAACGTATTGATTATCAACGATGAGAAAATACAAGTTTCTATTTTCATCGTCAACAGTCTTATGTATCTCACATTTGCTTAGATTAAAACGCTGTGTTAATTTGATAGTGTAACACATTCCTAGAGCTATTGCAAGATTATCTAGATCACAATCTAAGATTAATTTCCAAGGATTGGGCCAATCTTCGGGGTCTTCGGATAGATAGTCGTTAACGAATGGAGCAAGAGACCAATATTCCGCAACACGGGATAATGGTTCGGTTGTTGTTTCTAATTCGTCTCTAAATCTTTTCCATTCTGCCATCCTGGCATTGCCGTAAAGATCAAACACCGTAGGTTACATCAAACGAAATTGAACCATCGGAGCCAGTTGCTAGAGGATTTCTATATGAT
>Ga0209953_1000803_pt1 | contig 10692 bp, 10 predicted proteins | sample SalPonred_H2O_MG_FD_185713 | JGI IMG/M metagenome (GOLD analysis project Ga0209953, IMG submission 185713) | Salt pond water microbial communities from South San Francisco under conditions of wetland restoration - Salt Pond MetaG... | ecosystem: Environmental > Aquatic > Non-marine Saline and... | reverse complement strand
CTTCGCCACATGAATAACGCCATCTATTTCCGCCTGATGGAAGAGGCGAGGGTGCAAATGCTCGCCGCTGCGGGCATCGAGAGCACGGATCAGGATGGCGTCGTGGTTGTGCATTGCGCCTGCGACTATCTCAAACCGATTACCTATCCGGCAACCGTCAGGGTGCGACACACGGTTGAGAAAATCGGCCGCACGAGCTTGACCCACGAAACTGCTTTTTTTGTTGAAGAAGACAGCGATTTTGGTCCTTATGCACGGGGTCGCTCGGTGATGGTCAGGATTCAAAGGCCCGAAGAGATACCGGCGCCATGGCCAGAGACAGTGCTCGAGCGTCTCGCGCAGATTTGCCAGCGAGCCACGTCGCCCTCGGCATAAGCCAACTGTATCGGTAGTCACGCGGTCAAGTTACACTCGAGCAGCAAAATAATGAACACACGGCGGGGCGTGTCATGAAGGGGCCTGAGTGTTGGTGACAATCGGTCGTTCTGGTCGTTCTAGTCGTCTTTAGAGGGAGTTCAATCAATGGATAAGGTGTTTGCCAGTGCCTCGGCCGCCCTAGAGGGTTTGGTCGAAAATGGACAAACCATCGGGGTGGGTGGTTTTGGGTTGTGCGGTATTCCAGAAGCTCTAATCGCCGCGCTGCGTGATTCTGGGGTCAAGGATTTGACTTGCGTCAGTAACAACGCAGGTGTGGATGGCTTTGGGCTTGGCATGCTGTTAGAGAGCCGACAAGTTAAAAAGATGATCGCGTCCTACGTCGGTGAAAACAAGGAATTCGAGCGCCAATATTTGGCGGGCGAGCTAGAGCTCGAGTTCTCTCCACAAGGCACATTGGCTGAGAGGTTGCGGGCTGGCGGTGCCGGTGTGGCGGCCTTCTTCACAAAGACTGGCGTGGGCACATTGGTTGCTGAAGGCAAAGAAACCATGGAATTTGATGGCAAACTGCACGTTATGGAGCGCGCTTTGTTACCCGATGTTTCACTTTCTAAAGCCTACATGGCTGACCGTAGCGGCAACTTGATCTATCGAAAAACCGCTCGTAATTTCAACCCAAATGTTGCCATGGCCGGTCGCGTGAGCGTGGTTGAGGTTGAAAAAGTGGTTGAGAATGGTGAGTTGGACCCAGAGAGCATTCACTTGCCGGGTATTTACGTGAATCGCATTGTCGTGAACACCAACCCTGAAAAACGTATTGAGCAGCGCACCGTGCGCGCCAGTCGCTAGAGGAGATCAGTCATCATGGCTTGGACAAGAGACGAAATGGCCGCGCGGGCGGCCCAAGAATTACAAGACGGCTTTTATGTCAATTTGGGCATTGGTTTACCCACAAAGGTCGCGAACCATGTGCCCGAGGGCATGGAAGTGTGGCTTCAGTCAGAGAATGGGTTGTTAGGTATCGGCCCCTTTCCCAGCGAGGATGAGGTGGATCCTGACATGATCAACGCAGGCAAACAAACGGTGACCACCTTGCCGGGATCGTCGATTTTTTCATCTGCGGATTCGTTTGCGATGATCCGGGGTGGCAAAATCAATTTAGCCATTCTGGGCGCCATGCAGGTGTCGGAAAAGGGTGACTTGGCCAACTGGATGATCCCAGGGAAGATGGTTAAGGGCATGGGTGGCGCGATGGACTTGGTAGCCGGTGTGAGTCGAGTGATCGTGTTGATGGAACACGTGGCCAAGAAAAAAGATGGCACCGAAGACCTGAAATTGATTCCTGAGTGCACCCTGCCGTTGACTGGTGTTGGGGTCGTCGATGTGATCGTTAGCGACTTGGGCGTGATGGAGGTCACCGATAATGGCCTGTGCTTGATTGAGTTGGCGCCGGGCGTTTCCGTTGAAGAAGTGCAATCAAAAACCAGCGCCAAGCTTGATGTCAGTGCGGTGTCTTAACCGGTGATGGTGCGTGAACAATGAGCGGTCAGCCGTGGCTAGCACCGTGTCGTTAATTCGGACACGGCTAGCCGCTGCGCGGCAAGCCATGAGCGAGCACGGTGTGCACGCTTGGTTGATACCGTCGGCAGATCCGCACCTCTCCGAGTATTTGCCCGCCCATTGGCAAATCCGCCAGTGGCTGACTGGTTTCACTGGTTCCGTTGGCACGGTCGTGGTGACCCCGACCTTTGCCGGGCTTTGGGTTGACAGCCGCTATTGGGAACAAGCCGAAAACGAACTCGGTGACTCAGGCATTACTTTGCAACGCACCACGGCATCTCCAGAGAGCACTCACGTGAGCTGGTTGGCGCGTACGTTGGACAGTGACGCGGTGTTGTCTGTTGATGGCCGAGCACTGGCTTTGGGTGCGCGCGATGCGCTTACCGACGTTTTGCCAAAGACCGTTACCCTGCGACTTGACTTGGATATCGCACAGCAGATTTGGTCTGACCGGCCACCGTTACCGCAGCAACCGATTTGGGCGTTGCCTGAATGGTTTGCGGCACAAACGCGAGCAGAAAAGCTTGCCCTTGTGCGTAAGCACATGCAAGCCAAGCACGCCAATCAGCACTTCATTTCCACGTTGGATGACATCGCCTGGGTGCTCAATCTGCGCGGTAGTGATGTGGCTTACAACCCGGTGTTTTTGGCTCATTTATTGATTGGATCGTCGCAAGCGGTGCTCTTTGTGGCGCCCAAGGCGCTGTCAAGCGAGCTGACAAAGTCGTTGGCTGACGATGGGGTGATCGTTGCCCCTTATGAGCAAACGATGCAGGCGGTGACCGACCTCAGTCACACGGACACCCTTTTGATTGACCCCAAACGAACGACTAGTGCATTCGTGTCGACGCTGGCTGCGTCGACGGTCAGTGCGATGAATCCAAGCACGGGACTGAAAGCATGTAAGCAGGAAACGGAAATCGCGCATTGGCGTCAGGCCATGATCGCGGATGGGCAGGCGTTGTGTGAATTTTTTGCGGAGTTAGAACAAGCCATTGACGCTCGAGACGACGTGCCTTTGACTGAGGTCATGATTGATGAGGCAGTGACGCGCTGGCGGGCTAAGACCCCTCAATTTGTGAGCCGCAGTTTTGCGACGATTGCGGCTTTCAATGCCAATGCGGCGATGCCTCACTACCATGCCACCGCGGAGCATTCGGCGCAGATCGTGGGCGAGGGCTTGCTCCTCATCGATTCAGGCGGGCAGTACTTGGGTGGCACGACAGACATTACCCGTATGGTGCCTATCGGGGAGCCGAGCTTGGCGCAACGTCAAGATTGCACCGCAGTCTTACAAGGCATGATTGCCATGTCGCGCTTGCAATTTCCAGCGGGCACACCAGCGCCGCTCTTGGATGCGGTGGCGCGTGCCCCATTGTGGCAGCGAGGCCTCGACTACGGTCATGGCACGGGTCATGGCGTGGGTTATTTTTTGAATGTACATGAAGGGCCGCAAGTGCTGGCTTTTCGAGCGCCAGCCACATCCGATACTGCCTTGTGGGCCGGTATGGTGACATCCAATGAACCTGGTCTTTATCGGGCCGGGCAATGGGGTGTGCGAATAGAAAACCTGCTGTGTTGCCAAGTGGTGGATCAAACGGTGGCATCTGCAGGGTTCGGTGATTTTTTGGGATTCGAGACCTTGACCCTGTGTCCCATCGATACGCGGTGTTTTGAGTTGGACATGCTACGCGCCGATGAGCGTCAATGGTTGAATGACTATCACGAAATGGTCCGTCAACGATTGGCGCGAGGTCTATCGCCGACGGCCACGCGTTGGTTACTGGCTCGGACCGAGCCAGTGCCGTTATAATTCAAATTTCCTGCTAGCGCCCTTAACCTGGCGTCTGTCTTATGACCAAATATGTATTCGTCACGGGTGGTGTGGTTTCCTCTCTAGGCAAGGGGATTGCTGCCGCCTCGCTGGCCGCGATTCTCGAGTCTCGTGGCCTTCAGGTCACCATGCTAAAGCTTGACCCTTATATCAATGTCGATCCCGGGACCATGAGCCCGTTTCAACACGGCGAGGTTTTTGTGACCGAGGACGGTGCCGAGACCGACCTTGACTTGGGGCATTACGAGCGATTTATCTCGACCAAGATGCGTAAGGCCAACAATTTCACCACAGGTCAAATCTACGAGTCGGTTTTACGCAAAGAGCGTCGCGGTGATTATCTTGGGAAAACCGTTCAGGTGATTCCGCATATCACCAATGAAATCCAAGACTTTATCGTGAAGGGCGCCACACAAGCCTGGATGGGCACCACAGACGTTGCGATTGTTGAAATTGGTGGAACGGTTGGCGATATCGAATCCTTGCCTTTTCTTGAAGCGGTACGTCAAATGAGTCTTCGGCTTGGTCGCCATCAAACCGCCTTTGTGCATTTGACCCTTGTGCCCTATATCGCCACGGCCGGTGAGCTTAAAACCAAGCCTACCCAACACTCGGTTCAGAAATTGCGTGAGATCGGCATTATTCCCAACGCCTTACTGTGTCGTGCGGATCGACAGATCCCTGACGACGAGCGTGCCAAGATCTCCATGTTTTCTAACGTGCCACTAGATGCTGTGATTTCGGTTTGGGATGCGGGTTCTATTTATGAAATCCCAGCCATGCTGCACCGGCAAGGGCTGGATAATTTGATTTGCGAGACACTTGGTATCAGCGCACCAGTCGCCGATCTTTCCATGTGGGACGGTCTGCTCGAGGCAGTGGCTCATCCAGCACACGCCGTGCGTATCGCCATGGTGGGCAAATACGTTGACCTAACCGAATCCTATAAGTCGTTAACCGAGGCGTTGGCGCATGCCGGGATTCACACCCGATCTAAGGTCAACCTGACTTACATTGATTCCGAAGACATCGAAGAGCAAGGCACAGATGTCTTGGGCGATTTCGATGCCATTTTGGTGCCTGGTGGTTTTGGTAAGCGAGGCACCGAGGGTAAGATTGCTGCGATTCGCTTCGCCCGAGAAAATGGGGTGCCTTATTTAGGGATTTGTCTGGGCATGCAATTAGCCGTCGTGGAGTTTGCGCGTCATGTGGCGCAACTGGGCGGCGCCAACAGTACCGAGTTTGATCCGGGTGCTCCACACCCAGTGGTTGCCTTAATTACCGAGTGGATGGACCGTGAGGGTCGCACCGAGGTTCGCTCAGCGGCCTCTGATTTAGGTGGCACGATGCGCAAAGGCTCGCAGAAGTGCCCCGTCAAACCGGACACCTTGGCCAGTCAGGTGTACGGAACCGTCGTAAACGAGCGCCATCGGCATCGCTACGAAGTGAACAATGTCTACGTGCCTCGCTTGGAATCTGCGGGTTTGGTGATCAGCGCTCGAACGCCTTCGGAGAACTTGCCTGAAATCATGGAGTTGCCCGGTCATCCGTGGTTCATGGGTGTGCAGTTCCACCCTGAGTTCACGTCGAGTCCTCGCGACGGCCACCCACTTTTCATCAGTTTTATTCGTGCGGCACTCGCGCAACAGCAGCACCGTGATAGCGTCACACCGACCGAGGTCACGCCATGAAACTCGCAGGCTTTGATGTCGGCGAAGATCGGCCGTTTTTCTTGATAGCCGGACCGTGTGCGATTGAGTCGCGACAAATGGCTTTCGACACGGCCGGGCGGCTAAAAGAAATCACATCAGCTTTAGGCATCCCCTTCATTTACAAAAGCTCTTTTGATAAAGCCAACCGCAGCTCGGGTCGCTCGTTCCGAGGACTTGGTATGGAGCAAGGCCTGCAGATCTTGGCCGATGTAAGGCAAGAAGTGGGCGTGCCCGTTTTGACAGACGTGCATGACATCGGTCAGATCGAACCCGTTGCCGCGGTTGTTGATGTCTTGCAGACACCGGCTTTTTTGTGCCGGCAGACTGACTTTATTCAAGCATGTGCGCTTAGCGGCAAACCGGTCAATATCAAGAAGGGTCAATTTTTGGCGCCGCAAGACATGCAGCAAGTGGTTAATAAAGCGCACGTAGCCGCTCAAGAGGCTGGTATGGTTGCTGACATCATGGTGTGTGAACGCGGTGCTTCTTTTGGTTATAACAACCTGGTCTCTGACATGCGTGCCTTGTCTATCATGAGAGGCACAGCGTGTCCGGTCGTGTTTGATGCCACCCACTCGGTGCAGTTGCCCGGGGGGCAGGGTACCTCCTCGGGCGGACAGCGCGAATTCGTGCCCGTATTGGCGCGCGCGGCGATCGCCGCCGGCGTGGCGGGTGTTTTTATGGAAACCCATCCGAATCCAGCTCAAGCGCTGTCAGATGGTCCCAATGCGGTGCCCCTCGATTCAATGGCGGATCTACTGGCCACCTTGGTCAAGCTTGACCAAATTACCAAAGCCGCTGGGTACATGGAAGATTCTTTGTAAATCATGACGTTTTTTAGGAAATTATGATGAGCGCAATCGTTGACATTATTGGCCGTGAAATCTTGGATTCAAGAGGCAACCCCACCGTGGAGTGTGATGTGTTGTTGGAGTCTGGAGCCATGGGTCGTGCGTCGGTGCCGTCGGGTGCTTCAACAGGGGTGCGTGAAGCCATTGAATTACGTGATGGTGATAAGTCCCGTTATTTGGGTAAGGGCGTTTTACGCGCTGTTGAAAACGTCAACACTGAAATTTCCGAAGCGGTAATGGGTTTGGATGCCCAAGAACAAACGTTCATCGACCGTACCCTCATTGATCTCGATGGCACAGAAAACAAAGAACGCTTGGGTGCGAATGCGATATTGGCGGTCAGCATGGCGGTTGCACGTGCGGCTGCTGAGGAATCGGGTTTGTCTTTGTATCGTTATTTTGGTGGTAGTGGGCCAATGAGCATGCCTGTGCCCATGATGAATGTCATCAACGGTGGTGCCCACGCCAATAACTCGCTGGACATCCAAGAACTGATGATCTTGCCGCTTGGCGCCTCTTCGTTCCGCGAGGCGATGCAAATGGGTGCCGAGACCTTTCATGCACTCAAAAAGCTCATCGATGAGGGCGGGATGTCAACAGCCGTTGGCGATGAGGGTGGCTTTGCGCCGAATGTAGAGAATCACGAGGCGGCGATCGAATTGATTCTGTTAGCGATTCAAAACGCGGGTTATGAACCCGGGACGCAAATCGCCTTGGGCTTGGATTGTGCAGCATCTGAATTCTATAAAGATGGTCAGTATCATCTGAAAGGTGAAGGCAACCTGTCGTTATCTTCAGAAGAGTTTGCCAACTTGTTGGCGACCTGGTGCGACAAGTACCCCATCATCTCGATCGAAGATGGCATGTCAGAAAACGACTGGGAGGGGTGGAAACTGTTAACAGAAAAACTCAGCAAAAACGTCCAATTGGTCGGCGACGATTTGTTTGTGACCAATACCAAGATCCTGAAGCAGGGCATCGATCAAAATATCGGTAATTCCATCCTCATCAAGATCAACCAGATTGGGACGCTAACTGAAACGTTTGCAGCGATTGAAATGGCCAAACGCGCAGGTTACACCGCGGTGATTTCACACCGATCTGGCGAAACCGAAGATGCCACGATCGCCGATATCGCGGTGGCGACCAATGCCATGCAAATCAAGACGGGTTCCATGTCTCGTTCCGATCGCATGGCCAAATACAACCAGCTACTACGCATCGAAGAAGAGTTGGCGGAAGTGGCGTCCTATCCCGGACGCGATGCCTTTTATAACCTTCGCTAACCAAGATAGCCGATGCGCCTGATACTGCTTGTCCTCATCGGTTTATTTTTGCTCATCCAGTACCCACTCTGGTTTGGGCAAGGTGGGTGGCTTTCAGTGCAGGCATTGAAAGCAAAGGTGAGTGAGCAACAGGCGGCCAACGAAGGCCTAAGACAGCGTAATCTGGCCATGGAAGCCGAGGTCGAGGACTTGCGTAGTGGCACCGAAGCGGTCGAAGAGCGGGCACGCACGGACTTGGGTCTCTTGCGCGACGAAGAGGTTTATGTGCAAATTTTGCCCGCCGATAGTGAAAAGCCAGAGAAAAAACCTCCCACGCAATAACAATCAGCGGCATGTCCAGAGTCGTCTTTGCGTCTGTGTCCACGCTTCATGCCAAACACCATTCATCATTGCTTTCTCAGGCATCCTGAGTCGTTATGCTTTCGGTGGCTTTGCATCACCGCCTGGTGTTCGGTCTGAATCCGAATATTGGGCAAGAAAAAGCGGATCCAAGGGGATGCGGGTTGGTGGTTCAAGATAACCCTCACCGTCAAACGATTGGCCTGTGAAATATCACGTCGTGAACGTGGTCCAATCCCTTGAGGCCAGCCCTTGGCCACCCAGTGCCGATGTTGCTCTGCAAGATGATCGTGACGGATAACAGCAAAACCGAGTTTTCGGCTCAATCTCTCGTCTTTAAAGTCTTGCATGAGTTCGTTGACTGGATCCGTGACGCAAACTTCCAACGTATCGCGAAGATCTGGGGGTAGGAATCGCTCAAGCGCCTGCATGACGCGCTGCGTTTGGCCACCTTGTAAGCTCGCAAGGTTGGTCGCACGCTGTGCTGCCAAGGCGAGTCGTTGTCGAGTCGTATGCCAGTCTGATACTTCAACCAGTAAAGAGCCCAAACAAATCAGGGGTAAGCAAACAATAAGCCATTCGATGAGGGCTTGTCCGCGCTGCTGCGGTCTTTGTCGTGAGTGAGCATTAAGCATGCCGTTAGCATGCATGCGCCCAACCCTTACCGTCTATTCGTAGGAATACGCCATCAGTGCAGTGAATCGCCGGGATCGGGCATCGGTTCTTCAAAGAGACCGGCTGCATCGACCGTATCAAATCGATAAGGCGTCCCACAAAACTCGCACGTGACGGTGACTTCCCCCTGTTCGCGGATGATATCGTCAACCTCGGCTTGACCGAGTGAGCGCAGCATGCCAGCCACGCGTGCGCGCTGGCAGCCACAGTGCCAAATGATTGCATGGCTCTCTAGGCCAACAACGGGCGTCTCCCAGAATAAGCGATGCAATAGCGTGTCGATGGGCACACCGAGCAATTCCTCTTTGGTCAGCGTGTTGCAGATTGTCTCGGCGTTCTCCCAAGACGCCTGAGCCTCGGCCAACACAACATGGGACTGCCCACCAGTTTGTGGCATGCGCTGCAATAACAAGCCCGCCACCCGATGGCTGTCAGAGGAGAGCCAGATACGCGTGTCGAGTTGTTCTGATTGACGCATGTAGTCTTCGAGCACTTCAGCGACCGTTTCGCCGGACAGAGGAACCACCCCTTGATAGGGCTGTCGCCCTGGATTGTCCCTTGGCGGATTCAGAATGACTGAGAACCGTCCCGATTGATCGGCATTCAATAAGGTTTGTAGGGTGGTCTCATCGGCGTGAGGTTCGCGTCTGAGCTTGACCGTCGCACGCATGCTCAGGTCTGCGCGGCACTCGACAACGATCAATTTAACCGTCCCTTGACCTTGTAGCTGCAACAAAAGCGCACCATCGAACTTGAGATTGGCCGCAAGCAGGGAGGCTGCACCCACCAGCTCACCCAGTAATTGCCGCACGGGCTCACTGAGGGTGTGGTGTTCTTGTGCCTTTTGCCAGGCGGTTTTGATGGAAGTGGTGATGACGCGGGCACTACGGTCTTGCAAGAGAAATTTTTTAAGCTGGTCTTTTGATTCCATTAACCGATCCGTTTTAAGGCGGTCGCGTAATGTTGCGCCCGCTCTTGATAGTTGGTGTTGTTGATAGACATCTGGGCGATCTCCTCTTCACTGAGTGTGCGCACTACTTTGCCAACCCCAATCACCAGGCTGCCATCCGGTATCTCTCGCCCCTCGGGGACAATGGCGCCAGCGCCGATGAGACAATTTTTACCAATCACCGCGTGATTTAAAACGATCGCTTGCATGCCGATCAGTGAACCACTGTGTATCGTGCAGCCATGCAGCATGGCTTGGTGACCAACAGTGACGTTTTCGTGGAGGGTGAGGGGGGCATCACTGTCGACGTGCAAAACGCTGCCTTCCTGAATATTGGTGCCTGCACCAATGGTAATGCTGGTGTTGTCCCCACGAATGCTGACGTTTGGCCAGACACTGGCTCTAGCACCCACACGAACATCGCCAATAAGGACTGCTGACTCGAAAATCCAGGCGGTGGGGTCGATTTTTGGGGCCAATTGATCGAGCTGATATAGAGCCATGGTGTTTTTATCGCTATGGGTTTGGTGTTTTGGAGATTGTCAGGACTTGTGGCGCGATGCAGGTAAAAAGTCTATGTCCGCGAATTTGGCTCGTTTGGTCCAAACACGCCGAACAGGCTGATCGAGTGACGTTCGGTCAATGTGAGCGATCAAGCCCACCCTGAAGGCAGGCATTTCATCTTCGAGCGCCGTATCAAAACCACATTCTTGAATTATAAGTGCTGGCACTTGTTCCTCAAGAAATCGTCTGGTTAACGCCGTGACTGGCTGATGTGCCTTATCAATCTGAATCAATAACCAAAGCCCAGCGGTTGGCGTCGACTTTTTTTGTGGTGATGCCATCACCAGTGCGGCCGCTACGCATGGCAAGGTTAATAAGGTTTGCTCGAGTCGAGCGGTATTTAACCGTCGGGGACCGATGCTAAGCGACAGATTGCCAGGCTCATCAAGCAATGTATAGTTGCCGGCATCTTGAGCCACCGCAGGCCATAGGGTCTCAAATTGTAGCGGCGGCTCGGTCAAGCCACTGCCATCAAGTGACTCCTTGAGTGGCCAGATCTGCACATACTGCGCTGGATTGGGGTGGCCGTGCGCATCAATTCGAGCGA
>Ga0209953_1000802_pt1 | contig 10698 bp, 13 predicted proteins | sample SalPonred_H2O_MG_FD_185713 | JGI IMG/M metagenome (GOLD analysis project Ga0209953, IMG submission 185713) | Salt pond water microbial communities from South San Francisco under conditions of wetland restoration - Salt Pond MetaG... | ecosystem: Environmental > Aquatic > Non-marine Saline and... | reverse complement strand
TGAGCCAAGAATATTCTTTTTTAGCAAGCAAACAGAAGGTAGTTTAACAAATGACTTTTACTATTTAAGAGACCCTGCAACAGGCGATAATAATAAAATAAGTACGTATGGCCTTGCATCTCATTTGAGCAATATACCATACACAACAGGCGTGTTTGATTTAAACTACTCAAACAATCAAAGCCCAATGTATAATAAGGATATTTTCTATGATAGTTCAACAACTACCTTAGATGTATTTAACACCTTTTGGAAACGATACTTTAATGAAATATACCAACCTGATGCACGTATACTAACTGCCTATTTTAACCTAACACCATTAGATATTCACAACCTTAGATTCAATGATAAGATATTTGTCAAGGATTGCTTTTATCGAATTAATAAGATAAGCGGTTACAAGCCGAATGACAACACGCCTACAAAGGTTGAGTTAATTAAACTATTCGATGCAGGAAATGGTATTGGCAACAAGTGTAGTTTGCAAGTTGGTAACTTAGTTAAAGATGGTACGGTTAGGTTTGTCGATGGTCAAGGCACAACTGCAACACCAACAAAAGAATGCTGCGAGGCATACGGTTATACTTGGGTAGATGGAGAAGCAACAAGCGATTGTTATTGGAGGTTATTCAGTAATCCTGATTCACCATTTGAACCGCCTAGCGATCAGTTTACATAATTTTATTTATATTTGTATCGACTTCACAAATCCAAAATTATTTTTTTTGTAATTAGCCCCGATTTAAATGGTAGTGAAGTCCTGTTTTAATTGGGGCTTTTTTTTAAATCATTTTATTATGAATTTTTTTAATGAAGCTGCTACGAGCAGCAAAGTAGGTCAAGTTTTAAAAACCAATGACCTTTTTATGTTTAAAACCATACAAGGTAATAGACCACCAAATCCACAACACATTAAGAGGTTGGCTAATAGTATGTCTACTTACGGTGTTTTGCAGAATCCAATTATTGTCAATGAAAACTATGAGATTATTGATGGACAGCATAGGTTAATGGCTGCTAAAAAAGCAGAAAAGCCTATTTATTACATAGTCGTTGAGGGTTACAATTTAGATCAAGTACATGCTTTAAATTTAAACCAAAAGAATTGGACACAAAAAGATTTTATGTTAGGTTATGCGGAAATGGGATACGAATCTTATATTAAGTTAAAAGAATTTACAGAAAAAAACAAAGATTATAATTTATCAGATTGCATTGCTTTATGTTCCAATCTTAGAAGTCATGGATCAAGCTTTACGGATAAGGTTAGGGCAAATGGAAACGTCAATTTAAAAGAAGTTTTTGACGAGGGTACATGGAAAGGAAAGGATTTTAACCTAGCCCAAGAGTGGGCTGATAAAATTAGATTGATTAAAACATATTATGATGGTTACAGAAGAAGTACTTTTGTTGGTACTATGATAGGAATGTTTAAAAACGATTCATTTGATTTTAATGAATTTATGCGTAAATTAAGACTTCAACCCACAGCGTTAGTTGACTGTCCAAATAGACCAAGTTATAAAGCACTCATTGAGGACATTTACAATTATAAACGTAGAGACAAGGTTAATTTGAGATTTTAACTATATTTGAAAAGAATTTTTCTTATTCAATTGTGGGTTAACAAAGAAGCCTTCCATTACGGAGGGCTTTTTTTATGCAATAAACGTTAATACCTTTTTGTCGTTTATAAAGTATGAGAGCATTCATTGAAGTGTTAAAGATTATCAACTCACCCGATTACAAGCCACAATACAAAGGCATGAGCAAGGAACTACAAATCTTGCATGGTAAGAATTATTTACCGTCTAACTTATCAGAAATTGTTGAATCAATTAAAAGGACTTGGGCATGGCGGAAACGATAAAAATGAAAATAGAAGCTGATACCAAGCAAGCGACAGATGGTGTAAATGATTTGGGTGATGGTATAGAAAACACAAGCACTTTAACATCTGACTTAACTAATAAGTTAGACCAAATGACAGGCGGTCTAATAACAGGTTTAAGAGGTGCAGTTACAGGTATAAAGTCAGCAGTAATGGGATTTAAAAGCCTAAAGGTTGCAATAGCAGCAACAGGGATAGGTGCTTTAGTTATCGCATTTGCATCTTTAGCATCATTTTTTACAAGAACTCAAAGAGGTGCAGATAAAGTTAACGTGGTATTTAAAACATTAGGGGCAACTGTTGATGTGTTAATAGACAGGGTTAGCGCTTTCGGAGAGGGATTATTTAAGATAATTACAGGTGATGTAAAAGAAGGTTTTACAATGCTTAAAGAATCAATAAGCGGTGTTACAGATGAGATAAAAAGAGAGGGAGAAGCAGCGGGAGAGTTAGAAAAAGCACAACAAGCATTAAGAGATAGAGAAATCGAGTTCATAAAAATACAAGCCAAAAAAAAGCAAGAAATTGAACAAGCAAGGTTAGCCGCAGAAGATGAAGCATTATCAAATGAGGAAAGAGCAACGGCACTTCGAGAAGCAATAAGAATACAAAATGAATTAACAAATGAGCAAATTGAGATTGAGGAAGAGCGTGCAAGAATAATTAGAGAGCGAGTTGCCTTAGGTGAATCTATGTCAGGAGATATGGAGGAGCAAGCAAGGGCAGAAGCAAGAGTTATTGAACTTCAAACAGAAAGAGATAGAAGATTAAGATCGATTCAAACAAGATTAAATGCATTTACAGAGACACAAACAGAAACAACAACAAGACAAGTTGATAACGTTGAGAGAATCAACATGGCTGAGATGGGCAGGCTTGAAACTAATACTAATGTAAATAGAGAAATACAAACAAACAATCAAGCTACATTAGATAATTTAGATGAAGCCTATGACGAGTCTGTTGAATTTAGAAAACAGAAAGAGGAAGAATTAAAGCAAGCAAGATTAGCAGCCTTAAATGCAGGATTTTCAGCAGCGCAAAATGGCTTAGGTAATTTAGCAGTATTATTTGAAGGTAACGCCAAAGCACAAAAAAACATAAGTATTGCAGAAGCAACTATATCAACTTTTCAAGGTGCTGTTAGTGCGTATAACGCAGCGCAATTAATACCACCTCCATTCGGTCAAATAATTGGAGCTGCTAACGCAGCAACAGCAATTGCAGCAGGATTTGCACAAATTAGAAAAATTAAAAGCACAAACGTTAGCGCAAGTGGTACAGGTAGCGGTGGTGGAGGTGGTTCATTTGGAGGTGGAGGTGGTTCATCATTCAGTAGTTTTGGCGGTGCAGACACACCAACAATAGGTTCGATACCAACTTTTACAAACACACCACCACCTATTAATGGAAGCGATTCAGAACCAATAAGAGCATTTGTAGTTGAAGATGATATTTCAACTGCTCAAAATTCAGCAAAAGCATTACAACGTAGAACAATATTATAATTATGAAAGCAGAAATAAGAGAACTACAATTAGTAGATGAAGATGACACAGGAATCTATGCCATCAGTATAGTTGATATGCCTGCAATAGAATCAAACTTTATTGCATTAAATAAAAAAGGCAAAACGCAATATTCATTAGCCAAGTTAGATGAAGAAAAAAAATTGTTAGTAGGTGCCGCATTAATACCTAATAAGCAAATAGCGAGGTTAGATGCAGAGGATAACCTTTACTATGTTTATTTTTCAAAGGACACTGTAAAAGAAGCCGCTTACAGGTTCCTAAAGTCATCCGCACACCATAACCATACATTACAACATCAAAAGGAAATAGAAGGCTTGTATGTGGCTGAAAGTTGGATTGTAGAAAGTGAGAACGATAAGAGCAAGCAATATGGTTTAAATGTTCCTGTTGGTACTTGGATGGTTGCCGTTAAAGTTGAAAACGATGAGATTTGGGAAAAGGAAGTAAAGAGTGGCAATGTAAAAGGGTTTAGCATTGAAGCCTATTTTAGTGAGAAAATGAAAACAAAAGAAGTTAAATCAGAAGATGAATTTGCAAGCCTTCGAGATGTGGTAGATAGCATTGCAAAGCAGGTTTCACAAATTGATTAACTTTGTTTCAAATAGATAGATATGGATTTAGAAGAAAAATTACAACCAATTATTGAAAAGGCTATTGTAGCCGCAGAAAAAACAGGTGAATTTGTTATTGAGCAAGCACCTTTAGTATTGCAAGAATTTTACCGTTGGCATTTAGCCGAACATATTTTTTTCTTAGTTATTGGAATGCTTTTATGTAGCTTAATGTTTATTGTAAAACCTTTTCTTCCCTATGAAGAAAGTGAAACATGGTCTATTAACTATTTAGGTAAACAAGTTGAGGAAAATTTTGGTATTCCTGCTTTTGTCTTTGGCTTAGCTTCTTTTTTGATTGGGATAATAATGTTTTTTTTAAACCTACTTACAATAATTAAGATATTAGTTGCTCCTAAATTGTATCTTATTGAGTATTTTTTAAAGTGAGAATATGGACAGAGATAGCATATTGTCGAAATCAATCCAATAAAGACTTAGGATTTTATTACAACGAGATAAAGGACAAGTACAAAAGTTCTGAATATAAAGACGATTGGTTGTGCCTGCTTGACCATGATGCAAGGTTTTTAAATGACCAATGGTATAAGATAATGGAACGCCACATCTTACAAAGTGGCACTGATTACAAATTACTTTCCTGCCTTACTAACCGAGTAGCAAATAAGCAACAATGCGTTGAGGCTAAATGGTCTGAAGATAGAAATAGCATACATAAGTTATTTGCTGATGCTATTAAGCACAATCACGTCATTTACGACATGCCAAAAAGTAAACCTATTAGCGGTGTATTGCTTTTGTTTCCTTGTGATTTAGACGTAAGATTTAAAGAGTTAGGTAAGTGTTTAGGTATAGATAATTATTTTCATTGGGATGTGATTGATGCAGGATATAAAGCAGGTCTAATGATGGACCTTTATGTTTATCATTGGTATAGATATGATACTGAGCCAACTAATATAAAGCACCTACAATGAGACTAAAGGAGGTAAGATATAATAGTGAACCCTTTCCATCAGTATTTTATATTGGCATGGGTAAAACAGGTAGTTCAGCTTTATATTATGGTATCAAAAATAGAGGTGTAGCGCATTGGCACGACTCAATGTATTTCTATCGTATAAACAACTGCTTTGAGTTAGGTAGGGATAGGATAAATGTATATGAATTTATTATTGCAACTTGTAAAGATAACGGCATTGAACCAATTTTTATTGAAGCAGTACGAGATCCAATCGCACAACGAATTAGTTGGTATTTTCAAATCTTTAAAAACGCAACTTATAAGCAAGTTTTACATGCCATGCAGAATGATGACTTTGTTTTTGAGTACAATCATTTTAAGGAGGGTATGGATGCAGAGATTAATCCAATTATTTTAAAGTATGAAGAAATAAACTTATGGCAAATGCAATTAGCGCTGCATGGCATTGAGTTTGAGTTAAAGCATACCAATAAACGAAACAATCTGGAATACGATAAAGTAAAGCAAAATTTAAAATTACCTTACGATAAACTGAAATGGATTTACAACCAACCTGCAGTTCATCAAAGTTATTCAGAAAAAGAAATTAATAAATTCATAGATAAATGGAGCCTTTAATAGTAGTCAACTTTATGGAAAAGGATTTACCAAGTTTAAACACATTGGCAAGTACCTTAGCTAGAACACGTCATCCGTATTACCTTTCAATGCGCTTTCAAGGATGTAAAGCACAAACCATTGAGCAAGTAAAGCGAGTAGTAAAACCAAAGTATTGGCAAGTAGGTGATAACATTGGTAACGCACAAGGATTAAACCTTCAAATAAAATGTAACTTAGATAAGATAGAACATGGATTTGTAGTTGTTGACCCTGATATTGAAATGACCGATGGTTGGTTAAAGGAAACAATCAAAGCAGTTAGCGCTATTGATGAAACAGGAATGATAGGTTATAAGTGGAGACCAAAAAAAGGAAGGATAAGAAACCTTAATGGCATTAAAATAGAGCAGACAGGCTGTTTATTTGGCACTAAATACATTAGTCCTGAGGCGTTTGAAAAGTCAGGTTATTTTTTAGAGTTAAGCATGTACGGTCAATGGGATGGTGAGTATAGAAAAAGAGTGCAAAGAAACGGATTGAAATGCTATTATTTATATGACTATCCTTCAACTCACAAACCATCACATTTAGATGGAACAGTCAGAAAGTTTAAAGACGATAATATTAACATTGCAAACAAAGCTTTGAAAAAATACAAGGACATTAAATATTATAATCCTTATGAAGTATCGTAAACTATCAGACCTAACACCTTTAGAAGGTAATCCAAGAGCAATAAAAAAACATCAGTTTGAGAAGTTATTGCAAAGCCTAAAAGATAACTTAGATTACTTTGAAGCAAGACCAATTATCTTATCTAACAGAACAGGTGAGTATGTAATTATAGCAGGTAATCAAAGGTATCATGCAGCAAAAGAATTAGGCTATAAAGAAGTGCCAACGTTCTTAATGGAAGGACTAACAGAAGAACGAGAGAAAGAGATTATCATTCGAGATAATGTAAGTAATGGTGAGTGGGATTGGGACCAATTGGCAAATACATTTGATGTTTCAGAGTTGCAAGATTGGGGCGTTGAAGGCTTTCCGTTTGATGCAGATGAAGAACTAGAGGCAGAAGAAGATGATTACACTGAGCCTAATAATTTAAAAGTTGATGTAGTATTAGGCGATTTAATCGAGATAGGAGAGCATCGTTTGTTGTGTGGGGACAGTACAGATTCAGACCAAGTGGCAAAGTTGATGAATGGGGAGAAGGCTGATATGGTTTTTACTGACCCGCCTTACAATGTTGCATTTAATGGTAGAAGTGGAAAGTTTGATGTAATAGAAAATGATGATTTACCCGAAAAAGAATTTGAATATTTAATAGAAGGGTTTGTTTCTATTTTGGAAATATTAAAACCTAATAATTATTATGTTTGGTGTAATTGGAAATTTTATGGAATACTTCAAAGTAAACTAGACTTTAAGGCGTGTATTGTTTGGGCAAAGAATGTTTTTGGATTAGGTAGAGGATATAGGCATCAGCACGAGTTTTGTTTATTTAATGGGAAATTAGACGATGGCATAAACAATGAAAGTGATTTATGGGAGTTAGCAAAAGACACAAACTACCAACACCCAACTCAAAAACCAATAACACTTGCATCAAGGGCGTTAAATAACCACAAAAAAGACATTAATATAGTTGACTTATTTTGTGGCTCAGGCTCAACAATGGTAGCAGCACACCAACTTAAAAGAAAATGCTATGGTATGGAGTTGGACGAAAAGTATTGCCAAGTAATAATAGACCGAATGATGAAACTTGATGAAAATTTAGAGGTAAAAATAAACGGTAAAAAATACAAGTAATGGATTCACGAAATAAAGATAACGAGCAACTAAAGCAAGAGATTTTAGATGCTATTAACGATCATAACTGTTTCTTCTTTACCGATGTATTCGGATATGTAACATTTACTCGTAGAACGGCTTACAATAGAGGTTTAAATAAGGATACTGATATACTCGATGCGTTAGAATTAAATAAACGTAAGACGTTGCATTCAATGCGTGCCAAATGGTATCGCTCAAATAATCCATTATTACAAATTGCATTAGCGAAATGGTTAGCAACAGATGAGGAATACCATCGTATAGCAAGCACCAAACAACAAGTAGAAACAACTCACATAGAACAACCATTATTTAAGCTTAATGAAGATAACGACAGCGGTTCGGAAACTACATAATTTAAAAGAGCGAAAGAGAGTCATTCAAGGCGGAACTTTCGCAGGTGCTTAGCCCCCTTAATTTAGGTTGAGGGGGCTAACTTGGTAAAACTTACGGAATAATAATAATTCTTATTGATTGGGCAACTCGTAATCCTAATAAAAAAGCTACCGTAGTTGCTGAAACTATACCATCATTAAAAGATGGTGCAATCTCACAGTTTTTGGAAGTTATGCAACAAACAGGTAGGTTTCGACCTACTTCGTTTAATCGTGTTGACATGACGTACACGTTTCACAACAATACACGCATACAATTTAAGAGTTTTGATAGTGTAGGTAAAGCCAAAGCATCCGGTAAGCGAGATGTGTTATTCATTAACGAAGCAAACCACATAGCCTATGATATTGCAGATGCGTTAATGGTACGTTCAACCGATCATATTTGGATTGACTTTAATCCTGATAATGAATTTTGGGCGCATACTGAAATATTACCACAGAATGATGCTGAATTCTTACTGCTTAAATACACCGATAACGAAGCGTGTCCTGATACGATTGTTAAGGAATTAGAAGAGCGTAGGAAATGGTCAACCAAATCATCCTATTGGGAAAATTGGTGTAGAGTTTATATTGATGGTGAAGTAGGTAAACTTGAAGGTGTTGTGTTTACCAATTGGCAAGAAGTGTTAAGAGTAGATGAGAATGCAAAGTATGTAGGTACAGGTTTAGACTTTGGATATACCAATGACCCTACTGCAATAATAGACGTTTACAAGTTAAACAATCAGTATATTTTTAATGAGGTTAAGCACGAGACAGGACTAACAAATAACGAGATAGCCAAAATACTAAAGACTAAAGATAGAGTAGTATTTGCAGATGCAGCTGAACCTAAATCTATTGAAGAAATAAGAAGGCATGGTGTTAACATTAGAGGTGCTAAAAAAGGAAAAGATAGTATTACCTTTGGTATTGATTTATTGCAGCGAGAACCGTTTTTAGTTACAGAAAAAAGCAGCAACTTAATTAGCGAGTTAAGAAAGTATAGATGGCAAGAGGACAGAGATGGAAACAAACTTAACAAACCGATTGACTATTGGAATCATGGCATTGATGCGATGCGATATTGGGCAATAGAGCATTTAGGCAGACCAACAACAGGCGAATATTTAATTTTTTAATTTATAGATATGTATGAAGTAGAATTAAGACTTGGTAATTATGTAATGCAACATGATTATAAGATAGGTAATAGACAAATAGAAGTAGATCAATTAAGTATTTCGCAAGTCAATTATCTAGGAAATGAGTATTGCGAGCCAATATTAATAACCAAAGAGTGGCTAGTAAAGTTTGGATTTAATCAAAAAGAAGAGGGTTTGTATTTTACAAAAAACATAATATTAGTTGACCCTGATGATTATCTTGTGCTTTTAGACACAGTAGACCCTGAATATTATATTGAATTACCAAATATTAAATATGTTCATCAATTGCAAAATCTGTATTTTGATATAACAGGAAAAGAATTGAATTTTTTAAATGTATAATCAATTTAATGGCATGCGAATACTACTAATAACACCTAACAAATCTGCAGTAACGTACCACAGGTTAATTGCTCCACATTTAGCACTTCAAGAAACGCAAGAGGCAAAGGTTGACATGACTACCGACATGATGGATATGTTTCATCCTAAGTTTGAAGGAATGGATGTTATCATTTTTAGTCGAATGATACTGTTTGACCATTTTATGGTTAAAGGCAGAAAGGTAATGATTGAGGAAGTATTGCATGGCTTAAAAAAACAAGGTGTTAAAGTTATAGTTGATATTGATGATTATTGGAAATTAGATAAACATCACATCCTTTACAATCATTTAGGAGAAGGATTTGAAGAACAAACAGAACGTAGTTTAAGAATGGCACATGAGGTTATTACGACTAATAATCGACTTAAAAAAAAGGTAAAGCCATTTAATAAACGAGTTCATGTAATACCAAATGTGTTAAATAAATACGAACCACAATGGAAGCAAAAAAAGTACAAGAAGAAGAAAGCGATTACATTTGGATATACTGGCGGTGATACTCATGAAGAAGATTTAAGGCAAATGCAATGCACCTTTAAAGACGTTGATTCAGTTGCATACTTAGAAGCCTACAAATGGTGTTTTAATCGCATTAAACCGTACACTGATACATTTACCTATGCAGACCTTTATAACAATATAGACGTTAATTTAGTGCCACTGATGCAAACCACGTTTAACAGTTGTAAATCTAATTTAAAGGTTATCGAAGCCGCTCAAAAAGGTGTAGCTTGTGCGGTTAGTAAAGTGCCACCTTACACCGATTGGATGCCTGAAAGCCTAATTACATTTGAAAAAGGCGAGAGTTGGGAAAGTATTAAATACATGACTATTGAAGAAGCACAAAAGTTAGGTAAACAACTCCATGAGGAAATGACTGAAACCTATGATATTGACCATCAAAGTCAGCTAAGGATGGAAATTTATAGTTAAGTTTGTATTAGCCTTACTGATTGCTTTTTTGTCAATTGCGAAAGATGTAAGGTCAAAGCGTGATTAAATTGTGGCATTACTTTACACGCTATGAAATAGCGGCATTTTGGTTTTAGATCAAGAACCATCAAAAACAAAATTCTGACAAAATTTTAGGCTTCTATTTCATATTGTGATGCGAAATAATAATTAAGTTTGTCGCTAATTCTATTCATAAATCACTATCACACACTAAAGCCTTGCATATTGTAAGGCTTTTTTTATATCCTCATTTTCAACTACTTACCACCAAATTACAAACACAACTTCTAACAATTTCGTTTAATAGGCAAAAGGAAAAAATATGTCTATTAAACAAAAATTCGCAAAGTACTTAATGAGTACTGCCAAAGATTTGATGCGTGAAGAA
>Ga0209953_1000800_pt1 | contig 10713 bp, 7 predicted proteins | sample SalPonred_H2O_MG_FD_185713 | JGI IMG/M metagenome (GOLD analysis project Ga0209953, IMG submission 185713) | Salt pond water microbial communities from South San Francisco under conditions of wetland restoration - Salt Pond MetaG... | ecosystem: Environmental > Aquatic > Non-marine Saline and... | reverse complement strand
CGGCCTTCTCGGTGGTCACGCCGCTTGCAAGCGCTCGCTCGGAGTAAAGGTCGCCGAGGCCGATGTCCATCAACGTTTCCGAACGCACGATGTGGGTCGAGGACCGCTGCACCATCGTGACGTCCACACCGGCCTCCCACAGGGCAGCGCAGATGTCGTGGGCGGAGTTGTTCGACCCGATCACCACGACCTTCTGGCCTGCGTACGGGTCCGGTCCGGGGTGTTGAGAACTGTGGTGTTGCTCGCCGGCGAAGACATCCTGGCCGGGGAAGGAAGGAACGTTGGCCTTGCCCGACATACCCGTAGCGAAGACCAGCTGGGTGGGGTGCAAGGTCATCTTCTCGCCGTCGCGCACGATGTTGACGGTCCAGGTGCCGGTGGCCTCATCGAATTCGGCGCTGGTGCAGGTGGTCAAGGGCCAGTAGTTGATCTCCATGACCTTCGTGTACATCTCAAGCCAGTCACCCAGCTTGTCCTTGGGCGTGAACACCGGCCAGTTGTCGGGGAACTTGATGTAGGGCAGGTGGTCGTACCAGACCGGATCGTGCAAGCACAGGGACTTGTAGCGGTTGCGCCACTGGTCACCAGGGCGGGGGTGCTTGTCGATGACGATGTGCGGGATGCCCAGTTGCTGCAATCGCGCCCCGAGGCCGATGCCGCCTTGACCACCGCCGACAACGAGCACGTACGGCTGCTCGGTTACGCCCATGGCTTCGGCTTTGATTTCGCGGCGTTCCTTCCAACTCAGCCGATCGCGCTCGGCACCGTGCTCCACGCCATGCGGACGCCCCGATCCTTTGGATTCCTCGAAGCCTTTGAGTTCATCGAGGGCGGTGAGGAACGTCCACGCGCCTTGTTCCTTCAGCCGAGCCAGACCTGACCCGCGGCCCACGGCCGTTTCGAAGGTGAACCAGGCATCGGTGACTCCGTCTGCGGTAGTGGCGGGCTCACTGAGCTGGAAGTTGTAAGGACGGGTCTTGGCCAAGGTGTTCTGCAGCAGGTCCCGGACTCCATCGCGTCCTTCTACGGTGGTGATGTTCCACGTGAAGGAGACAAGGTCCCGCCAGTAGGAGACCTCACAGAACATGTCTGCTGCGGCATCGATATCCCCGGCAGTGAGTGCTCGTTCGAAATCGGCGAACCAAGCCTGCGCATCGAGGCCCGCGGGGGTCTCCACGTCCAATACGTCTGTCATGGCGACTCCCCTCGTTACGTATTGGAAGTAAACCCCCGGCTCGCAAGGTGGTCAATCGGTTTCGGGCAATTCCTATGTTCGGGTGCGAAGCGTGGGTTTCGCGAAGGGATTCACCGGTTGACTCTTGGACTAGCGCAAACCGCGGGCTTGCAGGTCATCAGTAACCATCTGCACATTGTCCTCGCGGATCATGCCTTCACCCCAGACGTCGTCACAGATGGTCCAGACCTCGTCCGTTGTGCGCAGGCCCAACACCTGGCATAGCAGCCAGAGATCATCGAGATCGCGTTCGTCACGTGCAGCCCTTGCCTTCATGGCGAGCAACCACTTGGGTGAGGCGACGTTGACGGTGAGCCCTGGACCCCCGAGCACCTGAAGCCGTCCCGCATCCACGCCGCGCGGGAGCATAGGAAGCACCCTTGCGTTGAGCCAATCGGGGCCGAGATCCCTGTGATCGGCTGCCATCGCGCGCACCTCGGCATCGATCTCTTCCTGCGGCACAACAACGGCGTCGATGTCTTTCATAAATCGGGATCGGTCGTAAGCGAGCGTCATGGTTACTCCCCTGGTCACGTAGACGTCTGCCTCGATGTCACGCATGGTGAGACGTTCGCCCAGTTCGCTGAGCAACGCATGAGCACGCTCGATGCCGAGTTGACTCACACCGAATCCAGGTTCCGACGGCCGAGAAGAACACCCCGGGCACGCATGCTGGGGATTGCCTCGCGTAGCGCTCGCGCTCGCAAGTTGGGCACGACCTCGGATCGACCGAACCACCAGATGTGATCGAGCGCGAGGGCCGGGTTCGTCGTCCACCAGGGCACGCATTGCATTCCTGCATGCCTGCATAGGTGCACAGCAAGGCCAGCGAGCAGCGCATCCCACCGCTTAGATCCGGTGGGCGATGGTTCGGTGAGAAAGAACGCCCGATCGGTTGGTTCGGTCAGTTTCTGGAAGTCGTCGCTGGCTTGGATGACCACGCGCAACATGTCGGTATCGGAGCGATCCTCGGCGAGGTCGGTGCGCAGTTGCGCGGCTGCGCTGGGAATGGTGCTGGCGAGGTAGGTGGCGTAAAGGGACTCGGGCGTGAGCGCGGCCAGTGCGTCGATGCGTTCGGCCACGATGCGGCCGGGCGCCAGGCGACCACGCTCGTAGGCGCTGATGTTGGCCTGGCTGGTGGCGAGCAGCTGCGCGGCTTGGGCCTGGGTGAGGTCAAGGCGCCTTCTCGCTTCATGGAGACCGCTGGAGGGTGCAGACATGAGCTCAATATATATCTGAATTTGCAGACTATATTCTGAGGCTCGACTAGTCGAGTTCCGCACTGATGGCCCGCTCGATCTCAGGCAGATCCTCTTCGACAGTTGCCTGAATGATGGAGGAGTCGATGAAGGCATAGCCGTGCGCGATTCGCTCTCTCTAACTTCGCAGGATCACCAAATGCGCCGCGGCATCTTGCAGTAGTTCGCGATCCGATCGAGTCACAGTGGAGCCGATTCAATCTCGACCCTGCGACGAATGTGTTCAGGCAGTTGAGAGGACGGAGTTACGTCAACCGGGTAACCGACGACATCGGTCAGCGCACGCTCTAGCCGAGCCAGAGCCAGCAGACTCGGCGGGTACTGGAAGTCCACGACGAGATCGATGTCCGATGCCTCGGGTTCTCGTCCTGTGGCAACGCTTCCGAACACTCGTGGGCTTTGCCCATGATGCTCACGAAGCAGTTTATGCACGCTTCGCCGGTTCGATGAAAGCGCCCGTGCTCGATCAGAGTCCCCATGGAATCGAAGCAACCGTGACACCTCAGGCTGGCTCCGCCCGACGGCCGAGGCGATCTCACGCTGCGTCAACCCTGCTGCAGCTCCGGCTCGAATTGCCTGGGTGAGCAGCTGTCGCGACTGTGCATGGAGCTGATCCGCTGCCTTGGCATCGGCTTCAAGCCTGCGCACCAGGTCGGCTGTGTTCGCCATATAGCAAATGCTATCAGCCGCGCCTCGCCTGCGGATCGGACTCGCGACCCCAGCGGTCTACGGCCGAAATGAACACTTGCTCCCCGTTCGACGGTGCGGTCCATTGGTTAGTGGCGTTCGGGGGGATAACGGCGGCGAGGTGACGTGCGTCGATGAAGGCGCAGTCGATAGGCGTCGTCGTTGGTACTTGGTAGATCGCATAGTTCACGACGTTCGGATCGCTGGTTGACCAGGTGATCTGACCGTTTCGGCGAGTGATGTTGGTCGGTGGCTGCGGTGGTGCCGTGGTGGGGTTGCCGTAGCCGGGGGCAATGGCCGGCTGTGAGTAGTAGCGGTCCACCAGGCGTGAAGTGGTGTTCCTTCTGTTGGCCTTGACGTCCTTGGCCGAGAAGTAGATGGCTCCGCCCACGTTGGGGATGGTTCGGGTGAACTTGCGGTGCTTGACCAGCACGTTCTTCTTGCGCCACGCCTTGGTGGTGCTCGTGCCGGCTCGGTAGGTCGCTTCACCTATATATAGGCCGACGTTGTGGCCGTTGGCCTTGGCGATATCGATCTCGTTGTCCCACCAGCGGGTGATGACCTCGTAATCGGCGATCTTGAACCCGCGGGTCCAATAGATCTGCGGGGCGATGTAGTCGATCCAGCCCTCGCGGACCCACTTGCGGGTGTCGGCGTAGAGCTGGTCGTAGTTCTGCACGCCTGCCCTGGTTGCCGAGCCCTCGGGGTCGGTGCGCTGGTTGCGCCACACTGCAAAGGGCGACACTCCAAACTGCACCCACGGCTTGGTCGCCTCGATGCGATCGGAGAGTTCCTTGATTAGGGCGTCGGTGTTGGCTCGTCGCCAGTCACCCCTGGTGGCAAATGCTTGGCCGTACTGCTTGTAGGTCTTCTTGTCCTTGAATGGCTTGCGCGAGCCCGGGTAGGGGTAGAAGTAATCGTCGAAGTGCACGCCATCGATGTCGTAGCGCTCGACTGCTTCCATGATGGTGTCGACCACGTGCGCGCGGACTTCGGGAATGCCTGGGTCGTAGTACCACTTGCCGTCCTTGCGGATGATCCACTCGGGGTTGAGCTTTGCCGGGTGATCGGGCGTGAGGTTCTTCAAGGACTTGGTCATGGTCACCCGGTAGGGGTTGAACCAGGCGTGCAGTTGCAGACCGCGGGCGTGGGCTTGCTCCACTGCGAAGGCAAGGGGGTCGTAACCGGGATCCTGACCTTGAGTTCCGGTGAGCCAGCGCGACCAGGGCTCCTTGCTGCTGGGCCAAAAGGTGTCGGCAGTAGGGCGGACCTGAAGGACGACCGCGTTGAAGTTGTTCTCCTTGGCCAGATCGAACCAGTCGATGAGTTGCTGCTGCTGGGCCTGAGCGCTCTGGCCACGCCTGGCAGGCCAGTCGATGTTGACCACTGAGGCGATCCACATGCCGCGGAAATCAGACTTGTCGAATCGCGGGTCGGGAGTGCACTCGCTGGCAGCGGGAAGTTCAGCTGCTGTTGCAGGTACGGACGCACCGGGAATCGCGAGCGTGAGCGTCAACAGCGGCGCGATGAATAGCGTGAGGAAGGAACGCACAAATCCACCATATGTGGGGGTTCGGACGATAACGACGCAGCCGTTATGACGTGTCGCGCCCACTTGCGCCAAGGAGGCAAACATGAGTGAAACCCGCCCCTATTCCGGTCCTGCCTGGCTGGCGTTCGCGATGGCGGGCATTGCCGCGGCAACGCTGATCGCCGCGGTCGTGAATACGCCCTTGGGTGAGTGGAACACGATGAACTATCTCTTCGGGGCAGTCATCATCTTCTTCATCGCGACCTTCACCATTTCCGGCGTCCGAGGTGGCTTCAATCTCGTAGGACGACGCAGCGCCAAGACAACGATGATCTTCTCGGCGATCGGCAGCGTCGCAGCGGTCGTGGTCTTAATTGGCTCGGTCTTCGCAGACGTCTGGGATCAAAGCACGATCTTGACCGCTGGACTCTGGCTGGCGCTGCTGGTCATGTTCGTCGCGGGATGGGTCGAATCACGCAAGAAGATGAGGGCCGGCGACTGAGCCAAACCCGCGGCCGCCTAAGAGAGCATGTGATCGGCCCTAGCCTCCCAGGTTTGTGCGCTCCGCCCCGCCGCGCTACTGGCGACCCATCCAGATGTGTCCCAGGGCTACCGCGCAGTCCTGATAGCCCGGCGTTTCCTGCCAGCCGATGACGCTTTCGTTGGTTCCTGCCGGAATAACCACGGCCATGCTGGTTTGAGAATCAAAGAAGAAGTCCTGGGCGACTGCAGCGTTGGGTACTCGCGTGCCGCTCAGAATCGAGTAACTCCCGGCGTTCGATGCATCGTTGAGCATCAACTCATCGCCGGTGATGCGGTCCAGGTCAAACCAGTTGATCCATGCGCGAGTGTTGGTGATGTCGGGTCGGTGCGCACCCAGATCGACCGGATCAGGAAACGTTCTCGAGCCACCGAAGACGAGCGGTCGCGGATCTGTGGCAACAGCATGCGTGATGCCGCCGGCGTCGACCGTTGCTTCTACCTGGAGAACCGCACGGGGTTCTGGGCCCTCGACCCGAACAATCAGGTCCTCTGAATCGTGCTGGGCTGCAGTGATCGGCACCCGAACGATCTCCAGCCAACCCGCACGCGTGCACGGCTGCGGGCCCTTAGCAATCTGCTGAATAGGCAACTCATTCCCAGCCGCATCCCGGACGGAGGCCACCGAACCGTTAGCTGAGTACGCGTAGAGATACGGTCCATCGAGAATCGTTCTTCCTGACAACGGAGCAAGCCGAGCAGGGTCAGTAGCCGCAAAACGCCGACTACCGCTTCCATAGGCGCCCGTCATGGCTCCACGGAGCGGAATTGCGCCGCCGTTGTATTCCTTGCGCACCGGATCGGACGTTACCGTCCAGTTGCGCGGCGTTTGCTCGACAACCGCAGGCCTGAACGTTGGTGTGTACGTCGGGACAGTCGTTTGCTGAGACAGAGGTCCTCCGGCGAGAAGCATCCACAGGTTGCGCAGTGACAACTCTGGAGCACCTGCACCGGAGGCAGTGTTGCCCTGGTCATCGGTTCCCCGACGGTTGTCGAAAATCATCGTTCGGCCAGGGTCGATTGGTGCAATCCCGAGCATCAGGTTACGAACCTGGCCGAAAGTCACGCGTTGAGAGCGAGACTGGTCTCCGTTGTATTGGCGTACCGCCTGGTCGATGAGTGCGATCGCGCCGGCCACATGCGGAGCCGCCATCGAGGTACCCGACTTGAATTCGACATTGGCACCACCAGCGTCATCCGTCGAAGCGGCATAGATGCTCGTCCCGGGGGCCCACAGCGTCGTTTGGCCGAAATGGAAGTTGGTATCGAACCTCGGCTGACCGCCCTTCGTGGCGTTGGCCACGACCATCATCGTCGGATCGCACGCTCCCCAGTTAAAGCGACTGCCGTTGCCATTGGAGTTGATCACCGTTACCCCAGCGGCACTCGCAACTCCTACCGCCGTCGCAAAGGAAGGATCGTTAAAGAACGCGATCTGTGAAGGGCAGAACTGGTATCGGTTCGGCGTACCGATACTCAAGTTGGCAGCCGCGATATCGAGTGGCGCAGCAAGAGTGGCTACTCGGCCCAGTGCTTGAGTCGCTACGCTAAACACGCATGAGTTGGCGGAGGAGCACACGCGATAGGAGGCGATTTCGGCGCTCGGTGCGACTCCGGCCGGCACGACTTGACCGTTCGGGAGCGTTGCTGGGCGTCCCGCGATGATGCCGGCTAGGTGCGTACCGTGATCGCATCCAGGCGACGCACTGAGGTCGCAGTGGTTGCTCGCCGCGATCGTCGTGACCACCGTCGTTGAATTGGGCTGTCCGTCACACGAGTCAAAGCAGGCGCCATCAACGATCGTGCCCCGCGGGAAGGCCGGGTGGTCGACATCCACGCCACTATCGATGACCGCCACGGTGACACCGCTGCCGCTTGTCCATCGGCGAAGACTCGGCTCCCACTGCCGACGGTCTTGCGGACTTTGATACCAGTCCGACCCGATCGCATCGGTGGTCTCATCCAAATCGAGGTGACCCTCGGAATCGAAATAAACCCCCGCCAGAAGCCCCCGGTCATACAAATCCCGAACTTCCTTACCCGTGGCGAACAGCCGTACAAACGGCGTCACTCCCAGCTGCGCGAACGACTGACGACCGGTAACCACCACACCCGACGCTGCGGGCTTGCCTACCCCATCACGCACCGCCGCCACGGCACCGTAGGCAAGCCCCCGATCCGTGACCCGCTGCGCCAACTCAAGATCCTTCGAGATCACATCAAAAACATTCATGGCTGCCGCAGCGATCTTGGGATCATTCGACCCATACGCGAAATCCGCACCCTTCCAGATCGAATCATCGACCTTCACCTCATCACGAAACGCGTTACCCACCTCAAAGGTGTTGAAGTCGACCGGAAGCCGACCGATGATCGGGGCGGCGCCGGCAATCGCGGTGATCTCGTCGACCTGACGCCACAGGTCGTCAGGAATCGGATCCGGCTTCGGTGTCCACACCAAACCCCGCAGCGCCTTGCGCATCGCCGCATCCAACTCCACCTGCGACGGCATCTTCTTCAACGCACGGCTAGCCGGATTGCGAAACTCCTCGAAGGGATCCGGCCTACCGACCGTGGCCCGTCCGTTCCCGATCGAGGCAACCTCAAGTTCCGAACTGGAGGTAAACGGAGAAAACGGACCGTCACCGAGAGGATTCATTCCAGCGCTGCCCGGACGGGACATTGGCTCAGACCCCGCAGGAACAGCAGCCCCCACAACCGACGCCACCATCACAACCGCGGCGCCCCCCGCTACCAACACACGCGAACGAGAGAAATTCCCAAAGCCCCGACGAGTCGACATAGACCCCAGTCTGCAGCCTCACCCGAACACAACAAGCAAGAACAACGCAAAAAGGGGTACTAACACCCCATCACCGAGGCGATCTACGGTCCCGGGCGCGACTGTCGAGTAAGAATGGGGCGGTGCCACCGTCACAGGGCGCACCTAGCGTGCAGGTATGAGCACTGAGCCAGCCCCTCGTGATCCAGGAGCCACATGCAGGTTCTGCGGAGACGTGTTGATGTTTTGCTCGTGCATCATCGACGAACCCGTGAAAAGGGACTCAACGGCGGACAACGACTAGAAGTCGATCCACAGTTCCGTCACTTCAGCAATGGCTGCGAAATCACGATCTGAGTGAAGCAGGCTCGCTCCGTGGTCAATCGCCACTGCCGCAATCAGACGATCGTTCAACCGACGAATCGTCAGTCCCCTGATTCGGCCCGCACGAAAGATGCCAGCCGCAGCCTTCTAGTGACGCGGGTGCGTCGGCAGCACGGTGGAGCGAGTCAGCAATCGACGGAGGTCAGCTAAGTGGGGCTCATCTCGAGCCCCCGCGAGCACTTCCATCATGATCGGATCGCACGTTGCCGTGTCTTCGCCGAGGACGGCATCAACGCGATCGAACACACCGCTACCTGTCCCCCGAAGGAATTCCATCTAGGCAGATGTGTCCGTGAGGATCACGCAGTCCGGGCCATCACGCGCTCCACCGCGACATCATCGATGTCGATGTTTGAGCGTGACATACGCCTATGAAACACCACCCGCTGCCTCCTCGGCCTTCTTGCGCGCCAACCACTCCTGGAACTCAGCCTCCTGCCGGTCGCGCCAGGTGGCGATGCTCTCGCTGAGTTGCTGCTGTGTGAGGTCGTGGAGGTCTTCGTACTTGTTCATCTCGGCGAGGAAGAGCTGGCCGGTGATGGTGGCGTCGGCAGCGGCACCGTGCCAATCGTCCTCAGCTAGTTGGAGTCCGTAACGCTGGATGGTCGGCATCAGCCGACGTTGGTTGCGGCCCTTGACGTACTTGTCGAACTGTTTGTCCAGGACGTAGGGGCAGATGATCGGGTTCGCCGTGACCGGCTCGAGTGCATGGCGGGTCAGATTCGCGTTGAGCATCTCGATATCGAAGGTGGCGTTGAAGGCCACGATCGGCAGGCCGCTGGTGGTGATGTGGTGATGGATCTCGGTGAGCGCCGCGCGTTCGTCCTGGCCGTGCAGCCGAGCGTGCTCGTCAGTGATGCCGTGCACCGCGGTGCTGGCCTCCGGGATCGGCACATCGAGTTTGAGCAGCCACTCGCGTGGCGCGGTGGGCTGGCCGTGATGGAAGTGCACAAGAGCGGCAGTGACGATGCGATCGACCGCTGGATCCGTGCCGGTGGTCTCGGTATCGAAAGCCAAGAAACCCGGATCGAGCCACCACGGGCTCGGTTGGGAGTGTTCGCCAGTCGCGTCCTCGCTCATAGGCGACATCCAACACCGCAGTCCTGACAGGGGTCCCGCAAAAGGGCGGGCCCGCCAGCGGCGGGGCAACGGGGGTGTGCCCGCGCGCCGCTGACGGGCTACTCCCACCGTACGGGCTCAATGTGAGCCTCGTCATGTTCAGCCGGAGTCCGCTCCGCTATGCGGCACTCGCTCGGCAACAACCGGATGTCACACCTGCGGTGTTCAGTGAAGGTGGGTCGAGGCACGCGGTTTTCGCGGGTCCCACCTGTTCGCGCCGGGGAGGTATTGCGGGGGTGACTTCCCCGGCGCGGACCATAATTCGAGCAACGGGGGTAGTCATGGATGGACGCAAGCTCGCCGCGGGGATCGCATCGGTACCGCTGGCGGTCTGGATCGGTTATTTCGGGTTGGTGGCGGCGCTGTCGATCCTGCAGCAACTGCTCGCGGGGATCTTCGACCTGTCGCAGGCCTCGTGGACATCCTTCTTGAACCCGGCGGTGCTCTTGGGCTTCCAATCCCCCGGCGGAACCGGCGGCATTTGGGATGCCATCTTCGGTGGCCCGGGCGCTCCCGGCGGAACCGTCAGCCGCTACTTCGTCTTCATGGGATCAGCCCTACTAGCCGCGGCCGGGTACGGAGTCTGGAAGGTCATATGGGAGTGGGCGCGGCCTTCCACAGGAAGCTAAGTCGCCTCATTGCGCAATTCGGGTCAACCGCGCACCGCGGATGGGCTTGGATGAGACGTCCTCGTCCGCGCAGAGAAGGGTCGCTCCCATGTCCAACGCATTCGGTGTTCATGCTCTGGTGTGGACAGGTGGCTGGTCGCCTGCGGAGGCCGAACTTGCGATTTCGTCGACAGCCGCTGCCGGCTACGACCTCATCGAGATCCCGGCGTTAGATCCTTCGCGGATCGACATCGCCGACACCCGGGATCGATTAGCGGCGCACGGATTGCGCACGAGCTTGACGTTGGGGCTGACCTTCGACAACGACATCAACTCAGAGAACCTGGCTCTCGTGGACGCCGGCCGCGCAACACTGCTGTCGGCACTCGACATCACGCGGGGTGTGGGCGGTGAATACCTCGGTGGCGTGATCTTCAGCGCGATGAACAAGTACGCCGAGCCGACAACATCGGCGGCGCGGGCGAACAGCGTGGCGGTGATCAAGGAGCTTGCACAGGAGGCCGCTCGAGACGACATCACTATCGGACTGGAGTTCGTCAACCGATACG
>Ga0209953_1000799_pt1 | contig 10714 bp, 14 predicted proteins | sample SalPonred_H2O_MG_FD_185713 | JGI IMG/M metagenome (GOLD analysis project Ga0209953, IMG submission 185713) | Salt pond water microbial communities from South San Francisco under conditions of wetland restoration - Salt Pond MetaG... | ecosystem: Environmental > Aquatic > Non-marine Saline and... | reverse complement strand
AGTTATACCAAAGCAGATTTCAAGCAAGATCCAGACAGAGTAGTAGATGAAGTCTTTGATCTCTACCGTAGCATTAACCTTGTCCCAATCATCTACTACACTGAAACGGGGCTGTTACGGGCGATCAGAGACTTTAAAACCATCAGCTATAACGGTGTGAGAGACAATCGCATCGCACTGGGTAACAACAAAGGACAACCTATCAGTCGCTTTCTGTTTCCTAACATGATGACAGCAGAACCTAAAGGTCGCGGACATAACTCAATCCGTGATAGATTCTATGACGATCGTAAACTCAAGCGAGCAATAAGATTATGCTTTGAAGCTCGCGACGGCATACATCTTGCCCGTCCCACCGCGGTGAGAAGAAGCCTGGAGCTAGTCACAGGTGAAAACATACAGAACTTTAAACCACAGAATGCCAGGGCAATCATTGAACATCTCTGTCCTGTCATGTGGGGCAGAGTTTATGACTACTCAATGGGGTACGGTGGCAGGCTGTTAGGCACCAGCGTGAGCAATATGAAGTATTCCTATATCGGAGTAGATCCTAACACCGAAACGATTAAATACCTTGACTACTTGAATAATCTAATAGAAGAAAGCATAGGAACAAAAGGTGAAATCATCTGCTCGACGTCGGAAGAGTACACACCGCAGGACATCGACTGCGCATTCTCTTCCCCACCATACTTTAACCTCGAAAAATACTCAGACGAAGATACACAGTGCATGGTCAGGTATGGAACACTCAATGATTGGTTTGACGGTTATGTTGCTCCCACTATGCGAAACATATATAATGGCCTCAACACTGATGGTGTATTCGCAACAAACATCGCAGACTATAAGTCGTACGGTAATAAATCATATGCTGTGGTGGATAGATGGATTGCCACCGCTTCCTCAATCGGATTCAAGCATACCGGGACGATAAAGATGATGCTGAATACCCGCCCTGGTGTAGGCAACGACAAGAAGAGTGGTCGCGAAAAGTGGGAAGGCGTCTACGTCTTTTCTAAATAATCAACTTCGACAAAAGATTAACATTCTGTAATAAATACCAAAACAGGAGAGTATCCTATGAAAAAGTTAGCCCTAGTGTTTTCTTTCATAGCTGGGCTAACTGGATCAGCCCACGCTAATCAAATAATGTTAATGACTGCCGCTTGCCAACAGAGCAAGATTGTGGACGAGTTTATTCGAAAAGAATATGCAGAAATACCTTTCGCAAACGGCACAGGAGTTGTGAGACTGCCCGAAGATAAGTATGCGGAAGGCATCGCGCATCTATATGTTAATCCCAAGGAAAAAGGCTTTACCGTGGTAATAGAGTTTCCAGTGGATGATGTGAGTTGCATCGTGTTGATGGGAGATGATTTCCAGCCAGCACATCAAGGAGACGGTGTATGACATTAACCTCGGCAGGGATAGCCTTGGTATTCACGGTGACTAATATGACAGCACCGGGAGTAACGGAAGGACCCAAAGTAAGTGAAAAATTGTTCGAAAGTCGTGAAGCCTGTGCAGAGTTTGTAAACACTGTGTCAGACGATGGCACAAACAGTGCGGTGATTGACGAAAACTGGGAGTTTGAGTTTGCTACCTTTGACGGTGTAATCTTCCGAGGCGGATGCTACAGTGCTGAAGACCTCGAAAAGAAGATGCAGGAACAGCAGATATGACTTGGTATGTGATGATACTGGTCACACAAATCAGCCAGGGAATGCACGAAGGATTTCTCTGGACCAATCCTGTGTTTGAAAACGAACAGGCCTGTGTGCAATGGGCACAGACTAATCCTGTGCCTATCATCCAAACACTGGAGCATTATTATCCCCAAGGTTGGGAAATACACGATTCGGTATGCATACGTGAAGACAAACTAGAAGAACACGGTGTACGCCCTTACACCGAAGGAACCGAAACTTAAGATAAATATTCATATTAAGTGAGGGCTTTAATATGACACAAAATGAATATGACGTAACCGTCATCAAAGTTGTTGACGGCGATACCGTTGACGTTGACATCAATCTAGGATTCGGAGTAGAACTCAAAGACGAACGTGTTCGAGTAATGGGCATAGACACAGAAGAAAGTCGAACTAGTGACAAAGTAGAAGACCTATTTGGTGAAACAGCCAAGGCTCGTGTAAAAGAACTTATGAAAGATGGTGCCAAGCTTATCACCACTGAAGATCGCCACGGGGAAGACATGAAGGGCAAGTTCGGCCGCATTCTGGGAGACTTCCGTCTACCGTCAGGTAAGACACTGACAGAAACACTTATCGAAGAACACTTAGCTGTTCCCTATCACGGACAGAGCAAGGACGATATCCGAGCACAGCATCTAGCAAACAGAACTGTTCTGCTAGAGAAAGGTATTGTCAGCCAAGCAGACTTTGACGCCGCAGTCAAGTTGATGGAAGACAAATAATCGGTTGACAAACACTGTCAAAGAGTGTTAAATAAAACAGTAGCGATGAAGCAGACCGAAAGGTTGACGGACCCGGGTTCGACTCCCGGCTGCTCCACCATAGATACATCTACAACTCCGAGAGAGTAGGTCGAAAGACGAAATAGTAGGAGAAGAACGTGGTGTATCTATGATGGGGCAGATTATGGATTCGACGGCGAGATGATTAGGCGAGTGGAGTTACCGGCAATGTGAAAGCCGTTAGGATTGGGAGTATGCCCGGTCGTAGAAGCAAACTAAAATAACAGCAAATCAAAACTTTGCACTAGCGGCTTGATCGCTACGGGGTAGTTATACCTTGTTACCAAAAATAGCAGAAAGCACCTTCGGGTGCTTTCTTTTTATACGCAGTTAATAGATTTTAACTAACACACCCATAGAAAAATAACATAGATTTTTGCAATATTTGCGGTTGCATTAATAGTAAATATCTACTACAATAGTTTAATAGTTTACAACAAAAGGAGGAAACTATGAGTCTAAAAGGTTCTAAAACAGAACAGGCATTGAAAGACGCTTTTGCAGGTGAGTCAAAAGCCAACCGTCGTTATTTGTATTTTGCAAACATGGCAGACATTGAAGGTGCTCCAGAAGTAGCCAATGTATTCCGTAATACAGCAGAAGGTGAAACTGGTCACGCACACGGTCACATGGAATACCTCATCCAGGGTGGTTCAGGTGATCCAGAAACTGGTCTTGCCGCTGGTAATGTTCAAGAAGCTCTTGAAAGTGCTATTGCTGGTGAGACACATGAATACACAGACATGTACCCAGGAATGGCAAAGACAGCTCGTGAAGAAGGTTATGACGAGATTGCTGATTGGTTCGAAACACTGGCTAAAGCAGAACGTTCACATGCTAACAAGTTCAAGAAGACTTTGGATGCATACCACGAAGAAAACGCATAATGTATAGTGGACAGGGATGTCCACTTTTTCAAGGAGAAACACACACATGAAAGAAGGCATAAAGGTTCCAGACACTACCTTTAAATATCGTGTCAGAACAGATGGCAAACCCATTACATTTGTAGACACCAAAAACGGCGGAGACAATCCTTATATTTGGAAGGATGTTGCCTGCTCAGACATTTTCAAAGACAAGCGAGTGGTAGTATTTTCACTGCCAGGGGCATTCACACCAACCTGCTCAACTTATCAAGTTCCAGGATTCGAAGAACTCTACGATCAAATCCGAGATTCGGGAGTAGACGAAGTATATGTTATTTCAGTGAACGACACTTTCGTAATGCGTAAATGGATGATCGACCAAGACATTAAAAACATTCAGTTTATTCCAGACGGCAATGGCGAATTCACACAGCGTATGGGCATGCTGGTCTGTAAGAATCATGTAGGCTTTGGCAATCGCTCATGGCGTTATGCGGCTGTGGTCACAGATGGTGTTGTTGAAAAATGGTTTGAAGAGCCAGGTATTAATGACTGTGGCGAAGATGACGATCCTTATGGTGAGACTGATCCTAAAAAGGTATTAGAATATCTAGAATCAGTAGATCCAAAAGAAAAGTTTGATTTTATAAAAAGTTTAAGTAAATAATAATATGAAGACAATCGCACTCAACAGTCTACTACTAGGATACTTTCCCGGGGAGTAGGCTCTGATGTGCTAGACTTAACCCCGGAAGTGAAAGCAACCGGGGTTTTTTAATGGAGGAAGAAAATGACTGATTCAGAATACTGGCAGTGGATGAAATCACAAATACAATAAGGTTGACAGTATATTCAAACTATTGTAAAATAATATTTTAATTTATACATATAGAGCTATGACATATAACGTTATTCCTTTGTTTTCGACACCGTTGTTGCACACACATTTAGGTAAAATAGATCCCGAATCATTAGATTGGATCTTTAATCTCGAATATATATATCAAGGTGCAGGTCTCTATGGAAATGAAGAACACTTACCTTTAGAAGAACGAGGATTTAATGTTTTAAATCAACCTCAATTGTTAAACCTACAAAGACGTATTAAAACAGCAGTAGATTATTTTGCCTACAATGTCCTTGATGTAGTAAACGATGTAGATTTTGAATTAACAACTAGTTGGATTAACAAAATAAACGAAAACGACTATGTTAAATTACACAACCATGCAAACTCTGTCATTAGTGGAGTGTATTATCCTTATGTGTATCCGGGTGCAAGTTCGCTGAAGTTTATAAAAAATAAACAGCATCTTAATAGTTTTTCAGAACATGTTAGACCGGAAACTAAAGGAAACTGGAATCAGTTTACCACACAGTCTTGGATAATTACGCCAAAAACTGGTGATATAGTGATATTTCCAAGTCATTTAGAGCACGAAGTTCCCGTTAGTGAAGACAAAAACGACAGATATAGCCTAGCATTTAATTATTTTCCAAGGGGTAAGTTGGGTATGAATTCTGTAAGAAATTATATTTAATTTTATTTTTGGTTGACAAAACGCTCCTGAGACTATACTATTATATAAAGTGTAGTTGAAACGGAGCGTTTTTATGACAATGCATTTGGCACAAGGGCTTTCGACTCTTAAGACAAGCAAACCTAAGAAACAAAAACTCACAAAAACACAACTGAAAAAGTATCAAGCAGAACTTCGCGATTACAACAAGCGAATGAAGCAAGCACATCAACACGATCTCTGCATGGACATTGATCAATATGTAGCATGGGTGCATGGCGAAACAGCACGCCGCAAGCCTGTACAGTATCAAACAGCACCAGAAGTAAAAACATTCGACTGGCAACCTAAAGGCTTTCGCAGAGACAGCGGAGCACACATTCCGAGTGGCGAACTGAGCACAGGTAATGCACTTGCACAACCAAAGAAAGAATACACAGGCACATTGGTTCAGGGAATCGCTACAATGCATAAGAGTAATGCTGTTCCTGTAATTAATCAGGAAGAAGCAGAAATGATCAGTAAAATGCGTCGGGGATAAACAGTAAGTTTATTACGAAAGATTAACCTTTAAATAATTGATGGAGCGAATAATGAAACTTACAGCGGCAATATCACTATTGTTAGCAACTACTGTGTCTTTTTCAAGCACAGAAATTTTAGGTAGTACAATCAATGCCCCTGAGGACGAGTTGTACACACAGGAAAGTCATCCTGAAGAATACTGTATGGCATTGAATATCTATCACGAAGCTCGTTCGGACAATCTTGCCGGACAGTTTGCGGTAGCAGACGTTACACTTAATCGAGTGCGTGATACACGCTGGCCTACCTCAGTGTGCGAAGTAGTCACCGAAGGAAAAATAAGCCAATGGTGGTTGAAAGAGCACGGCAAGGTTGTACCAGTTAAACACAAGTGTCAGTTCAGTTGGTTCTGCGATGGAAAATCTGATGATGTTGATGATGAACAGAGCTGGCGTCGAGCACAGACAGTGGCGTATCAAATCATGCATCGTGACATGATGCGTGGTATTACAGAAGGTGCTACACACTATCACGCAACCTATGTGGATCCAAGTTGGAACAAACGCTATCGCACAATCGGTCGCATCGGTGCTCACATCTTTTACAGAGCAGAATAAATCACTTGACAAAACTACTCGTTGAGCTTACACTATATACATAAGGTTAGGAGAGTAATTATGTCAGATCCAATTGTAGAAAAACTTACTACGGCACGAGTAGGCCTACTGCTCAAAGCACCTTTCTTTGGTAATATGGCTACACGTATGAAGCTAGAAGATGCCTCAGACTGGTGTCCTACAGCCGCAACAGACGGCCGCGGCTTTTATTACAATCGCGAATTTGTAGACAAACTTTCAGTTAAAAAACTAGAGTTTTTATTTGCACACGAAATTTGTCACGCAATCTTTGATCATATGGATCGACGTGGTTCGCGTGATCCACAGTTAAGCAACATAGCAATGGACTATGCTGTAAATCAGATTCTTATCGACGAACGCATCGGTGAAAAGATCACTGAAGTAGACATCTGCCACGATCCTAAGTATCGAGGAATGGCGTGGGAGGAAATCTACGAACAATTGTTTGCTGAAGCAGAAGCTAATGCAAAAACACTAGAAGAACTAATGGAAGAACTAGGTGATGTGTTGGACGAACACATTGAAGCAGAAGGTGGCGGCGACGATGGGGAAGATGGCCAAGGCAAGAAGCCTAGCATTTCCAAGAAAGAATTACAAGAAATCAAAGACGAAATCAAAGAAGCAATGATCCAGAGTGCTCAAGCCGCAGGTGCAGGTAAAGTTCCCGGACAGATTCAGCGAATGATCCGCGATATGACAGAACCCAAGATGGACTGGCGTGAAGTACTACGTATGAATATACAGAGCATTATACGCAACGATTACAGTTTTGTTCGCCCTAATCGCAAGAGCTGGCACAGTGGTGCTATTCTTCCGGGTATGAAGAATGATGAAACCATTGACGTTGCTATCGCTGTGGATATGTCAGGCAGTATTAGCGATGCTGATGCTACTACCTTCCTGTCAGAAGTGAAAGGTATTATGGATCAGTACGAAGATTACAAAATTTCTATCTGGTGCTTTGACACAGAAATTTATAACTTCCAGGAGTTCACACAAGACGATGGTGATTCTCTACTGAGCTATGAGCCTATGGGCGGTGGCGGCACTGACTTTATGGTGAACTGGACCTTTATGAAAGAACAGGACATCCAGCCCAAGAAGTTTATTATGTTCACTGATGGATATCCGTGGGACAGCTGGGGTGATGAGGACTACTGTGATACACTGTTTATTGTGAAAGGCAACGAGCGAGCAGAAGCACCGTTTGGTCAAACTGTTATCTACGAGCGTGATGTTGAAGCAAAAGCCGCATAAACAGGTTGACAACAACAGCACAAGAACTTATACTATTAAAACTGAGATAAAGAAAAGAGGTTAGAATTATGTCAGATGCAAATATCCGTCAAGTCGGTCCTAAGGCCGCGAAAAAAGCAATTCACTATGCGATTCGTTCGCGTCGTCCGGTGTTCCTTTGGGGACCTCCAGGCATCGGTAAATCAGAACTGGTTGCAGAAATTGGCAGTGACACAGATCGCGAAGTAATCGACGTTCGACTTGCACTGTGGGAACCCACAGACATTAAAGGCATTCCTTACTTTGACAGCAATGCAAACACAATGACTTGGGCACCTCCAGCAGAACTGCCTACAGATCCAAACAGCACTGCTATTATTTTCTTAGACGAGCTGAACTCAGCACCGCCTGCTGTACAAGCCGCGGCATATCAGCTGATCCTTAACCGTCGAGTAGGCACTTACAAATTGCCCGAAGGCGTAGACATTGTTGCGGCAGGTAACCGCGATGGTGACAAGGGTGTTACATTCCGTATGCCAGCACCGTTGGCTAACCGCTTTATCCACTTGGAAATGAAAGTGGACTTTGAAGATTGGCAAGACTGGGCTACACTGAACAAGGTGCATCCTGAGGTTGTAGGTTACGTTGGCTTTGCCAAGCAAGACCTGTACGACTTTGACCCTAAGAGCCCTAGCAAGAGCTTTGCTACTCCACGCTCTTGGAGCTTTGTTAGCGACCTGTTACAGGACGAGTCCATTGACAAAGAGACACTTACTACGTTGGTGTCGGGTGCAATCGGCGACGGTCTTGCTGTTAAGTTTATGGCACATCGCAAAATTGCAAGCAAGCTTCCGCGAGCAGATGATATCCTCGACGGAAAAGTCAGCGAACTAAAAGTCAAGGAAGTGTCAGCAATGTACTCGCTGACTGTGTCGCTGTGCTACGAACTGAAAGAACGCTCTGAGAAAGGTGACAAAAAGTTCAACGACTACTCCGATCGCTTCTTCCGCTTTATGATGGATAATTTTCCAACAGAGTTAGTAGTAATGGGTGCTAAGACAGCACTAACAAACTATGACTTACCGCTTGACGCAACCAAGATGAAGAGCTTCGACGAGTTCCATCAGAAGTATGGCAAGTATGTACTCCAGGCTATGGAATCCTAACCTGCCATAGCCGGACTAGGGAGGGCGTTCAGGGCCCTCCCGCCTTTTCGGTTGACAAACACGCTTACAGAAGTTAACATAATAAAAGTTAGGTTAATCATTGGAGCGAACAATGTCACAAACTTTTCCAACACTAGAAGCACTGGCTGTAGCAATCTCCGCTGATCGCGTCAACGGTGGCTATGTTAAGCATCCCGAGTATGGCGACGCTAGCGAATATAAATTATTACGCAGAGCAAACAAGTATATGGTTATGGACCACTGTCGTGGCGTTGACCTACTCACAGTCACTGATGCTGATCGCAACTCCGCCAAAGAAATGCTCACACACTTCCGCGGCTATGTAATGCTAGAACTTGCGGGCAAACTCAACGACTTTCAGCAAACTGTGTTGACAGTTATATCCAACGATGAAATCTCATACAGATCACAATATGAATGCAGTATTGTTTCATGTCTTCCTAAAGTTTATCGCGTGGATCAAGAGAAGCGTGAGATTGAGCAGAAGAAGCGAGCGTCTACTGTGGTTGAAACAGACAACTTCCGCGGAGAAATCATTGTTGAAGCCTGTCGCTATTCAGTTTACTATGGCAAGTTTCGTATCACTGCTCGCGCAGAAAACAAGATCATGGACTTTTGGTATCGCGAAAGTCTGGAGGACGGAATGCCTTATTCCGTCAAAGGCAAGGTAAAAGCTCGTCGTGGAGACGGCACCACGCAATTAAATTATGTGAAAATAATTGATTGACAGAATGAGCGTAATCGCTTATACTATATGTACATTGTTAGATAACTGAGGACTAATACAATGAAAGGCACACTTAAGGCACTTATCGCAGGTACAGCAATTGCTACTCTAGCAGGTTGCTCTACTTTTTCTTCAACAGTTGAAATTGCAGAACGTGATTCGTATGCACAACCTAAGTGGTATGCAAGTTGCGCACAAGAAGGCACAGAAGGCTATTTTTGGTTTGCTAAAAACTATGCTTATGCGTGTGGTGCAGGCGAAAGTCGCTATCAGCAAGCCGCCGAAGAACAGATGTACGCAATCGCAATGAATAACTTTGCCAAGCGTATCAACGGGCGCGTTAATTCAGAAACAGTAATTGACATTACCAACGACAGTCGTAACACACAAACTAAAATTTCTTACACTGTAAGTGATACAGCAATTACACAGCACCTCGAAGAAGAGCGCAGTACATACGTTTATGCAGGTAAGCAGTATACATTTGTTAAGCTGAAAATGCCCAAAGACGTGTTTGACTCTTTGGTAGCGGCTAACAAGGCACAGTAATATGCGTGTATTATTATTTGCAGGAGCAATCGTACTAGCCGGTTGCTCATCTGCTAGCAAGCAGACTGTTAATCACACACCACAATACTGTCACACCAGTCAAGAAATTCTTGCAAAAAATGGCGAAACAGTACAGAGCCAAACGCTGGTTAAATGCACCGACAGTCAAGTCGAGCGTGTGGCATCGCGTCGACTAGGGTTAAGCCCGCATTGCGGAGAATTTACTTACTGGATGAATCTTGGAGGACAAAATGTTCAGCGCAAAGGTATTTCGTGCCAAAAGCCTGACGGTACTTGGGAAATTATTAATACTTCTGAGTATTAATCCTGCCCACGCCGACATAAACAATCCGCGGTTTTTTGAGTACCGCGGAGGCCCTGTGTTAGAGCGAGTACTCAATTTGTCATTTGGTTGGTTTAAAACACTAGATCAAAATGAAAAATCTGCATATCATTCCAGTATTACCCACGCTATTATGGCGGCGGAGAACGGCGAGCGGGTAGTATGGTATCGAGGCAACGCCAGTGGTATGACAGTGCCAGCTATGACATATCCAACTGGCAGTGGTTACTGTAGACGTTTGCATATTCAAGTGACCAAATACAACGTCACTAAGACCAGCGGAATTACAGCGTGTTTCGACGGTGCTAATAACCGTTGGACTTGGAAAAACGGATAAATACTAGATTATGTTCTTAGCAATATTAACACTCATCACCGCACTCACTATCAGTGCGGTTGCCATTTACTACTCAGTAGCAGGTCTTGTTGCTATTTTTGCGGCAGCCGCTGTACCAATCATTATTATGGGCGGTGCTCTTGAGATCGGTAAATTGGTCACAGCAGTGTGGTTACACAAGCACTGGGAACGTGCTACTTGGTGGCTTAAAACCTATCTAAGTGCCGCTGTTATTATTCTAATGTTTATTACAAGTATGGGTATCTTTGGATTCCTGTCAAAGG